>Ga0068713_1002242_pt1 | contig 20517 bp, 10 predicted proteins | sample MTBAKSrepl2MetaG_FD_62223 | JGI IMG/M metagenome (GOLD analysis project Ga0068713, IMG submission 62223) | Enrichment culture microbial communities om Arthur Kill intertidal strait, New Jersey, USA, that are MTBE-degrading - MTBE-AKS2 (Arthur... | ecosystem: Environmental > Aquatic > Marine >...
ATACAATATACTCGTGGACATACTGGATCTCCTTTCCAAAGTTGATTGGTCTCTTCTTTAGAAAGGCACAGTATGTCCACTTTTTCAATTAAGTACGCTCAAACCGGATGAACCAAAAATATAATTATTCCAATAAAATTTATTTGTGAACATATTTGCTACAGCGGATAACACTTTATGTAAAGATTCACAGGCCATTCGCCTAGTCATTCCCCCATGCATAAACAAATTGATCTCGAATGCTTTCCATGACCACCGGTAATGTCCCCACGCAGGTCAAGCCAAAATATGTTGCTGCACGTGTTGCTCCTACGTAGAGAAATTTATTAAAAATATCGGGCTCACGCATAGCCAGTTTGTCAGCACCGACAAAAAATACCGCTTCAAACTCCAAACCTTTAATGTGCTGAACATCAAAAATACGAACAGCGCCATCATGGCCGATGACCTTGCCTTGGGGACAACTGGCAACTGCAATGTTATGACTTTGTAGTGTTTCGCTTAATTTTTTAGCCAACGGCTCAACTTCAGGTTCTTCATCAACGAATATTGCTATGGAGGGTAGTTTTCCTATCCGCCTTTCAACTTCACAAACCCTATCACCAAGCCATACTGCCAAATCATTGCCCTCGATATTTTCTGCTAATACTGGCTTCTCTCCCTCATTATCGATATATGCCTTTGGGGTTATTATAGAATCGAGGCTCTCTCCTCCAAGAGCAGCAATGCTCCTCGCCAGTTGAATGAGCATTTTGCTTTGGCGATAGGCAATATTCACGGGACGTACTTCAATATCTTTTGAGACCCATTCAACCTGTTTCATGCTTCTTATCCCATGGTGCGTGACCCGTTGCAGTAAATCACCACATGCAAAAAAAGAACGCATTTTCGGATGTGAGAGTTCCATCATACACGCCAACTGTACTGGCGAGAAATCTGTTGCTTCATCCACCATTACCTGATTCCGGTATTCAAATTGTAATTCTATAATCTTAGAATATTTAGACTTTTTCTCCATAACATCTGCAGGTATTATTTTTATAATTTCTGAAGAATGTCTGAGCATCGTGAGTATAATTATGTCAAGCTCGAGTCCGTTAACTTCTCGATTTCTGATCATATTCTCAATAAGTGAATTATCATCATACCAGTTGTTCTCTTTTATTCTTATTTTTCTGAATTGCAGATAGCCTTTCGGAATTTGATCAAAATAGAGTTTTGAAGGGTTAGAAAGTTTGCGAAGTTTTGATTGAGTTTCCAACTTAAGTCCAGCCTCTCGAAGGTCCTCGATCGCCGGCGTACGTTCACCCATCCACTCCACAATGCGTGCAGTTTTGCTCAAGGGGTTTAGCGTTTTTCCTCTGTACTTAATCCTCGCCCATCTCTTCATGGCCAAAGAATATTCTCGAAAGGCGTCTTTTCTACTGGTTTTTATATTTCTACTTGTCTGAATAGAAAGTACTCCTTCCTCATCCTCATCTTCATCCTCATCTTCTGTTTCTTCAATCTTAGTTGTAGACAATTCAAGAGAATCAATAAATGCAGCAAGCTTGTCGAGAAATGCTTCATCAGTTCCTAAAATTGTATTTATCCATTCCTTTATTGAATTATCTAAAATATCTCCATAAGATTGCAGCAGTCTATTGATCTCCTCTTCAAGAGTGGTAAGTTCTTTGATTTTGTTGATGTTAACTCGCTGTATTTCCGACGAATTAACTGAAAACAATATTTTTGTGGCTTTTGCTGCAACAGCGATCACCCTCGAATCTTTAGCATTGCCAAGCCATTCAACTAATTTTTTGAGATTTACTTGAATGTCAGAAAGAAAATATGAACGAAAATCTTCATACCATTCGTTACTTTCCGTTATTGCAGACGGAAGAAGAATTGATGCATCTTCTCGAAGGGTAAGGCTTCCCCCCGTTCCAGATTTAAGTATTCTAAGTACTTCTCGGGACAGGTGTCTCCGCAGTTCGTTCCACGTCTGGATGCGTTTATCCGGAGCAGGGATTCCTTCCCTGTTGAATGCTTCTTTAATATAGAGTTTGAGCAGTTCAGTTGGAGTGAACATGATCCAACTTTGATCATGCGGGAGGGCGGTTTCAGTCGACAGGGTATACCGCACCTGTTCTTGTTCATCTTCTAAAAGAAACGATATGTCGAGCTTTTGTCCAAGACGCCGGATTAGGGTGGTGGTTTTGCCGGTTCCTGGGGGTCCCTGAATCAATAATTGTCTATCAATGGGAAGTCTGAATATCTCATCCTGGTATTGGTCGAGAATGGGTTGATCGCGAAGCTGGATTCTGTCAATCACACTTCTTCGCAATCCGTCTATAATTATTCCTCCAGATTCTTCATCTTCAAGAAGACTCATCAGCAAGTCCTGTGTAACTTCTTTTGACCTGCCGTCTGCGATAATCTTTCTGAAGGAGGGGATGGTGACGATAAAATCAGAATCTTCGATAGCATTATTAAGAGAATCCCATCCCGCATCAAACATCGGGTGAAGATTCGTTCTGGAAACAACTTCAAATGTTCTATTTTGACCTCCGATTTGGAGATCAACCTCGTCGCCGACAGGGATTGAAGCAAGCCTGCCGATGGGCGCCTTGTAACTGGATAATTTCAGATTTGATTCAGAAATAGAAATAGGCGCTGAACGACAGATGTAGTAGGTTTGTGCGATTCCGTCTTCATTAAGAGCAACGATCCTGGCTATGGCAGGCTCTCTTGCCAAAGCTTTTAAATTTTGTGATACTTCTTGGCGTATGCGTTTTAAATTATCAATTGGACTGTTTTGGCCTGAAAAACCTGTCTGTGCGCTTACAAAGACATTCGTATTGGGAGGTTGCTGACGCTCAGCAAGCTGCTTTTCCGCTTCTGCCGCAATGGTAGAAATAGTCATAATTGCTTCGTCAGCAATTTTTTCTATCTTCTTTTTGTTTTCCGGCGAATGAATCATGATCACACACTCTCAATCACAATTTTTAAAAAAGTAACTTGATTATTGTCTATTCCCAACCCCTATTCATTTCACTCCTTCTCGAATCCATGGCTGATAAACTTCAGAGTTCTGCTGTTCTCGGTCACTGTCCGCACCACATGATCCGGCGCCCCGCCTGGGATCTCGGCTTCGATTTCCAGGGTTACTCTGACCGATGAACCTACCAGGCCAGCGAGGTGAGAGATGACCTCCTGGGCAATCTCGCTGGCATCCCTGCCGACCCTGGTCGCGTCCAGTTGAACCGTACCATGGAAACGCCTGGGCTGATCTGTCTGGGGTGGAACAGGCTCTGGTTCTTTTCCAGGCTCCGGAGGCACGCCGTCTCTTCCGGCATCACCTCCCATTGGTTCAACTCCAGGGCCAGATTCGGGTGTTTCTTTCCGCTCTTCAGCTATTTGCTTTTTCGCAACCTCCGGCTTTACCAGCAACCCTGGAGTATCAACATCGGCGAGCTTTGCCGGCTTTAAATAAACCAGCCCCCGATAACGGCCAGCATTTTCGTCATAGCTGTCGGCAAAGGCGAAACCGTCCATTTCCCAGGTCATTTGTGCCGGGCCAGCGGCTATAGCTTCCAGCAATACCTTTGAGTCCTTGAGCCTCGGCAGGTAGAGGTACCTGGCAAAGTCCTCTACAAGCTGTCTCACAGAGACATTATCGCTATCACCGCGCCAGAGCGGCACGCGGTCCAACTCCATGCGCAACCGGGTCGGAGCGAAGCTGGTCAGCAGCAACTCCGCCGAGCGCAGCTTTTTGCAGGCCCGCACCGCCAGTCCATCCTGGCCGGTCAGGCGAAGGATCTCCCAGGTGACCTGGGCCTGCGGCGATGTCTGCACCGGCACCAGCAGCCACTGGTAGGTCTCCGGCAGGCGGGCCCTGACTGTCCCGTCCGCAGTCTTCAACTGCGACTCAGCCTGCCTGACCTGGTGCGGCCGCAGGTCAAGATCGTCCTTTTCGGCGATGATGGACTGCCAGGCCAGGAATTTCCGCAATGCCTCATCCAGATCCTGCAGGCGCTGCTTGTCCGGAGCGAGAAAAATCAGGGTATTGCGATACAGACGCGGGGCCGTGCCGCGGGTTTCCAGGACCGTCTTGACGGCCATCTCGGCGGCGGAGTTGCCCTCCTTGCTGTACGGGGTGTCAATGCCCAGCACCACCAGGCGGGCATCAGTATCGTCCGGCACGTCGGCGCTGCTCCCCGGCAAGGGATGGATGCGGTTGAAGTCCCCGCGCTGCGCCAGGTCCGTACGCAACCGGTTCTCTATTTCATGGGTGATCTTGTCCGGGCTGCGCTTGAGCTGTTCGGCCCGATCCTCGGCCAGCTTGGTTACCGTGGGCTGGGTGTCGTACCAGTAGCGGGTGCCGTCCTGGTACAGGTAGGTGGCGGTCTGAGCCAGGCGGCGCAGGGCATCACCGAACACCGCCGGCGTCTCGCCCGGCATCACGCAGCCGAGCTTCACCCGCCGATCCTCCACCCCCTTGTTGGCGGCGCTGGTAATCGGTGCCGAACCAAGATAGATGGCCCGCGCCACCCGCCGGCAGGCGGAAAACTTGCCCAGGTTGGGCACCTCGCCGTCAATGGTGAGCGGCAGGGAGTCGGGGCCGTCCACGTCCTTCTCGATGATCGGCTTCCAGTTGTCGGAGAGATAGCGGGTCAGCTCGTCGCGCACCCTGTTGTCGTCGATGGGGATGTTGGCCGGCATGATCAACGGGTTGCGGTCGCCCTTTTCCCAGAGGCTGTGGATCACCGCCGCCATCAACCGCAGCACGCCGCGGGTCCGCTGAAACTTCACCAGGGTGGACCAGTCGGTATAGAGCCGGTCGAAGATCTCCGGATGGATCGGATACGCTGCCTTGATGCGCTTCTCGTAATCGCTCTCCCGACATTCCGGCGGGAATTCCTGCTGCTGGCTGCGATACATGTCGGCAAACTCGCGGGCGGTGGCGTCCATCAGCTTGAAATGGTCCGCCCGCATGGGCTCGAAAAGCCTTCGCCGCACAATCTCGAATCCCTCTTCCGCCGTGGCCGGCGTCCAGGAAGACTCCAGCCGTCCGACCACGTTGCGCAGCCGGGCCAGGGCCTCCTGGCCGCGGATGCCTCCCACCTCCTCGTCATTGGCCAGGGCATGGGGAGAGGTCGCGGTATCTGATGCGGGCAGGCTGATCACCAGCAGACAACTCCTGGCAGCCCTGACCGACTCGGTAAGGGCCTGGGCAAAGCTGAACTGGGTCTCGAAGCCGCCGCCTGGCAGATCGCTCTGGTCATGGAGCTGACGGGCATAGGCCACCCATTCGTCCACCAGGATCAGGCAGGGGCCATACTCGTTGAACAGCTCCCGAAGCCGGTCGCCCGGGCTGGTGGCGCTTTCGTCGTCCCGGCGGATGAGTTTGTACGCCTTCCTGCCACCAAGCTGCCAGGCCAGTTCGCCCCACAGGGTCCGCACCTCCGTACCGTCCGGCTTGACCGATGGATTGCCGGGCGAAATCTTGTTGCCCACCAGCACCACCCGGTTGGCCCTGGGAAGTGATTTCAGACCGGCTTCCTGCATCGCCTCTTCGATGCCGGGCAGTTCTTTGGCGCTGACCCCGGAGAACAGGTGAAAAAGCGCCAGCATCGAATGGGTCTTGCCGCCCCCGAAATTGGTCTGCAGTTGCACCACCGGATCGCCGCCCGTGCCGCTGATCCGCTCCATGGCCCCGATCAGCAGCTTGTGCAGGCTCTGCGTCAGAAAGGTGCGGCGGAAGAATTCCGCCGGGTCCCGGTATTCAGCGCTCCCCTCACCCAGATAGACCTGCCAGAGGTCGGCGGCGAACTCTGCCTGCTGATAGCGGCCGCTGGCGACATCGGCATGGGGGGTGATCACCTCCCGCCACGGCTTCAGGTGGGCCGCTGCATGACCTTCAATGGCGATACCGGCCCCCTTACGCCGAGCGCCCCGCGCCTGCTCGTCGGCAACAACCCGCCGAAGCTCAAGTTTCATACGCCGGACTTCATCGGCCTGGGCAGCAGAAACAGCGGCCAGCAGCCGCTCGATGGAATCCAGCGCCCGGTCGGCATCGTCACTGGAGAAGGTTTGCTGGTGGGCCCACATGTTGCGCCAATCACGGATCTCCGATACCAGGCTGCGTTCCGCGCGGCCCAAGGTCTTGCGGAATACCTCGTTCCAGCCATCCCACATTATTTTACACAGGACCGCGGCATCCCATTCCTCAACTGGCCGCTTGGCATTGAGCCGGTCCTCGCCCAGATAACGGGCCATCTCCGCCTGGGCCTTGTCCTGAAAAGCGTTCTTGAACTCCCTTTCCACAAAGGGACCAAGCCCCTGCTTCAGCAGTTCCAGCGCCTTGCCCACCCGTTCGTGGTTGGTCATAGCCATGGGTTACTCCTTCTAAAACAATACGGGCTGTTGCGGTTTCCTGGACGGTTCCTGGGCAGCTTCTCGCTCCCCGGCCAGGCGGGTGATCTCCGGCCAGCTCTGGACCAGGCTGTTGTAGGCCATGGCCTCGGAGGCCCGTTTCTTGCGCTCGCAGACGGTGTAGAGGCGGTAGCAAAGTTCGCGGGCGGTCTCGGCCCGGGAGCCCAATTTGGCGACCAGCTCGGCGGCGGCGGGCTCGGCGGCCGCCTCCAGGGCGCGGACGAGGTGGTGCACCATCTCCCAGACCGTGAGGCGGTTGTCGGTGGCCGGGTCCCAGCCTGCCGGCAGCTCGGATGGCTGCAGCAGACGGACCCTGCCCTTGCCGGAAACAAGGATGCCGGAAGCCACCATGCCGGCCACGCTGGTATTCTTGGCCTTGGACAGAATCTCGGCCACGCCGAACTCGCCCTCGCTGAAGCCGTGCTGCTCGAACCAGGCCAGTGCCCAGCGGGAATCGGCGTCAAAATCGCCCTCCTGCTCGGCCAGGACCTCGTCCAGCACCTCATTGATGAGGGCCAGGGCAGCCCGCACGGTGAGTGGCATGCCGTCGGCATCGAGCACCTTGGCATAGCGGGTATATACCGCCATGCCGGGACCGATGGCCGCCTGGGCGAGGTCGACCGGCGCGATATTGCCGGCCTGGAGGTGGCGCAAGGCCTCGGGAAGTTCGGTTTTCAGCGCGGTGAGAAACTCGCGGCGGGTGGCAATGTTTGCACCCGACGAACGTGGCCGACAGACGAGGACGATACTGGAGGCGAGGGCGTTGGTGCCGGAGCCGATCATGCGATTTCCAAGTTCGGTTCGCATCGGCCAGGTGCCACTGATGGCAAAACCGGCCTCAATGACGGCAGCGAGAAAGGTGTCCCAGCCGGTGTTGGTAGTACCGTCGCCGCCATCGCTCTCAGACTGTTTGAAGGCATAATAGATGGTGACCGGAAAGGCCGGATGTGATTGTTCGGCCAAACGGTGCATGGCCTTAGTCATGCCTTCCAGGAAAAAGGATTCCGCTTTTTCTTTACTGCCATGCCGATAGGGGGTGGCGACCAGTTCTTCGGCCTTCGGCACTGCCATGGTAGCAAACAATTCGGGAAAAATAGGCCTCAGAGAGCGACGCAGCCAGACATAAAAGAAATCCGAAAGGTCAGCATAGCCGATATTGTCGTAGTAGGGAGGGTCAGTGGAAACGGCAAAACCTTTTGTCAAATTCTGTGACTGAGCTTCAGCCTGCACAACGTATCCGACATTTCGCGCAGGAAGCTGATCCACAACGCGCATCATATTTTTCAGCGAAACAATTGGATCTCCAGCCATTTCGCCAAACGCGTTTGCTTCAGAGTAATCCCACACCATGGGCAGTGCCTGACGACCGAATGTGGCGATTGATTGGTCCATTGTCGTCTTCCACCGACATAAAGACGATTGAGCATCAGCCATCTTGCTTACGGCCATGCCCAAATACACCCCCACCGCCTCGGCGTAGGCGGTTGCACCGGCTCCGTTGTCGCGCAGTGGTTTGCCGTCGTCAGACAGGCCAGCGGGGAGGGCATCTTTCCTGACCCGTTCCTGCGCCTCGGCCACCAGATCGGAGAAGGTGTTCAGTGCCACAAGCTGGCGCGGGGTGAAGAGGTCGCCAAAGGTTGTCAAACCGTAATTCGGAGTCTTGAAATCACGAGGGTTATCGGGAAGCAACATGTCAGGTTTCCAATCCGGCACTGCCTTGCGAGCGATATTTTCATGATAGCTCATGGGAGGCAGATAAATGCGGCCACGATCTCCCTCAGCCACCACCGCCATCAGCTTCGACTCCATCTGTCCCTTCTTGCCCTGCTCCCGGATGTGGTCATAGGTAACCGGTACGCCGGACATCAGGCAGCGAAACGCCGCCCTTTTGCCGGCAGTGGTTCCGAGCTTTGCCGCTGCCGCATCCTTGGGCGTGCCCACCTTTACCGTGAAGCGGTAGCCACCGTCCTCTATCACCGGCTCCACAAAGGCCTCCTTGCCTGCCTTGGTTGAGAGCATGAAGGTGGAGGCCAGAGGTACGTCAACATGGGCAAAGGCAGGATTGGGGCTCTTCACCGTACGCGCCCAGAGCCAGGCGATGACCGTCAGCTTCCGGCCGACATAGGGCTTCAGGTCCGGCCGCTCCCTGGTCATCTCCGCGGTCACCTCCACCTTTGGATAAAGATGGCCGATGCGCTTCTCCGCCTCGTCGCGCATCCACTTGCCGTAATAGCGCACGTCCTCTGCCAGCCCCTGAGCGCCCTGCCAAGTCCTTGCCTTATAGGTACCCCCAAAACGCGCCTCTGGGTTCACCGGCGGCCGGCCGGCGAACTTCGGCGGAATCTCGATCATCGCCTTGTTGATCAGCACCGCCACCGGGTTGAGGTCCGAGGCATAGCTCTCCAGCCCCAGCCGCTGTGCCTCCAGGGGCAGTGCACCGCCGCCGGCAAAGGGATCATGGAAGGCCGGCAGTTTGTGCCGGTCGAACAGCTCCCTGGCGCGTGGATGATCGGCGTTTTCGGCACAGGCATAATACCAGCTCTGCCAGATCTCGTCCCGGGCCCGCTGCAGGACCTCCTCGTTGGTGGTGTTCTCCCACTTGACCAGGTCCTCGATGATCTTAAACAGCCGCCGCCGCTCCTTTGCCTGCTCCTTCTCGGTCCTGAAAATATCGGGGTGCGCCGAGGGGTCGTCCACCATCTGGGCAAAGATCACCGCCCGCGCTGCGGCCAGGGGCCGCCTGGCCCACCAGAGATGCAGGGTGGAGGGATGGCCGTGCCGGATGGACTTCTCCCGCGCCGCCGCCTTGTTGATCGCCTCCAGCGGCAGGGCTACTTCAATGAGTTTTTTCTTGGTTGCTTTTGGGGTCATAAGGTTATTTCCAGAAGCGGCCGCTTGAATAGATCGGCCCGTTAGGGTGAGGTCGACGGTAAAACGGGGGCTGCGGCACGGCAATGAATTTCACAGCCTCGGGATCGTCCGCATACCTCCCGAAACCATTGCGCCGCAGGGCTTCCGCGGCATCTTCCAGCGAGGGGAATGTCATCTGGTCAAAGATTCCGGCGTTGTCGCCGAAAAACCAGACCACGACCCCGCCTTCCGCCTCGTCGATCAGCGCCCAGTTCTGCTGCAGAAAATCGACGACCTTGAACCAGTAGTCGCGGTTTTGGATGGTCACCCTGTCGCAGTCACCATTCATGCGCCACCTTCCTCCAAGCTGGCATTCTCCTTCAGCTGCAGTTCTTCGAGGGAGGCAAGCAGGTCATGAAGAACAGGATCAATGGCCGCCTCGTCGATATCGATCCCGGCATTATGTGCGACAATGCCCGCCTGTTCTTTGGATGAACGGGCAAGCTCCTCAAATAAACCGAGGATGACAGCATCGAGGTCACGAAGCCCTTCCAGCAGGTCTTTCTGGATGGTATCGTAAATGGGGGGCGCGGCCTGGACGGCAGCCTCACTTATCCGGTCCAGAATGCGGGCTTTCATACCACGGCCGGACTCGTTCTTGGCATCGTTGTAGGCGGGTATCATGTAGTTGCGTGCGACCAGGGGAATCTTGACAGCAAGTTCGCTCCGCCTCTGGGTGACAGCCGACAGAATCCTGTTCTGCGCTGACTGGGCGAGCAGTTTTATTTTATCCTGGAACCAGGCGAGCTGGCGCTCCATCAGTTCATTCTTTCGATGAAAAAGCAAATCGATAATCAGCCGGACACGTTCACAGAAGTGAGTCCCCTCCTTGGTTACGGCAACAACGTAACTTTCAGTGACCCGGCCGAGATCGTCTGTGAAATACCGCTCCCATGACACAGGGAGCTGACTCATGAGCGGCTCGGTCAGGTCCCCATTCAAATCATAAAACTTGCCGGTGGCTGGACTTTTGAATACTCCATCCCGCTGAACGATGGCGCGCAGCGTAGACCAATGGATACCGGCCCACTTCTGGCATTCATTGCGAACACCCTGTATGCTTGCCGCAAGGAGCGGGGTGACCCGCTGAAGAAAATTCTCCCGATAGCCTTCCAGCCTCAATCGGGATTCGGTTTGGGCTGACGCTATGGCTTTGATGAAGTTTTCCTGTTCGTCCCGGATGCGTTGGCGCGCGTTATCGGCTTCAGGTGATCCGGCCTGCGCCTCCGCACGAAAAAAAAAGGCGATTTCTGATGCCAACTGTCCGAGACGGCTCATGGCCATGGTGGCATTGAAGTCTGCACCGGCTTCACGGGCTATCCTGGCAAGATGTTCATGAATTCCCGGGATGCCGGTGTCGTCAACCTTCTCCAGCCCGTAATCCCTTCGCAATCTGCCGATCCCCTTGATTTTCATGTAGGCGCTTGCTGAAGTGGTGTGCACAGTGACCTTGTTGGCAAGATCCAGCATCCGGTCAAGGGTTTCGCCGGCATCGGCCGGGGTGGCAAGATCACGAACCATCTGCACCAGCTGCGCGCGCGCCTCCGACTTGGTCTGCCGGCAGTATTCCCTGATCAGTTCCGACATCTCGCAATCTTCATCAAGACCGAGCTGCGGTGCGATATTGACATCGACATCGTCGGCCTTGGTGCCGATCAGGGAGAGCGCGCTGTATGTTCCTGCGAAGACGAGCGTGCGCAGCAGCTTTTCTTCTTCGAGGATGATTTTGACATCCTGGGTAAGACCCCTGACCATCGGGAACATCACCCAGACAAAGGGCGACGTCCTGAGAAATTCACGGGTGACTTCGACGCGCGCGGCGTTGGGATCATTGAGACCCGGGAGATCAACCAGCTCGAGTCCGCCGGACAGGCAGTCATAAGGACCGCTGATGGAAACCTGCTTGACGAGAGGCCACAATATGCTTTCGCCCCGAATCAAGCCCCTGAGGTGATTGAGCATATCTCCTGCCGCATCAAACCTGAGGGTTTGACTGCATCCTGCTGAAAAAATCCGCTCAGCTTCATCGGGCAAAGGAAGCTCCAGGAGTGCCTGCGGGGCGATATCCTGGCTGACAGCATTACCAAGAACGGCTTGAACCCTTTTACGGGCCGCATCGATAAGACGACGAGATTCACCATCCCCAGAGACCTGTTCCGTATCACCAGGCGTCAGATAGGCTGCAAAGGATTCAACTTCCGATCGCCACTCCTCGCGAGTGCAGAACTCAATTTCCACAGTGTACCCCGGCGACGATGATTGACGTACCAAGGTCACGAAGGCGGTGCACGGAGACATGACGCCGACAGGCAGTATCTCCTGCCCGAGAACAGCGTTCAGAAACGTTGATTTCCCTGCGCCTGTGCTGCCGATGAGGGCGATGCGGATCCGGTCCGGGCGTTCGACCTGGTTACGGATAAGATCTATCTCTTTGCGCCACTGTGCGAGCTGCAGAGGATAAGATTGCGTCGCGATCTGCTCAACCTTTTCCCGCATCCATCTGGTGAATATGCCCAGTTGATTTTTTGCTTTGCTCAGGGTATCCATTGGTGCCATCTGTTGATTGTTCCGTTCATTCCGACACTGAGACAGAGGCGATGCGCGACCTTGAAAATGTGTCCATGCAGATATTCACTGATAAATTTACTTTTTACGTCTTCGTCATTTCCACGAGGGTGGTCTTCTCAATACATAGCCATCCGGTTTGGTAATGGTTTCCGGAAACAGGCTGTCATGAAACTTTTTGCGGCCGATATGGAAATAGGCATGTGCCACGGACTCGAGCTTTTTTGACTGCCGATCAGGAGGGCAGGCAATCACAACCTTCTTGCTGTTGAACCTGTCCCGTATTGTTTCCACGGGAGCGGTAAGATCACTGTCCGCCGAGATGATGAGGGCAGTGTCAAAGGCGTTGTCATAGGCATCCTTCAACAATTCGACTGCGATATTCACATCAGTCATTTTTTCCTCATGGGTATTCCATGTTGCTCCGCAACGTTGACAGGTTTGCGGTTTTTGCAAAAAATGTCCATAAAATATCCGCGTTTCCGGCAAGGTACCTATGGCCTCCAGGAAAAGTGACTGGCGTCGTTCCTTGTCAGGATTTCCGGAAATGCGCGCAGTAAAATATTTCGTACAAACAAGATGCTGGTTTGGCTTCAGAAGATTAAGGCTCAGCTGGCGTAAATTCAGCCATAGATATCGCTGCCATTTTTTTGCCCGCAGGCCGAAATAGAGATTAAAACCGTCAATATAGGTAATTACCCGTTCCATCCTCTGTTTTGCGCAACCTGTATTATTTCTTTCCGGCTATTGACAGCTTTGTGCTGTATGTGTAAATTAATTACATACCCCGCCAGTGATAGCATCGCTGGCCCGACGCCCCTAAGGGGGCGTTTCTTTTTTACCTCTCCCTCTGGGGACTCTCCCATCTGCCATTACAGAACTACGGGTACTGTCACAGCCATTCTTCACCGGGGCGGCTCCGCTCGAGCCACCAAATCCGCAAAATTATAATTGACGCTGGTTACGCCGAAATCCGGTTCCCTTTGAAACGGCTGGCGCAGGTAGTGCACTGTATGTGTTGTCTCATCGAGAAATTCGACAATGGCGAGGATGAAGTCCTCGGGCTTGTTGAGGGAATAAAGGATCTCATTCTTTGTCACCGTGATGGTCGGGGCGCCGGAAACACGACCTTTCACCTCGATGAAGCGCAGCCTGCCCGTACCGGGGATGCTGCTCTCGATATCATAGCCCAGCTTTTCCGGCTCACGGTCGGTGGGCTCGAACCCCAGTTCCCGCTCGATTTCCATGACAATGGCCCGGGCCCGGGCGGCACTGGCCTGGGTGTCTGCCGGTATTGACATAATCGGCTCTCGCCCAGTCATTTCCCGGATGAGGCCCATGGGAATGATAAGCATACCGCCCAGAACCACCGGCGGCAGCGGTGAAATCTGTGCTTCCAGCTTCAATTCATCGAGACGTTTCTGCAGGCGACCCTGCAGAATGTCAGCTCGCTTTCTCGCCTCGCCTGAGTTGAGCCTGGCGTTGGGTTTGCCGGCCTGCTCCTGGAGCTTGAGCTGTTCGGCCCGGTGGTCCCAATAGGTGATCTCCTTGGTGAGCCGGTCCTTGACGGCCGCCTCGGTCTTTCCAAGAAGATCAAGCTTGCGGTCCTTCACTTCTTTCAGGTGCTCAGGCACCACACGGCTGATTGCGTATCCCTGTGCTTTCTGTTCCAGTTCGCGAGTAATCCACTGGCACTCCGGTCGCGCGAGCAAGGCATCGACGCCGGGTTCTCCTTCAGCAACGGGCCGGAAGTCGAGGTAGGGCGCGTACTGCACATGGCGCACTTCCTCACTGCCGTCCATCTCCACATAGAGCATGCGCTTGGAAACGATTCGGCGGCTGCCGTCGCGGGTCAGACCGGCATCCTGGATGGCATGCTCGAGATAGAAGAGCACGCGCGGTCTGGTGCCAGGGTCGTTTTCGTCCACCAGGACGGTACCCCGCCTCAAGAGGTCGCGGTTCCGCTCCAGGGTGAGATCAATGACCGCATCCAGCAACGGGTGACCGGGACAGACAAAGGCGGCCAGCGGCTGGCCCTGCGGCGCGACCAGGGATTTCTCGAAAGCGATGCGTTCATAGCGGGGCAGGACCGGTTCACCAATGCCGATGAGGCGGTCGCGGTTACGCACCAGGGATGGAACATGGGTGATTTCGTAGCGGCGGGGTTCGCGCTGCCTGGCCGAACCGCCCAGCCGCTGGAAAGCCTCATGGAAGAACGATTCAATGTAATGGGGCTGCAGGCGGCGGGCATCGGCGCGCTCCATGTCTTCGCGGATCCGCTGCACCTTGCTGGCGTCCATGGCGTCATGGACCAGAGCCCGTTCCTCGAGAAGATCCTGCAGGTGTCCACGGTCAAGGGCGATATCCAGGACGGTGGTAAGAAAGGCCTTGACCTCCGGTCGTTCACCGTATCGGATGGCCTCGATGAGCAGGTCACGCAGGGACATGATCCTGCCTTCGGACTTGAAGGCGATCTTGCCGAGCACGTCGAAAACCTGCCCGCCCAACGCCTGCCGTGCCTGCTCGAGTTTTTCCAGCAGCTTGCGATAGACATCGCCTTCGCGGGTGTCGTCGGCAACCAAGTTCCACAGATAGCAGACTTCGGTCTGCCCTATACGATGGATGCGCCCGAAGCGCTGCTCCAGCCGGTTGGGATTCCAGGGCAGATCGTAGTTGACCATGAGGTGGGCGCGCTGAAGGTTGATGCCCTCGCCCGCGGCATCGGTGGCCAGCAGGATCTGGACTTCGGGATCGTGTTTGAAGGATTCCTGCATTTTCAGCCGTTCTTCCCGGCCGATCCCTCCGTGGATGATGACCACCGCTTCCTTGCGCCCCAGTAAGGAAGTTACCCGGCTCTCCAGGTAGTTGAGGGTGTCACGATGCTCCGTGAAAATGACCAGCTTCTGGTGCGGCGACGGCTTAGGGGGCGGAATATGTCCGGTGCCATAGGATGGTTGAGGCTCGGCAGATTCGTTGCCGATGGCGGCCGGTGTGAAGATTTCGCACAGCAGACTGGCGAGCTCCCGCCACTTGGTGTCCGTGCCGCTGCGGCGAACGGCCAGTGCCTGGGCTTCGAGGCTCTTCAGGGTCTCGATCTCGATGCGCAGTTCGGAGATGGTCCGAGCCGCGGTGGCCTGGTCGAGAATTTCTTCTTCGGTTGCCTCTACCTCGTTGTCCGGCGCTTCTTCAAGATCATCGACATCCTCATTGTCAAGGATGGGCGAAGCAAATTGAAGGATCTGGGCGCACTGAGCCCCGCGCTGGAGCACTTCCAGTTCACGCAAACGGCTTTCCAGGCGCTCGCGACGGCGACGAAGGGACTGATAAATGGCTTCCGGCGAGGATGCCAACCGGCGCTGCAGAATGGTGAGGGCAAAGCCCACTGTGCCCGCACGTTTGTCGTTATCCAAATTCTCGGCGCGGTTGAATTCTTCGCGGACATAATCGGTCACGGCCTTGTACAGCGCCGCCTCCTGGTCAGACAGGCGGTATGGCACGGTATAGGCAATGCGCTCCGGAAACAGCGGGGTGCCGTCGAACTTGCGCAGGCTTTCCTTCACCATCCGGCGCATGAGGTCGGATACATCGGCGGAATGAACTCCATCTCTGAAGCGTCCCTCGAATCGGTCACCATCGAGCAGGGCCATGAACAGCTGAAAATCGGCCTCCTTGCCATTGTGTGGGGTTGCCGTCATGAGCAGGAAATGCCGGGTCAGGGTCGAGAGCAGCTGGCCGAGACGATAGCGCTTGGTGTATTTTGTCTCCCCGCCGAACACGGTAGCGGACATCTTGTGGGCTTCGTCGCAGACTACCAGGTCATAGCGGCAATCGGGAGCCTTGAGTTTCAGCTGCACGTCCTCGTTTCGCGAGAGCTTGTCGAGGCGGGCGATGACCAGGTTGGTTTCGAGAAACCAGTTGCCGGTTCGCGCGGCTTCCAGTTTGTCGTTGGTTAGAATCTCGAAGGGCAGGTGAAAGCGCCGGTAGAGCTCGTCCTGCCACTGCTCCGCGAGGCTTCCGGGACAGACGATCAGGCACCGCTGCAGGTCGCCGCGAACTATCATCTCGCGAATGAGCAGCCCGGCCATGATGGTTTTGCCGGCGCCGGGATCATCCGCCAGCAGAAACCGCAACGGCTGGCGCGGTAGCATGTGCTCATAGACCGCTGTAATCTGGTGCGGCAGCGGCTCGACGATAGAGGTATGGACAGCCAGGACCGGATCAAACAGATGCGCCAACCGGATACGCTGGGCCTCGGAAACCAGACGAAACAGAGCCCCGTCGCCGTCGAAACTCCAGGGGCGCCCCTGCTCCACTAGTTCGAGGCGCGGTTCGTCGTGGCGGTAAAGAATTTCCTGGCCGACCCTGCCGGTGGGTGTTTTGTAGGTCAGTTCAAGGGCCTCTGAACCAAACCATTGTACACTGACGACAGTTACCAGGCAATCCGGTAGAAGACCTCGTATAGCTGCATTGGGTTGAAGATCTTCGAGTCTAATCAAACCATATCTCGTGACATTCTATGGTAACAAATGGATCATAATGGAATTATTAAGAATTGAATACCCCGTAGCCGGGTGAATGTCAAGAATGGGAAGCAAAAGATAAACTATCGGTAAAGAAGCCTAAGATATGACAAAAAAAAGAAAAAGACAGAAGCAGACGACAGACTTTTATGCCATTGAAATCCTTGATTGGGATCTCGATTACGGGATTAATTTCGGTCCAAGCAGGTTCAAATTTGGTTTGGATGCTGAAACATATACTTTGATATTTATCGGTAAAATTGTTTCTCCCAAAAAAGTAGAAGGACGTGATGTTGAGGCTCGTTTTCAAGCCAGCAGATATGTGAGCAAGGTATTTAACGAAGACTCAATTCATGAGCATGATGATGTGAACTCTGTTGGCAATATATACATTCGGGGCTCTAACGGATATTTATGGATTTCTATTCCGCACGATATAATATCCACTATTATGGCTGCTCTCAAAGCCGACAAAATTCGATATATTACCATGTTCGGTGAACCATTATATCGAGGCCGCGCCTCGATCCAATGGTTCAATTTTGCGAAAGATCTATCTAATTGGGAATGATACAAAGATGTAGAAAACAGATTCTTTTGGATTTTTTCAAGTGGAAGGAAGTCCAAAACAGCGCCGGTCGTCAGCATCGACCAGATATTGGTCACTCTCCTTTACTTGATTACCCTTTTAGTTTTCTTGGCAAATCCAATCCCTCCAGATTTATTTGGAACCATCATGCCGGTAATCCATCATCGCCCGCAGGGCCGGGTGGAGTTCCCCCTTGACATGCGACGGACTCTTCTGGCTGTTGTCTTTCTCAAACAGACCAAATAATTTGCCTTTCTTTTCCAGGGCCGATACCAGGGCCCCCGCCTGCCGAACTTCCCGAGCAAATTTCGCGGCATCGTCGAACTCCCTGGCCAGCGACTCGATCGTGCATTTGTATGCTTCACCGTCTTCCTTCTCCAGCATTCTGATTCTTGCCTCAATCTTGCCCATATCCAGCAGCGCTTTAGCCTTGCGATTGATCGTTGCCGGCTTGGCCTTTGGGCATTCAAATGATTGCCTGTATGCTTCGCTGGCGTTCCCCGTCAACCGGAACGCACGGCAGAATTTCTCCTGCCGTTGCGTCAGGCCGTATTCGTTCAGTGCCCCTGCCATTTGCTCCTCCCCCGATAAAAAACCCACGGTCCGTTATTTCTTGTTGTCCATCTCTGTGCCGCGTATACCAGGTCGAATATCAAGGACATTTGTTACTTCTCGGACAAGCGGCCATTCTATCCAGCCGCCGCCAGATTTCCTGATCCTCCTCCTTGATAACACAACCGATTGTCACCCCTGATTTCGGGAGATTGATTGCTTCCCAGTGTTCACAGTCCGAGGTACACCATTCCGGCCACTCGAAAATTATTTCCACCAATGGTTTTTCTGAAACATGCCTCCTCTGGTCACTGCCAAAACTGTCAAAAGGTGCTTCTGGCAGTTTTGGCAGTGCCTCTGGTAGCCGTTTTTCAGATTTTAACAGATCGAGATATTTCATTCCTGCCACCCTGTTTTGCTGTATCGAGTCGCTGGCCTGCCCCCGGTGCCTTCGACTCTTTCCTCAACAAGCCAGCCATACTCAACCAGCATCCGCAGCCCTTCCGCCACATGCTCCCTATCTGACAAGCCGGCCCAACCTTTCCGCCATATGTCTCGGCTCGAAAATGACTCTGCCAGGTGTCCTTGTCGGATTTTCTTCAGGATCATCTTCGCCGTTGCCACTGTCGGCTGCGCTCCTGCTGAATAAATGCGCCTGGCATGGGTTTCCAAATATTCGCCCCAAGCCAAGGCGCGTAAGGTCGCCGCCCTGCTGACAGGTCCGGTGCCCCCTTCAGCCAGGTGGATAATCAAGGCCAATGCGGGGATCAGCTTCCGGTACTTCGAGAAGTGGCTCTCAAGGGCGGGATGGAGGTCATCGCCACGCAGTCTGTTTTCCAGGTCTATCCGCCATTCCAGGAACAGACCCAGGGCCTCCGGGGCAAACCTGAGGTAGGGAACCCCCTCAGGGTTACCGTCAATATCGGTGTCCTGCTGTGCGTGGATAGTTGCCGGGGCAAGCTTGTCCAGGTAATCAAAGACCTTGTAAGCCTGGTTCTTCGCCCCGTTATCAGGCCAGCGGTCAACATCCTTCCAGGCGCCGCCGTTGTCAGGCCAAACCCCTATACCGAAACGCTGGATAAGGCCGTCATCGCCAGCGCCGCCTTTGATGGCATGGCGAATATACTCGGCAATCCTGCCGGGTTGTGTCCCGCCCAGCAAGCTTATGCAAACAGCTTCTATGTAGAGGTTCAGGCCTCGCCCGATCCGGTCTATCGTGTAGGCGCTGTCACCATTCCAGCCGGTCAGGTAAAAACCGCGCCCCTCCGCGTTTTCCTCGCGGTCGAGGCTTTTCAACAGGGATACTATTTCATCACGGTGAACAAGCAGGCCTTTGGGGTTTTCAATGAGAAGCGCGCCCAAGGAGGCAGGAGTGGGATCATTGCTGAGGTATCTTTTTTGGACAGGAACGTCTACTTCGTCTACTGTCAAAACCTCCGAAAGGTCAGCATCGGGATTCTCCGCCAGCTGCTTACGCGCTGCCTTTTCCGCAGCCTCTGCCTTCAGCTTGGTGATTACCTGTGTCTTCCGATATTCCGCCATAGCCTCCTGGTGGTGCTTGTTCGCTATGGCAGAGAGCCGCTTCAATGGCTCAAGGGCTGCCTCCAAGGCAGGACTCTTCAATATTCCCGGCCGCCCGATAATCAGGCCCCAGCAGTTGGGTATTACTGTCCAGTCTGTTCTTGATTGAGGCCTGATCCCAACCTTGCGTCCGATTACCGTAGCAAGACAGACCATCACGCCGACAGCCACAAAATCAGGCGGACACTGCATCCGCTCGCAAATATCCTTTACCCATGGTCGCAATGAATCCGGCAATAGGTCATAGTCAAAAGCTGCCACTGGCAGGAGTTCATCGGGCAGAGGTTCCGGGCATTTCGTCTTTTCGCCGCTGACTTTGTCCTTATGCCAGATCGAGTCAACAATAGTTTCAACCTCTTTTGCCGGCAGAGGTTCCCGGAGTGTGGTGTTATATCCATGGCACAGCAGCAACACGGCGTCCCTATCCAGACCTCGCCATATATATTTTCCAGCTATCCGGGTTATGGTAGAATTGCGCAGGCCAGGCTCTACAGGTTCAAAATCCAGCGTTCGTTTGTGCTGCTCCTGCTTCTGCTTCTGAATTTTTGGGAAGTCAGCCAAGTCGGCCCAACCGTCAAACCCTTCTGGGAAAATCAGTTTATATTCGGCATCAGATGGATGGATACTTGGCGCGATGACTATATAGCCACCTTCCCCGCGCACATCGACGCCGGGAGCAATGCCAACCTTGTTCTGTATTGCTGTGCCGTTGGCCTTGTAAAAAATGTGGTATCCTTTGCCGGTCTGCTGATAGACTGAACTCTTAGGCAGATTCTTGTCAGCCCATTTGGCCCCTTCATCGCTGTCAATATCAACGACTGCAATACCGGACACTGCCCCTGTAACAAGCCCGATATTCGCATCTGGCCATTGCTCAAACCAGGCGGAAACTTCCTCTGCTGTTGGCGGTCTCTTTTGGTACTCAGCCCAGGAGGGCAAGAGGGGGGTTTTTCCTTTCGGCTGCAAAGGGATTACCGAAAAGCCATGTTCCACATACTCAAGGGCTGCATCAAGTCGTTTACTCATGGTGCAGCCCCTCCATCAGCACGGCCCAGGTAATGGGCAGCGGACCCCGAGGGTCCAGGTTGATTATAACGGGTATTGCCTCGTGCCTGAACGACCTCCGGACTTGTAAAATGAAATGGAAATTGGTATTATTTTTAAAAGATGTTGTGCCGCCTGCGAGGAATCTTCCCGGATAAGCCTTGCAGGCGGTTTCTTTTTTTGTGGTCATGGCCTATCTCCCCGCTTCCTCGATCAAGGCAAGCTCATCTTCTACAGTTGAAAAAAAATAATTGAACGATTCCGGGTCAATACGACGCACAAAAAATGTGTTGGCACTACGCATGATAGGACACCTGAAAGAACCGAGCCTATGCTTCG
>Ga0068713_1002247_pt1 | contig 20502 bp, 26 predicted proteins | sample MTBAKSrepl2MetaG_FD_62223 | JGI IMG/M metagenome (GOLD analysis project Ga0068713, IMG submission 62223) | Enrichment culture microbial communities om Arthur Kill intertidal strait, New Jersey, USA, that are MTBE-degrading - MTBE-AKS2 (Arthur... | ecosystem: Environmental > Aquatic > Marine >...
CAACTATCTGTACACTTATGAATGGATAAGAGAGGCGTCTACGAGGATAGAGCTACACAACAGGGATCTTCGAGATTTCGTTAAGGAGTGTCCCGACGCTTCTTACGACATAGTCTACTGCGACCCGATGTTTGACAGACCACAGATGAGTTCCAACTCAATAAATCCTCTCAGGCCATTTGCTATGTATGAGAGGATCAGCAGGGCCGACGTAGAAGAGATGATCAGGATTTCCTCAAAGAGATTCATCATCAAGAGCAGAACACGGGATACCCTCTTCGAAGAGCTAGATCTTCACTTCGACAAGCTCTCGGGAAGCAAGAAGAGCGGAGTGCTTTACGGGGTAGTTGAGAAGAGATGATCCCACTGATTCTCGGGCCGACCGCGGTCGGAAAGACTTCACTCCTGCTCGAGTTGGCCCGAAGACTTCCCATAGAAGTGATCTCCGTTGATTCCAGACAAATATATCGTTTCATGGACATAGGAACTGCCAAGCCCACAAAGAGAGAACAGGCTTTGCTTAAACACTGGCTTATCGATATTCGTGACCCGGATGAGGACTTCGACGTTATGGAGTTCAGAAAACTCGCCCTTCAATCTATATCCAACATAATATCGAGAGGAAAGATTCCGGTACTTGCAGGTGGAACGGGACTCTACGCCGAGTCACTCATCAAGGGTCTGACAGATCTTCCTCCAAGAGATGACCAAGTGAGGAGTGCCCTTCTGGAGATTGAGTCTCAGAGCAAAGGCTCTCTGAGAAAGATACTCAAAGAGGTGGATAGCGAAGCATTTGATTTGCTGCACGAGAACGATATCAAACGTATAGTCAGATATCTCGAGGTCTTTTTCAAGACAGGAAGGCCCTTGACAGAATTGCACGGAGAGAGTGAGAGTTCTGAAGAGTTTGGCATCGTAATCCTTGAACGGGAGAGAGGAGAGCTTCATCAGAGAATCGAGAGACGCGTAGACGAGATGATCCGAAACGGTCTGGCAGAAGAGACGAAGAGGCTTCTCGATAAAGGCTATACATCGAGACTTAACGCGCTAAAGACAATAGGCTACGCCGAGATGGTACAATATATAAAGTGCGGAGTGTCCCTTTCGGAAAGTAAGGAACGGATGCTTGTGAACACAAGAAGATACGCTCGTCGTCAGATTATCTGGTTCAGAAGATATAGTGAAGCTTTGAGAATTGACCTGTCCGCCCTCGATGAAGAGGCAGTGCAGGTTCTCGAAAACACAATTCTCTCAGTTTGGGGGGGTAAGAATGGCCGAAAAGTTTAATTTGCAAGATCGTTTTCTGAATCTTCTTAGGGTAAACAGAATCGAAGTCAAGATGTACCTCGAAGGAGGATTCCAGACGAAGGGGTTGGTTAAGTCGTTCGACAATTTCACCGTGTTGCTTGAAGATGGCCAGGAACAGACTCTTGTCTACAAGCACGCGATCAAGATGATGGTTCCTCAGAAGTACGTGAAATTGACGAATACGACAGGCAAGAAGGAGGATTGAATAGAGCATAGATACTTTACTTGTCGCTGTTTTTTCGTCTGAAGAACAGAATATGAAGACAGAAATACAGGGCGAGCTTAGAGAGCTCGCCCGAACTGCTGGCTATAGCATTGTAGAGACCGTCGTTCAGAATCTAGACAGCCCGGATCCCAGACATTATCTCGGGAAGGGAAAAGTGGATTTTGCAAAAAGGATGATAGGTGCCTTCGGCGCCACTCTTGCGATTACCCGTCATGAACTCTCCCCGTCTCAGGCGATGAATCTCGAAAAGCTATTGGAGATACCTGTGATGGATAGAACACAGCTGATTCTGAAAATCTTCGGAGACCATGCCACAACGAAGGAAGGGAAACTCGAAGTCGAGTTGGCCAGTCTTAAGTATCAGTTGCCCAGGCTTAAGGGGCTTGGCAGAGCGCTTTCTCAGACAGGAGCGGGTATAGGGACGAGAGGCCCGGGAGAAAAAAAGCTGGAGACAGACAGGCGTCAGGCCCAGGACAGGATATCACGGCTGCGAAAGGATATCGACGAACTTGGCAAGCGCAGGGAAATCTCCAGAAAGAAGAGGCAGGCATCTTCTGTTCCTCTTGTGTCTTTTGTAGGTTATACAAATGTCGGGAAGTCATCGCTGGTTTCGGAAATAAGCAGCGACGATCTTCTGATCGAGGACAAGCTGTTTGCAACGCTCGATACACGGGTAAGGAAGGCGAAATTGCCGGCCGGCATGCAGGTACTCGTCTCCGATACGGTCGGATTTATAAGAGAGCTGCCTCACGAGCTTATGGAGAGTTTTAGATCGACGCTTGACGAGGTGAAGTACTCAGATCTGTTGGTAGTCGTTTCCGATGCGTCTGATATGGCAGTCAGAGAGAAATATTCGATTGTCGATCGCACTCTACGTGAAATCGGTGCAGGTGAAATCAAGAAAATACATGTTCTGAACAAGATCGATCTCTGTACAAATGAGAGACTTCGTGAACTCGGGAGCATCTTCCCGGGAGCAGTAATGGCGAGTGCCTCTAAAAGCTTCAATATAGAAGGCATTTTGAGCGAAATCAGCCGGAGCCTTTTTGGCGAAAGACCAAGGAGAAAGCTCAGGCTAACCCCGACCGAGTTCTCGAGTTTCATGAGGTTCAGAGGCTCGCTCGAGGTGCTTTCTGAATGCTACGAAAGGGAGCTTATCGAGGTCGAATATGTATCCTCCGATGAGATAAACGAAAGGCTCATTTCTTCTATTAGCGAGGAGGGAAGGAAATGAAGAGATTATTGTCGGTCTTACTGGCGCTAATGATTGGCTGTATGTTGTTTTCGGCATCGCTCCTGTTTCCGCTGAAGAGGGCGCCGGAAATAACGGGTTATTTTGGCGAGTATCGAGGGAACTCAAGAAACATAAACTATCCAGAGCATTTTCACATGGGAATGGATTACTCCACCGGGAGCATAGTTGGTCTCGATCTTCTTTCCCCGGATGACTCATACGTACACCAGATTTACATAAACCATCCCATATACGGGGTAGGAATTGCCCTCACACTTCCCGAAGTCACCAATATTCTAACCAATGAAAAGGGTATCAATGTGATATTCGCCCATGTAAATGAAATCGGAGATACTTCTTCTCTGGCGGGAAGAAAACTTAACGACATATATCATCAACTGATTTCCGAATTCCGTGATCAGTATGTCGAAGTAACCTTCGATCCCAGGGAACTTCCCTTCAGAAAGAGCGATGTCGTTGCCAAATCCGGAAACAGTGGAAATGTCCCGCCCCATCTTCACCTCGAAGTGAGAGATTCAACTATGGAAACCATAATCAATCCCGGCTTCTACTTCGATACGGGCAGTCCGTCATCGGCAGTCGAAATACTGGACATAAGGGCAGGCGGAAAGACCTACTCCTTTGCTCAGGGAAAGCCGACGATTGAGATGAGCGCTACCACCCCTCTCGATCTTCACACCAAGGTTCAGTTGAGACATCCCGTAAGCCCAAAGACCATAGAGTTGTATGTCGAAAACAGTCTCGTCTATCAGATCGATTTTGTTTCTTTCGAGGTGGATGAAGCCGACGAGGTCCACGAGATATACTCTTCGCCTTCAACAGAGTCTGATTACTGGTTCAATCTCAATGCGAGGATATCGCTCAGCGTTCTGCCAATAAACATTTGGGACGACATCGACTGGACGAATCCGAGAGATGCCAGGGTAGTGGTTCGGGATCACTGGGGCAACGAGGCTTCGAAAGACTTCAGAATAGTTATGAGGAGGTAATTCGGATGTTTTTCAAGAAGAAGCCGCGAGACATAGGAAAAAATCCCTTTTACGACAGTGGCAATACTGTCGTTGTCCACTTTGAATGCAGCAAGTGCGGAGAGAAATTCCGCAGCCATCTCAGAAAGTACTACGATGTCAGCGTGAATTATGGAAAGGGGAAAGGAGTCTACAGGCTCGATAAAGAGTTCATCGGGAGCAAATGCCAGAACAAAATTCAGATCACAGCTGAGTTCAACAGAGCGTTCAGGCCCTTGTCCTTCGAAATAATCGGTGGTAGATTCTTGTCTAAGGAAGAATACGAAGAATAGATTCAGTTTATAGGAGGCAGTCATGAAGACTTGGTTGTTTACCAGTGAAAGCGTTACCGAAGGCCATCCGGACAAAATGGCAGATCAGATTTCTGATTCGATTCTCGATGCGATGTTGACTCAGGATGAAGATTCGCGAGTTGCAGTTGAGACTCTTCTTGCAACGGGAGTAGTCGTAGTTGCCGGAGAGGTAAGTACCAAAGCTTACGTTGATATTCCCAGAGTAGTTAGGGACACGATTCTCGATATCGGATACAACAGGGCTAAGTACGGCTTTGACGGTGAGACCTGCGCCGTTCTTACAAGTATTGACGAGCAGTCCCCGGATATAGCTCTGGGAGTAAACAAATCCTTTGAAGCGAAGAAAAACGATTCCGATAGATATGCCCTAATTGGAGCGGGGGATCAGGGCATGATGTTCGGCTATGCGTCGGACGAGACTCCGGAAATGATGCCGTTGCCGATAGTTCTTGCTCACAGACTTGCCCGAAGACTCAGTGAAGTGAGAAAAGACGAGATCGTTCATGGCTTCAGGCCTGACGGAAAGACCCAGGTTACCGTCAAGTATCAGGATGGTAAGCCTGTTGGAGTAACAGCGATCGTGGTATCGACTCAGCACGATCCTGACTTGACTGCGGAGCAGATCGAAAGACTTGTAGTCGATAACGTAGTCTCTCCGGTAATAGACCACGAACTGCTTCTTGAAGGGGTGGAAATCTTCGTGAATCCTACGGGTCGATTTGTCAGGGGCGGTCCTTCGGCCGATACCGGCTTGACCGGAAGGAAGATCATTGTCGATACTTATGGAGGCTGGACGCCTCACGGCGGAGGGGCCTTCAGCGGAAAGGATCCCACGAAGGTCGACAGATCTGCTCATTACATGGCAAGATATGCTGCAAAGAATATAGTGGCCGCCGGGCTTGCAGAACGTGTCACTCTTCAGCTCGCGTATGCCATTGGAGTTGCAAAACCCGTGTCCTTTATGATAGATGCTCACGACACGGAGAAGATCGATCTCGAAAAACTTAGAAGAGCCGTCCTGAAGGTTTTTGACTTCAGACCGGCCGCTATCATCGACAGGCTTAACCTGAAACGTCCTATTTACAGACAAACGGCTGCCTATGGACATTTTGGCAGGATAGACATTAAACTACCTTGGGAAGAGATCGACGCAGTTGACCAATTGAAGAAAGCAGTGGATTGATGATACAATTAACGGGTAAATCTCGAAAGGAGGAGAAGTGATAAGTGCCTAACAATGCATCAGCAAAGAAGAGAGTGAAACAGACGGCCAAGAGAACAGTAATGAACAGGGCCGCCAGGACGAAATTCAGGAATGCTTCCAAGAAGCTGTATAAGGCAATGGAAGAGGGCGAAGATCCACAGGCAGTTTCTTCCATGCTTAGCGAAGTATATTCTACTCTCGACAGGGCGGCGAAGTCCGGAACCATTCACAGGAATACGGCTTCACGTAAGAAGGCAAGATTGACCGCCAAAGTCAAGACATATGTCGAAGCTAGAGGTTGATTGAACGAAAAAATAAAAAAGGTGGCCTGAGCCACCTTTTTTGCTGTCAATGAGAAGCTATAAATGACTCTCTGGAGTTGCATCCTGGTGAGTCCCTGCAAGGACGTTTTCTTCCGTCTCAGGGTCAAATAGGTGCATCATAGACATATCGAAGACCAGATCCATCTTGTCTCCCGAAGATGCTCTGCTCTTGGGATCGACCTTAGCCACGATATCATCGCCGTGAATATTTGCGTGGATAAGAGTCTCGCTTCCGAGAGGCTCGACGACCTCTACGTCACCCTTTACTATGAACTCTTCTTTCGGAGCCACCGAGTACATCTTATCGTAGATGTCTTCCGGCCTTATACCGAATGTCGTTTCCTTGCCTACCAGGTGTTCGAGCCTTTCAACCTTGTCTTCAGGAACGAGAAGCTTCATGTCTTCCTTTATAACCCAGACTTTGCCTCCTTCAGAGACAAGCTTTGCGCTGATGAAGTTCATTGCAGGAGTGCCGATGAACCCGGCAACGAACTTGTTTCTCGGCTCGAAGTACACGGAGTAAGGATCCCCGATCTGCTGGATTATTCCGTCTTTCATGATTACGATTTTGTCGGCCATGGTCATTGCCTCGACCTGGTCGTGAGTAACGTATATTATAGTCGCCTGAAGATTCTGGTGCAGTCTCTTGAGTTCGGCTCTCATTTGAACCCTTAGTTTGGCGTCGAGGTTGGAGAGGGGTTCGTCAAAAAGGAAGACCTTTGGTTTTCTAACTATCGCTCTTCCGACTGCGACTCTCTGTCTCTGACCACCCGAGAGCTGCTTCGGCTTACGGTCGAGCAACTGCTCTATTCCAAGGATTCTCGCCGCTTCCTTGACTCTCTCTTCGATCTCCGGCTTCGGCGTCTTTCGCAGTTTCAGTCCGAATGCCATATTTTCGTAAACCGACATGTGCGGATAAAGAGCGTAGTTCTGGAATACCATGGCGATGTCTCTATCCTTAGGTTCGACATCGTTGACGACCTTCCCGCCGATCTTGATGATTCCTTCCGTAATCTCCTCCAAACCGGCAATCATTCTCAATGTCGTAGTCTTTCCGCAGCCCGACGGACCCAGGAGAACGAGAAACTCCTTGTCCTGTACTTGAAGATTTGCATCGAGAACGGCCTTGAATCCGTTCGGATAAGTCTTGCCTACCTTCTCGAGGGTAACTTCTGCCATCTTGCACCTCCGTCAATCATCAACTTCAACAATAAGATCCTTTATCTCAACATCCATCGCTTCATCCCCGGCGTCCATCAAATAGAGATCGTGAACTCTTTCCAGGAACCTGTTGAGGAGCACATACTTGTCATAGTCCATAACGACGGCCTTTGGGAGCCCGTTTTTTGTTATAATAATATCGGCCTTCTCGCAATCGTCAACTACCTTTGAAAAGTGCGTTTTTGCTTCGGCCAGTGAAAAAAAAGAGAGCTCGTGTAATCTTGACAAGAGAACCACCTCGGGACCATTATACAGTATGACCACAATTATAGTCAAGCTTTTGCTTTCGGAGGTGCCAGAGATGGCGAAGAAGTTTTTTCTGAAACAACCAATGATGAGAAAGGTTATCTACGCTCTCCTTCCGATTTTGGTCTTCGCTGTTGGGAATTTCGGCTGGGTGGTGTTTTCCAAGGTCTTACTTTCGATAGTTATCTCCGTTTTTGTTGAATGGCTGTTCGAAAGCAAAAAGGGGAAGCCCGTAAGTGAAGCTGCAATTGTTACCGGGTTCCTAATTGGATTGATTCTCCCTCCTGCCGTTCCCTTCTGGATAGTCGTAGTTTCAAGCTCCTTTGCAATAGTCTTCGCCAAGATGGCCTTTGGAGGCTTCGCCAGGAATCTTTACAATCCTGCATTAGTTGGCAGGGCCTTCGTTTATGTCAGTTTTCCTGCCGCTGTACAGCAAAGCTGGACTCCGGCAGTTCAGAGCTGGGGACAGGGCTTCACTCGCTGGATCAGCTCGGATATTATCACTATGGCCACCCCCGCAAATATTATCAGGGGCGGCGGAGAGGTTAACGCGTGGCGGATGATATTCGGAAACATAGCCGGTTCTTCCGGCGAAACAGCGAAATGGTTGATTGCAGCCGCTGCGGTCTATCTAATCATGACAAAGGTGGCGTCCTGGAAGATTATAGTATCAACTCTGGTTTCGGCATTCGTGATGTCGGGAATAATCTTCATTTTTGACCCTTCAAGAATGAACCCATTCCATTGGATGATCGGAGGCAGCATCATGTTTGGGGCCGTCTTCATGGCAACGGATCCGATAAGCGCACCGAAGAAAGATAGGGCCAAATGGATCTACGGGGCTATGATAGGATCTCTTGCAGTCATAATAGGTACATTCTCGTTGTTCGGAGCCGGTTTGATGTTCGCTGTCCTTATTGCAAACACATTTGCCTCTCTTCTTGATTATCTGAGTACCCCGAAGAAGGTGAAAGCATGAACGAAAAGCTTTACTCTGTATTGTTTGCTTTCATTCTAACAACGGTGTTTGTCCTGTGTCTCGCAGGTATCAACGCACTTGCTTCCGGTACGATCGAGAGAAATGAGCGGCTCGAGTTTCAGAGATCGTTGATCTATGTATTCGAGCTTTCGGATGGAGCCGATTTCCCTTCGAATGAGGAAGTTCAGGAGCTCTATTCAAGCAGAATCAAAGAGGTAGAGGGAGAGCAGACTGTCTATGTCGTCGAGAAGGACGGAACGAGAGAGTTTGCCTTTACTGTTCAAAGCGCCGGTCTCTGGGGAACTATTACGGCTCTTGTGGCGGTAGACGAGAGCGGATCAAGAATAACGGGAATAGATTTCGTCAGTCACTCGGAAACGCCCGGGCTCGGCGGAAGAATTGATGAAGAGTCGTTTAAAGAGCAGTTCAGGGGAGAATTAGTCTCATCTGACTCTTCGGCAAGAGTAGCTGTGGTATCAGGTCAGGACACCGCTTCTAGAGACGACTCAAAGGTCGACGCAATTACTGGAGCAACGAGAACTTCGGAATCTATCCAGGCCTTATTGAATAAGGCGGTTAACACGGTTTTTCCGCTAGTTCTTGAGGTGGTGGATTAAAATGGCTGAATCGAAGAAGACGATCTTCCTCGCGAATATCTGGAAGAATAACCCCGTAATTGTTCAGATACTTGGGATTTGTTCGGCCCTGGCGGTAACGAACAATCTCACTAACACACTGATAATGGGAATAGGCCTTATTTTTACTACGGCATTCTCTTCACTCACCATTTCGGCTCTTAGAAGGCATATTCCCAAGAATGTGCGAATGATGGTTCAGGTTCTAATAATCGCTACATACGTAATAATACTGGATATCGTTCTGAAGGCTTATCTTCCTTCCATAAGCAAGGCCCTCGGTCCTTACGTCGGTTTGATTATCACTAACTGCATAATCATGGGCAGAGCTGAGGCCTTTGCACAATCACACGGGCCGGTCCTTTCATTCATTGACGGAATCTCCGCCGGAATAGGCTATTCGCTGATTCTTCTGGCAGTAGCCTTCATCAGGGAGCTGCTTGGGTTCGGAACTTTGTTTGGATTGAGGGTCATGCCGGAAGGCTTTACTCCCTGGGTGATAATGATTATGGCACCCAGTGCCTTCTTCATACTTGGCGCCATAATCTGGATCGCTCGCACACCTATCGTGAAGAAGAAGTGAGGGGGGAGATGTAGATGGGAGTTCCGCTTAATCCTTTTGTTATAATGATCGCTGCGGCACTTACGAGCAACATGGTTCTGAGCAATTTTCTCGGGATGTGCTCGTTCATCTCCGTTTCGAGAGATATCAAGACGGCCAACGGCCTTGGGATGGCAGTAACCTTCGTTCTAACACTGACATCGGTCTTGAATTATATAGTCTACTACTATATTCTTGTTCCGCTGAATCTCGTCTATCTACGGTATATCGTATTCATCGTAGTAATAGCTGCATTTGTCCAGTTTCTGGAGATGGTCATAGACAGGTTCTCTCCGGCTCTCTATATCAATCTGGGAATCTTCTTGCCTTTAATCACCGTGAACTGTGCGATCCTTGGCGGCGTTTTGTTCATGATCATCAGAGAATACAACCTGATACAGTCGCTCTTCTTCGGTTTTGGATCCGGAGCGGGCTGGTGGTTGGCAATAGTCGCGCTGTCCGCGATGAGAATGAGGCTTAGAGAAAAGGATCTTCCCCCTCAGCTGGTAGGACCCGGCATAACCATGATAATCATCGGCATTATGGCCCTCGCCTTTATGGGCTTCTCGGGCATGCTGCCCGTTCAGTAAGGTGGTGTTTGGCTTGGAAATAATCATCTCTGCTCTGGTCGTTGGAGGGATCTCCGCGGTTCTCGCTGCCGTTCTTACAGTCGCTGATGCCCTGGTTAACAACTACGGAGAAGTGAATATCACGGTAAATGAATCCAAGAGCTACAAGGTAAAGGGCGGATCGACTCTGCTTTCCACTCTTGCGGGAGAGAAGATCTTCATCCCCTCGGCATGCGGAGGCAAGGGAAGTTGCGGACTGTGCAAGGTTAAGGTCCTTAGTGATATAGGACCCATTCTTCCCACGGAACTGCCTTATCTCTCGCCCAAAGAAAAAAAAGACAATATCAGGCTTTCATGTCAGGTAAAAGTGAAAGGCGATGTATCTATCGAGATTCCCGAAGAGCTTTTCAACATACGTGAGTACCTTTCAACCGTCTCATCCATAGAGGATGTCACTCATGATATTAAGGAACTCTTCTTCGATTTTGAAGAAGAGATAAGGTTCAAAGCCGGTCAATATGTTCAACTGATCGTGCCTGGTTATGGAGATATAAAGGGAGAGACAATGAGAGCCTATTCTATGTCATCTCAGCCCTCCGTTAAGAACGGAGTTGAACTGCTTGTGAGGCTCGTTCCCAATGGAATTGTGACAACTTACGTCCACAAGATGCTTAGAGTGGGAGACAAGATAAGAATCCTTGGACCGTTTGGAGACTTTTTTCTCAGAGAGACCGATTCAGATATAATATTTATTGCCGGTGGTTCGGGGATGGCTCCAATAAGGTCGATAGTACTGGACATGATGGAAAAGGGCGTGGAAAGAAATGCCTATTATTTCTTTGGAGCAAGGAGCAAGAGGGATCTCTTCTATCTTGAGGAAATGAAGGAGATCGAAAGTAAAATGCCCAACTTCCATTTCATACCGGCTCTGTCCGACCCCCTGCCCGAAGACGGCTGGGAAGGCGAAGTGGGACTTATAACCGATGTGGTTGACAGGTACCTTGCCGTGCAGGGAGACGAGGCTTCCAGAGAGGGTTACCTTTGCGGAAGTCCTGGGATGATAAATGCCTGTATTAGTGTATTGAAAAAGCATAACGTACCGGAAGAAAAGATCTACTACGACAAATTCGGATAGTTTTGGAGGTGAGATTTTGAAACAGACTCCGGACTTCGATAGAATTCAGGAAAACATGAGAGCCGGCAGCATAACCGGTCCGGGCTTTCTTGGCGATGATGAAAGAAACCTTCTCGATATTATCAGAGAGGATGAGTCTAAGGTGAAGGAACTGGGCTTGACGAATGAAACAATCGCTGACAAGCTGGAAATACTTATGAAGCAAGGTGAAAGGGGATTCGGTTCGCCTGTCAAAGTCGATAATCGCTTCGTAGTAATCGTCGAGGAGAGTCGCGGTTACATACCCTGCCCCTTTCGGCACGGACATCTTTCAAAAAAAGTAAACGTCAATGTGAGAAATATCACTCTGAAGGAAGAGATAGACTATTCGCCGATTTCTATTCATCTCATTCGAGAGCACGGTTTCTATCAGGGAAAAGGTTCGACCTACAGGCTTGATCCTGAAATGCTCGCCAGGATGCTGGAGCTGATTTGACCAGATGAATTTTCCGGATGTGATTGAAAATGGTCAGAAAGTATAGTTCAAGAAACAGGGCGCTTTTCACGGTCTTTTTTGTGGTCGCGTTGATAGCATTTGCTTCTTATTACGCTTTTGGACACAAGATGGATGTTGTCGTTCCCAGCAGCGAGATCGGACTGGATGAGCTGACCTTCAACAGCAGCGTTTTCTCCCTTCTTGGTGAGGCACCCTTTCCACCTGATCAGGGTCTCGCAAACGGAGTTTCTGTAGAGCAGGACGATGGCGAGGTGATCCGGGTATTTTACCCGCCCGAAGACGATTCGGTCAGGAGCTTTCAGTTCGAGTTGAACTCCAGGGTTATCAATGTGTATATCTGGAAGATGGATTCCGCAGACTCCGCGAGAAGAACCTGGGAGACGCTCTTTCTTGTGGAATGTTCCGTGCTGACGAGAGACATGGGCAGGATAAAGAAGGCCGATTACTCCTACGCGAAAGTGGTTAGGTTCGGCGGCAAAGACCAGGTTCTCATCTGGCAGAAAGGAAATTGGGTGGTACTGGCCAAGAGTCCGGGATTTACAATGGAAATAGAAGAGGAGAAAAAGATTCTAACTGAGCTATTCGATCCTAGTATAAGAAATTGATCTCTTCTTCTGAATAGACTTCAATAGCGTTCTTCATGAGAAGCTCTGCTGTTATTCCCATTCCGTCGACCATCACCCCGCTGAAAGTGCCGTCGTAAATGCCTTTGCAACCACAAGAAGGGCTCCTGGATCTGAGGACGGCGATACTGGCTCCGGAAAGCTTCGCAATTTTCAAAACCTCTTCGGCTCCTCGTATATAGTTCTGAGTAACATCCTTCCCAAACTGATCGACAACTATCCTTGTTGCCCGCCAGTCGTTAGAAGTAGTTATTTCTGCCCTGGGACGCGGTGTCGGGAGTCCTCCGAGCTGCTCAGGACAGACCGGTAAAAAAATAAACCTGTCCACCAGCTCAAGAAGCTCTAAAGACAGGTTGTTATCACCGCGATACGTACAGTTGACACCGATGAGGCAAGCGCTAACCAGGATCTTTGTCATTTACCACCGGCAGCGGTGCCGTCGTCCTCTCTTCTTATGACGTACATGAGGTCACGTGTTGGAAGCATAGAAAGGGGATTCATCGTGTTGGTCTTTGGATCTCTGACTTCGAAATGTACATGAGGACCAGTCGAAATACCTGTGGTTCCGACCCGGCCGATCAACGAACCGGTCTCCACTCTTTGACCTACATAAACACTGATCCTGCTCATGTGGCCATAACGGGTTACGTAACCGTTGTCGTGCTGTATTTCAACCATGTTTCCATAACCACCGTTTATTCCGGCAAAGACTACTGTTCCCCTCGAACCTGCAAAGATCGGCGTTCCTTCTGGAGCCGCAATGTCAAGCCCCGAATGGAATGAGGGCTGCCCGCTTACCGGGTGGGTTCTCCAACCGTAATCGGAAGATATAACTCCATAAATGGGCCACCTGAAAGGGGAACTCTGTGGGACATACTGACACAAGTTTATTAGAGACATGGGAACGAAGATCGTCTGTCCGGGGTTGATGATTGAATTGGGACTAAGGTTGTTCGCCGCTATCAACTCCTCGACAGGAGTGAAGAAAAGCTTTGCTATGTAATCGAAGGTATCGCCGGACTGAACGTCGTAGATCAGACCATCGGGCTGAGGTATCCGAAGCGTATCCCCTGCCTTTATGCTGCTAGGATTCTTCAGATTGTTGAAATCTATAATCGTCGAAATGCAAACATCCAAATCCCTGGAAATAGTGTGAATCGAGTCTCCCGATCTAACCACGTATGTAACGAGGAAAAACGCAAAACTGCGAGTCATTAAAAGCAAAGACATAACTAAGAATAACAGAATGACCCGACGGTTCATTCCCTGCCACCTCCAAAAAGCCCCAAGAAGAAGAAGATTACCAAAATCATTATACCAAAAAGCAGTCCAACGGCAAAATGCAAACCAAATATTGATTGTAAAATAATGGATAATCCTATAAGTATAGATATCGCAGTTCCCATCAGTACTACTGAGGCTGCTGTATCCTTGAGTACACGGACTCTTTCATCATAGTAAGGGCGCAGAATATCGGCAATCTTCTCCACCAGAGTGTTAATTCCTTCGAGAAGTAATACCATAAGCGTACAGAAAAGAAGCCAATAATAATCATTCTTATCTAGCCCGAGCAGAGCGCCCAGTGTTAAAATTACTGCTCCGAACACTAGCTGGATTCTGAAGTTCCGTTCTTTCAAGAGATGCTTTATTCCATTTGTAGCGTTGCCAAGACTTCTGACAAACTTCTTCATTCAAATCCCCGGCCGACAGAATCGATTCTTTCTCTTCTAATATTATAAGACTTCTCAATTAGTGAGTAACCGAAATCAATCGCCTGGGAGTTCATCTCAACGTACTTTGCCTTTATATGCTTTACCATGGCTTCCTTAAGTGACTGGGTAGTGACGAAATTGCCGGCTCTGGCAATCAGTCCCAACCCCACCATATTGGCAGGAAGCGTGCTTGAAAATCTGTTCTCTGTGAGTTCCGTTACTGGCTTGGAAATTATCTTTCTCGTCATTCTTATTCCTTCTTTCGGAATAGATTTCACGAGGGTCGAATCTATTATAAGGACGCCGTTCATATGAATCAGCGGAACGTGAGCATTAACGGCAGTCTGATGCATGGAGTAGATCAGTTCAAAGGAATGGGCCTTCGGGTAGTCGATCGGCTCGCTGTTAAAAAGGACATCGCAATAAGAGAGTCCGCCTCTCACCTGCGCACCGAATGATTGCGTCTGAACGACCCAGCTTCCCTGTATGAGGAGCGCTTCGGCGAGAATTATACCCATCAAGACATTTCCCTGACCACCGATACCGGAAATTCTTACTGAATGAGGTTCTGAAAACGCGTGCTTCATTCTTCGTCACCCCTCTCGGCAGCGATTATCCGTTCGCTCATAATCCTGTATCTGTCGCTGTAAGTTTCCGCATCTATATTCACAAACTCGCCGGCAACTATCTTGTCCGATAATTCCTCGGGAGACATTGTTTTTGCTTTTTTGATCTGTACCGTGTTCTTTTTGAAATGTGTCAGCAGATCTTCCGGTTTGGACATCGCATTGTATCTTCCGTAGTATGTGTGACAGTTGGTCATTATCTCCACCACTCCCATACCCTTGTGATTCAAGGCCTTCTGAATGAACTGAACCATCTGGGCATAGTGAAAGACCGTCGACCTTGCGACATAAGTTGCGCCGGAAGAGACTGCTAGATTCACTATGTCGAACGAGTTCTCAACATTTCCGTACGGAGAAGTCGAAGCTATTTTTTCATGAGGTGTTGTCGGCGAGTACTGCCCGCCGGTCATTCCGTAAATATTGTTGTTGAAGACTATCACGGTAAGATCCATGTTTCTCCTGCAGGCATGGATGAAGTGATTTCCTCCAATTGCCATCATATCTCCGTCTCCGCCCATAACTACGACGTTGAATTCTGGTCGTGCCAGTTTGACGCCTGTAGCGAACGCTATGGCCCTTCCGTGAAGAGTGTGCATAGTGTTAAAGTTAAGGTATCCTGTGACCCTGGAAGAGCATCCAATGCCGGATATTACGGCGACTCTGTCGGGATCGAGGGCGTCCTTGTCGACCGCGTCGATGAAGGCTTTCATAATAACGCCGTTTCCGCAGCCGGGACACCAAACGTGGGGCATCCTGTCTTGCCTAAGATACTTAGTTAGCCTTGCGATAGCCATGATTTCCTCCCATTCACTCTGTAAAATGCGTCATGACGACACCTGTCTTATCGAACATGAACTCAGTAAGTGGATCGGGATAGCCTTCAGAGAAGACGACCCGCTTAATGCCAGCATTTATTATCAGTCTGGCGCAAATGGAGCAGGGACGGTGGGTTACATAGATTGTCGACCCGTTTGTCGAAATTCCAAATTTTGCAGCTTGAGACAGGGCGTTCTGTTCGGCATGAGCCGCGTAGCAGATCTCCTGATTCTGACCTGAAGGGATTTTTAGAGCGTCTCTGATACACTCCGTCTCATCGCAGTGAGGAAATCCAGAAGGCGGCTGGTTATAGCCCGTAGCGAGAATTCGATTCTCTCTTACGATCAGGGCTCCGACCTTTCTGTGATGACAACTCGACCTCTCCCTCACCTGGTAGGCAAGTTTCATGAAGTACGAGTCCCAGCTCTCTGTAGGGCTTGTGGATTTATGAACCGAAAAATGATCAAGGAAATCCGAAAGTTCTTCAACAGACATCATCTCAGTCCTTCCAAAAGTTCAATATGTCTTTCCTCTTCAGCGACGATCTTCTTCAGAGCGACGGCAGTCTCGGCCTTTACGTTATTCACGAAACTCCTGTAGAAAGCTATGCTCTTTCTCTCGACTTCTATTGCCAGGGCTATAGCCTCGTCATAATCGGAACTGCTCATCGCATCGTGGAGTCTGCCGGAAAAAACGGCTTCCTCAGTCAAGTCCTCCATATATGCCCCTGCGTTGTCCCAGTTTACGAGTTCGGCGGCCTCTTCCTCGAATCTCTTCAGGAGTGCGCGGAATGTCTCTGCATGTCTTCTCTCCTGAGAGGAAAGAAAACGAAAGACCGAGCCCTGATTTTCATTGTCAGTGCTCTCGGCCAGGTCTCTGTAGAAATCCGCTCCTTCATTTTCGACTCTCAATGCAATCTCGAGCACCTCATGTGGAGAAAGCAATTTCCATCTCCTCCTTAATATCTAAGAGCTTCTGAAAAACACTTCTAGAAAAATCCATCCCACTCTCGTTCAGCGCTACAATTCCGTTGTCGGGCGAAAGATACTCCCCCAGGTAGAGTCTTATTCTAGAAATCAAGAGATCGAGAAGCTCTTTTGGATATCCCTTGCGAGACAGATCTACCCCTTCCGTTAATCTGAGCCCCATAAAAAGAGTCTCAAACAATTCCTGTATGACGGTGTTTTGGTTAAATTCACTGACAGGCACAATATTCCGACCAATAAGATCATGATAGTGATTCAGGTCTCCCGTATTGACATATCTCTTCCAGTCAAAGTGGCCGCCCGCCGAAAGCCCAAAACCCAGGTACTGCTCATTACGCCAGTACTTGAGATTATGAAGGCATTCTCTGTCATCCATTGCCCACGAAGAGATCTCATATCTCTTGTAGCCCATCTTCCCCAGTGATTCAAGAACCAAATCGTGAAGCCTTTCTAGGATTTCAGGGTCGGGCAGTTCAATGATAGCATCATGCACCTGACTCATCAATTCAGTTTCATGATCGGAATCAAAGACGTAATATGAAACATGGTCCGGTCCGATGGCGCCGATTAGTTCGAGATTCGCTCTCACGTTGCTCTCGGCTTCTCTGGGCAAGCCCAAAATGAAATCGAGATTCAGGTTGTCAAACATATCTCTGCTCATTAGCAATCTCTCTGTCAGATCTGAAGGTACGGGCCTCTTGCAGATTTTGAGTATGCTCTTCTCAGATGACTGCACGCCAACCGATACTCTGCTGAAGCCCATCTTTCTCCATTCTTGGAGACGTTCTCTTTCAAGTTCCCAGGGATTGACCTCTATGGTAGCCTCTCTTATCTCCGTTCTCAGCAAACTGTTGAGATGCACGAGCAAATCACTCAGCAATTCAACCGGATAGAGCGACGGGGAGCCACCGCCGAAGTAGAGTGTTTCGACTGTTTCGGAAATCGAATACATTTCGATCTCCCTTTTCAAGGAACGATGATATTCGTCTATGAGGGCCGGATCATGCCGAACGGTGCAGAAGTCGCAGTACGAACATTTTCTGGCGCAAAACGGGATATGAACATAGACACCTGCACCCATCAGAAAACGAGCCTCATAAAGATCCCGTTCAAACTGAAGTTAGTGATCGAAATTCCAGCGAAAATCGAATCATCGCTTCCAAGTTTCGAGATCAGCATTTGAGCGTCAATTCCGCGCAAGCTGACCATTACGGTCGGCGAAAGCATCAGTCTGAGATCACCGGCTGGCACAATAAAATTGCCTGCGAAAGCCAATCCAAGGTCGAATGACAGGTAATTCATTCCTATCCCGATTCCGTATCCGATCTCTCCCAGAGAGTCGTTCGTCTTCAGATCCACAGTGGCGACAACATTCGTTTCTGCGTTTCTAATCCTCAAACTTCTCTCATATTCCTTCGCGTAAAGATACAGACCTATGTCGTTGAATGAGAAGGAGTCTTCTCGATGGAGAAAGACGCTAAGTCCACCATTAAGCTGACCCAAAGGAAGCCTCACCCAGTTTCTTACGAGATACTTCATATCGCCAACCGTAGAAAGCTCGAGCTCGAGTGAGGTGTGCGAGAAGACCGGAATCTGATTCGTGTTGGTGACGTATCTAACCCCCATGAACAAACCTTCGTGACTCGCGAGAATTGAGCCTCTGAAGATTCCGTCCCTCGTCTTCAACTTCAGAAAACCCGTTGAAAACTCCTCCCAGCTGTCGACATAGGTCACGCCTACGTAAGGCGTTCCAGAAGCCAGCGCCAGAGTCATATAAATGTCTTCATAGGCCCTGATGTCTGCAGAGACGCTCCACCCTGCATTATTCAGTTTGATCTGAGTTTCGGCGGAAAGAATCACGACCGAAATCAACAATAAGAACAGGCATAGACCCTTCTTCAACCCTTAAGCATCCTCCTTGCGATCTCATTCACTTTCGATGGATTCGCCTTTCCTCTTGTAGCCTTCATAACTGCTCCGACAAAATACCCAAGAACGCCCTCTTTCCCGTCTCTGAACTGTTCAACTGCAGAGGGGTTATCGGTCATGGCCTTTCTCAAGGCATCTTCGATCACTTTGTCATCGTCTATCTGTTCAAGTCCCTTCTCTTTGACTATCTCCAGAGGCGATTTCCTTCCTTCCACAATAAATGGAAAGATTTCTTTCGCGATCTTGTTAGATATCTTCCCTTCGTCGATAAGCCCGAAAAGCTCCTTGAAATGTTCAGGACTCACCCTTACTTCTTCGACTGTGAGCTCCTTTTCATTCATAAGTCTCATGACCTCTCCCATGATCCAATTTGAGCTTTCTTTGGGTCTGCGAGTAGTCTGCGCAACTTCTTCAAAGTAAGAAGCTATTTCGCCGTCTGAAGAAAGAACAGTCGCATCGTAACTGGGAAGCGAGTACTGCTTCATGAATCTCTCAATCTTTTCCCATGGGAGTTCAGGGAGATTCCTCGCAATCCTTTCTATTAGATCTTCACTGACAATCAGTTCTGGAAGGTCCGGTTCCGGGAAGTAACGGTAGTCGTTTTCCTCTTCCTTCGATCTCATAGAAAACGTTTCTTTTGACGAGAAGCTCCACGATCTAGTCTCTTTGGCCACGTCGCCTCCGGATGAAAGAATTCTGGAAATTCTCTCCTGCTCGAATTCCAGCGCCTTCTCGACAAACTTGAAGGAATTGATGTTCTTCACCTCTACTCTGTTCGAGCTTCTCCCTGAATCATCTACCATCGAGATATTCGCGTCGCATCGCAGGGCGCCCTTCTCCATATCTCCGGAACAGACTCCCAGCGCTCTAACGGTGTCTCTAAGGAGCTCCATGAAGATGCGGGCTTCTGCCGGACTGCGAAGATCGGGCTCTGTAACAATTTCGATGAGCGGAACTCCGCATCTATTGAGATCAACATAGCTACCAGATGAGCCGGTAATAGAATCAGTGCCCTGGTGAATCATCTTTCCGGCATCCTCTTCAATATGTATTCTGCGAATCCCGATCTTTCTCTTTTCGTCTCCATTCTCAAGGTATAAGAAGCCGTTTTCGGCGATGGGAAAGAAGTACTGAGTTATCTGATAACCCTTGGGCAGATCGGGGTAAAAATAGTTCTTTCTGTCAAAGACCGATCGCTTGTTTATAGTGCAGTTCATTGCCAGGCCGGCCATGATGGCAAACTCGACTACCCTCTTGTTGAGAACGGGCAGCGTGCCTGGCTGGCCAGTGCAGACCGGGCAGATCGCCGTGTTGGGTTCAAGATCAAAGACATCGGCCCTACAGCTGCAGAAGGCCTTTGTTTCAGTAATGAGTTGAGCGTGTATTTCCAGTCCGATTACAGTCTTGTTCATCACTCCGTCCACCTTTCCGGAAGAATGGCCAGCCCGCCCCTGTAAGAGGGAGAGAGATCCTCGATGCCCTTTGCGGCGTCAAGAAGAGAAACGTCGCTAAATCTTCTGCCTGTGAGAAGTACCCCGACAGGCATTCCATCGACCAGCCCCGCCGGTAAAGAGATCGACGGAAGCCCCGCAACATTTGCCGGTATCGTGTAAATATCCATCAAATAATACGTCAGGGGGTCGGTAATCTCGCCAATTTTCGGCGCAATCACCGGAGAAGAGGGATTCAAGATGAAATCGTATTCATCAAGCACTCTGTTAAGTTCGCCGGCCATGACGCTTCTCGTTTTCAACGCCTTTCTATAATAGGCATCATAATAAGTCGCACTGAGCGTAAAGGTTCCAAGAAGAATTCTTCTCTTCACTTCCTTCCCAAAACCTATGTCCCTATTCTTGTTTGTGAGGCTTTCATAATCTTCCGACGGCACTCTCGGTCCGAACCTTATCCCTTCGTAGCGGGCGAGATTCGAGCTGGCCTCTGCGGGGGCAATTAGATAGTAAGTTGCCACGGCGTACTCGACTGAAGGGATGGAAATCTCTTCCACCTCTGCTCCTGAACGCCTAATATCTTCCATTATTGAAAGGAATCTCTCCTTAACTACGGAATCGAGGCCGGGATAGTTCAGCATTTCGGAAGGGACTGCAATTTTCAGCCCCTTGAGATATCCCTTAAGAGGCACATCAAAAGATAGATCTTTTCTGACTGTATTTGAGTCATTACTATCATGTCCCGATATCATAGACATAACATCTGCGGCGTCCTGGGAGCATCGAGTCATCGGCCCGATCTGATCCAGTGAAGAGGCAAATGCGACGAGCCCGTATCTGGAT
>Ga0068713_1002260_pt1 | contig 20398 bp, 11 predicted proteins | sample MTBAKSrepl2MetaG_FD_62223 | JGI IMG/M metagenome (GOLD analysis project Ga0068713, IMG submission 62223) | Enrichment culture microbial communities om Arthur Kill intertidal strait, New Jersey, USA, that are MTBE-degrading - MTBE-AKS2 (Arthur... | ecosystem: Environmental > Aquatic > Marine >...
GCTAAAAAAGGGACCATGACCACTAACAGGACCGATGAGGACTCTATCAGCGAGACTGTACAGGAGACATACGATATTGCCCTCTCATCCGAAAAGGATCCCGCCTACGACATTTCGGAGCAAAATATCATGAAAAAGGAATTGTCAGGGGATGAACCGGATGCTGACCTCATGTATGAGCGGTTGAAAGAGTTCACGGTGCATGTCCGCGAGAAATATCCTGCGGTTATCATGGAACAGGCGATCCTGGATTATAAAGTCCTCACACGCCACCATAAGAACAGCAACGGAGCCGACCTCTATCATGAAAGAGGATTTTACGAATTCACGGTGATGTTCTCGGCGAAAAAAGGGGAGAAAAGCTCTTCATTCAACTATGCCAATGTGGCTATGAATGACCTCTCGTCCCCGCTCCTTGATATGGGAGGAGTGAACCGGCTCATGGGAGAGGCTCCGCGTCTCATTGAGACAAAGCCTTTCCCCGGGAAATGCGTGGGGCAGATCATTGTAACTCCAGAGTGCCTGCTGGATTTCATCATGTTCCTTTCATCTCACCTGAGCGACCGGGCCATGATCACCAGGACCTCGTTTCTGAAAGATTCTTTGGGAAAGGATGTGGCATCTCCTCTGGTCACGTTGAGATCTCTTCCTCTGGATCCCTGCATGGCAGGAGGGTATGCGATCACCCGGGATGGATTTCCTGCAGATAACCTGACACTTATCGAGAAGGGGGTCTTGAAAAGTTACCTGTTGAGTCAATACGGGGCGGCCAAATGCAAAATGGACAGGGCTGCCAGCAACGGTTATTTCTATGTCCTTGATCCGGGGCACGATTCCCTGGATGCCATGGTGAGACGTGTGGAAAAGGGACTCCTCCTCACACGCTTTTCGGGTGGTAATCCCGGAGAAAACGGTGATTTTTCAGGTGTGGCGAAAAACAGTTTTCTCATCGAAAACGGACAAATCAAGCACGGCCTGAGTGAGACCATGATCAGCGGTAATATCAAAGGACTCTTTCAGAACATCACAGCCGTTTCTGAAGATGTCAATGATTCAGGGCACAGCCGTATTCCCTGGGTTCTCACTGACGGCATCACCATCTCAGGAAAGTAAAAAGCCTGTTTTTTTTCGGGCGAAGGGTTTTCCTTCGCCCATTTAATATAGTTCATATATTAAGAACCTCTAAAATAATTAATAAATAATAACTGTATAAATAATAGTAAGTTATGGTTTAGAAGGTGAACTTTAAATAGTAAAAACTGCTATCTATACAGAATGTCTGGACGGGCGTATGATGAGTACAGAAAGGAGATATGATGATGCTTTTAGCTTATCTTTTATTGGGGACAGCGGCTCTTCTCTGGGGACTCATCGCAAGAGAAGTCGTTTTTATCATCCGCAGGAGTACGAGCCGTCATAAGCCGTCTTTTTACGGAGACAAAAGGAGTTTCCTATGACGACATCTCTTCTCAGCAGAAGGACACCTATGAACCAAACGGCTTTCTGGGATTTTGCCCTGACCGGAGAATGGGGAGATGCCCCTCTCTTTTTCAAAGTCGATCCGTGCCCCATGTGGTTTTACAGTGATGAGAAGAAGACCCGAAAATGGATATCCGCAGGGGAGCAGCCGGGGCGGGAAGCTTTTTTGATGATCGTTCTTCTTCTTGAAAAAAACGCTCGCGTGACGGATTATGTGAGGCGTTTTTTGCCGCTTTTAAAGAGTGATTATGCCGATCTGCGTGTCATTGGACGCACGTTCAGGCTCGATAACATCTTTTTGTTTGCCGAGACGGTCGCCGGATTCCGTGAGGCTGCTCTGACCATCAGAGAAGAGGCGTACGAGATCAGTTTTGCCAGGCAGCTTTTGGAAAATCCGTCACTGGCTGTCAATCTGAAAGAAAAGCAACCCCTTACTCTTTCGGCTTGAGATATCGGAGCCGTCTTTCTGTCCGCGGTATCCTCCCTATCCCGCTACCCAGCGGCTCCGAGCCAGGGGGATCAGACATCTCATGAGCAGTAAAGAGGACTATCCGGGGCGATGATAACAGTTGGTTTTCCGGAAAGTGTTTTTCCCTGACGATCCAGAGCCTCTATGGCTTGCATATCATAAGCTTGGTCAAATAGATCTATTCGCGGTCAGCTCCCAAAATGGCATAACCATACCCTGAATCAGGAAGTCCGGGACGACTGATATCTCCGATATAACCCGGAACAACCAGGAATGTTATTGAAATCGATCCTTGCGACTTCAAAAAGGGTGGTGATCTTCGTATGATATTCCGCAGTCGGGGAGAGTGGATTCCGGATCTCATTTTCGGGATACCGTATGCAGGAGAGCGCAAAAAGAACTGATGCCCACCGAAAGAAGTGAGGAGGTTTCATAGGTCTTCTTCTTTTTTCATATGATTCATACCTGATGATTTTGTTGTAAAAAGGCGGCGGTTATTGACAAGAGCCCCTCAACAGGTCATACTTAACGGTAGGATTTATTAATGAGAGGGAAAATATCAAAATCAATTATTATCGGAGGGTGTCTCACCTGTATCGGGCTTCTCTTTCTACTGGTCAATTACAATAAGATCACAGAAGAGATCCTCCGGCATCACGAAGGTCAGCGCAATCTCATCGTGGAACAGACCTCTGTGGCACTCAGAGAGTATTTCAGCCATTATGAGAAAGACCTCATTTTTCTGTCGGCGCATAACAGGGTGATCTTCAACACTCCCGATATGGGGATGCTCCTGGAGCGGTACTACCGGGCGAATGAAGGGAGTATTATCGCGGTTACCCGGATCGATGAGTCGGGACGGATCAGCGGGACCTATCCTGTCCGCGAAGATGTCCTGGGGATGGATGTCAGCAGACAGCCCCATAATGAGCGCATTCTAAGGGACCGTAAGCTTGTCATCAGCGACGTCTTTCAGACTGTTCAGGGGTATCAGGCTGTGGCCTACGCCTATCCTGTCTTTGACGCAGGTAAGTTCAAAGGGTGTCTTACTGTTCTGATTCCCTTTGAGGCCATAGCCAGGCGTTTTTTCGAGCCCGTGGGTGAATCCGGAGAGGGATATCCCTGGGTGATCTCCGAGGGGGGGTATGTCATCTATCACCCCTCTAGGGGATTGATCGGGAAAGAGATCACGCGGCTTTATCAGGATTCACCAGGCTTCACGAGCCTCATCACATCCATGCTGAAGGGGGAGAAGGGGAAAGGGACCTATCTTCTCAAACCGCAAGATTCAAGACGACGGATTGCCATGCATGCCTCGTTCTACCCCATCAGAGTGGGGGATACTTTCTGGTCCTTGGCTGTCTCAACACCCGACAGCAGCGAGGTGGAGGTCCTTATGGGTTACCGGTGGCGTCTCTTTCTTACAGTCATCATCCTCATGGCCCTGGTGGCCGGCTTTATCATCTTGAGTCTGAAAAACATCCGGGCGAGAAGAGAGATGGAAGAGGTAAAGAGGATGGAGAAGGCTCTCACAGAATCCAGGAATTATTTTCAGGGGATCATCGACTCCTCTCCCTCAGTTTTGATCACCATCGACAGGGATATGACTGTGACCGGATGGAACAAGGCCGCTGAGCGTATCTTTGCTGTCCATCACTTCAGGGACAGGAGACTTTCACTGGGAGAGGTCTCGCCTCTTTTCACCTTGGTGGAACAGGAGATCCGCGACGCTGTGGGGGAAGGCGCCGAAAAGACCATTATGGGTGTTCCTTTTGAATCAGGAGAATCAGACTATTATCTCAACGTGACCTATTTCCCCTTTACTGAAAACAGCCGGGAAGGTGTCATCCGCCTGGATGATGTCACAGAATCCCACCTGATGACCAGGCAGCTTCTCCAGGCCCAGAAAATGGAAGTCGTGGGGACGCTGGCAGGAGGGCTGGCGCATGATTTCAACAATGTCCTCGGGGGGATCGAAGGAACCGTCTCTCTGGCTGAATATTACCTCAACAGAACTGAAGAGCCGGAAAAAGAGAAGCTGCTGAGCTATTTTGCCACTCTCTCCAAAGCCTCAAAGCGTGCCTCTTCAGTGATCGACAGACTCCTGAGTTTATCCAGAATGAACAGCGGAGAAGAATCTGTCTTTGACCTGAACATGGCTCTTGAAGAGATCTATGAGATCTGCAAGAACACGCTGGATAAGTCTGTAATCCTCGATTTTCATTTTTTAGACGGGAAAGCGCTTCTCAAGGGGGATTATTATCAGATCGAACATATGCTTCTGAACCTCTGTGTCAATGCTGAGCATGCCATGACCATGATGCGTCCTCCCCAAAGCAAAAAGGGAGGAGTTCTCACCGTCGCTCTCAATCCTTCCTCTGAACAAAAGCCATCATGGGTGATCACTATCCGGGATACCGGGGTGGGGATGAGCGAACGGGTACGCAAACAGATTTTCGATCCCTTTTTCACCACAAAGGAGAAAGCCGCCGGAAGCGGATTGGGCCTTATCATGGTCTCCAATGCGGTCACAGGCCACCACGGCACGCTCACTGTGGATTCCACGGAAGGGGAAGGGTCTCTCTTTACCATTACCCTCCCCGCTTACCACGGCGAAGAGACTGCGCAGGAACACGAGCACCGGGAGAATGAGGTCGTCCTGGGGGAAGGAAAGATCCTCATCATCGATGATGAGAGCATGGTCAGGGATTTTACCAGTGAGATGCTTCAACTGTGCGGATATGAAGCTGTCTGTGTTTCAGGGGGCCCCGAAGGCATCGCTCTTTTTCAAAAAAGGGGATGCGAGTTCAAAGGAGTCCTGCTTGATCTCTCCATGCCGGGGATGGACGGTTACGAGGTCTTCCGGGAACTGAAAAAAATAGACGGACGTGTCCCGGTCATCCTGCTTTCAGGCTTTACCGGTGACAAGAGGATCCGGATGATGATCAGAGAGGGAGCCGTGGGATTTTTACAGAAGCCTTTTTCTCTCACCGAACTGTCCGGGATGCTGCAGAAGTTGGAGGAAAAAGAGTAAAAGCAGCTGTCTTGTCTTTATGAAACATGGAGATAAAGATAAGAATGTCAAATGATCTCATCCACACCGCCTATTCCGCGCACTTACTGATTATTGTCATTCAACGCGATAAGTCCGAACGAGTCGATCCACGGCTTTGTGACTCCGGTTTCAGAGAGGCCCGGAGCCCAGGGCCTGATGGATTCCATGACATAGAGTGTCTTCTCTTTCAGAAAAGCCCGCCCTGAGGCCAGCAGGGATGGCCCCTGGCGGGGAATGATCTCCACCTGAAACTCGATCCCCGGCCAGAGGCCGTAAAAAAGGAGGGGAGAGGCTGAAAGGGCATTTCCCTCGATGATCTTCATCTTATGAAGGTTTTCAAAGGCTTCACCAGGATGGGTGAAATCAAAAGACCGGCATGTCTTTTCATCAAGAAGAGAAAAAAGAACGCGGCACTGGATCTCATTATCCTGGGCGGTGAAGATATATTCATCGAAAACTCCCGCGTCTGTATGCAGCTGTGATACTTCAAACGTGGGAGGAGAGGGAAGGCGGATGAAAAAGTTGCCCGAGCGTGAAGTGAGGTATTCGCCGTCCCATTCAAAAGTCCCAGGAGTCTCCCTTAGACGGGGATGCCCGGGAAGGATGGGGCGGAGTATCTTGTTGAGAGGGCTGAGAAAGATGAGTAAAGCAGTCAGAAGAAGAAAAAGAAGCATGACAGGAACGAAAGAACGCCGGTGTCCGGCGGTTGTTCTGTCATCGCGGGTGAAAGTCCGGAGCCGGGAAGGGGAAAGGTGTGTCCCGCAGGCAGGGCAATAGGATTGCGACATTGATACAAACTCACTGCATTCAGGGCAATGATACAAAGATGCCTCTCGTTTCATTAATGAAATTATATCAGGGAGAAAGACGATGAGCAAGAGCTGATTGGTGAAAAAGGAGAGGAGCCTGAGGAAAAGAGATTGAATATATCAGGGAAGATGATAAAATAGAAAAATGAGAGTCGTCAACGGACGTTTTGAGATCATCAAGCTTCTGAATGAAAACAGTAATTTTCTCGTTTATGAGGTCACCGACCGTCTTGCTCCCCGGGAAGAGAAGATCTTGAAGATCACCGCTTCGGAGGAACGCTTTCAGACTGATCTTCTCAGAAAAGAGTTTCTTGCCGGACTCATGAACCGTCACCCGCTTCTTCGCCCCCTGGACTCATTTCATACGGTGAGGAGTATAGACGGACGTTTTACAGATTCATCCCGGTGCTTTTTTGTCGCCGACAAATACCCGGAGCTCTACCGGGGAGACAGCAAAAAGGCCGGAGCCCTGATCAATGCGCTCTATATCTTTTTAGGATTCCTGCACAGGAACAAGGCCTATCACGGTGACATCAGAGAGAGCAATATCCTGGCAGACCGTCAGGGGCTTCCCCTCTTTTTTGACATGAGTCCGCTCTATGTGAATACAGATCTGGGCCGGAAGAACGACATGAAAGCAGTGGGGGAGATCTTGAGCTCCCTGGGTTTTCCTTTCAACAGGGACGACGAGGAGAGGCTTTTCTCGCTTCCTGGTTTCCTCTCCCTGATATCCGATGACCATCTCAAAGCTGTCACCCTTGAGCATATCCGGACCACCCCGTTCCCCGCCGAGCGCTTGCTGAAGAGACGGTCCTGGGAAGGAACCTCGTTATCTCACCCTGTGACCGTGATCTACGACTATCGCGATCCTGAAAATGCCCGGATCTGGTATAGCGGGCTCTTGTCGCTCATACAGACAGAAGGGTATGAACTCTACCGTGCAGAGGGAGAAGGGCCTCTCTCTTCACGGCTCAAGGCTTTATTTGAATACGGAGACGGCGATGATGAACTCATGCGTTCTCTTGAAGATGCCGCCGGATACGGCCCTCTGGCAATAGGCCTCGGGGCGGCAGACCGGATGGACAGAGATGATCTCCGTCTCCTGAAAAGGGTTTCCAGGCATTTTGAGAACAATCATGTTCGTTTTTTTGCCTGGCAGCGTGAGCCGGCTGACGGCTTTGAAAATATCTCCTTTCCCCTGCTTTCAGAAGAGGAGGCCGTTCAGGTCCTTGGCTATTATCTTCCCTTTCTGGAGAAAAGCGAAGAGGCTGCAAAAATGTTGTGGCGTCAGTCTGAAGGGGAGCCCGCCCTTCTCAGAGGGCTTATCCGCCATCTCGCGGCAGGGGAGTGCCTGGATGTGAAAAATGCTGCCGTCTTTCTGGAAGAGAGAGAGGATTGTTTCGATTTTTCTCTCTCGTTAAGAGAGATCCCTGCTTCTATCCGGAAGGCTGCAGATGAGGTGGTCGTGCTCATCCGCTCCATGGGAGGGAAAGCTCCGGCCTCGATCTATCATCTTTTATCTTCTGAGGAGAAAGAGGCACTCGATTATCTGACAGCTGAAAAGGCTGTTTACAGAGACAGACTCTTCTTCATCCTGCGGATCAACCGGATCCCCGGCACCCTGCTGAGAAAGCGGGGGGAAAAAGGAAAAGGGAGAAACTTCTATCATGAATTGGAAAAACTCGCTTTTAAGGAGAAAGACTTCCTGGAAAGTTATGTCTTCTATGCTTTGAATATCGGGCTGGGCTATGAAGCGTATGTCAAGGTCATGGATTTTTACAACCATTTAAGTGAACGGGAACGTTCCCTGAACAGACCCCTCTTTTTCAGGCTTTTCCGTACCTTTGAAAAAAACAGGAATCTCTTGAAAGAAGGGAACTGTTTTGACCTCTATTTTCATCTGTTGAAGCTGGATTACAACCATCTTTATGAGAATACTCTTTTACTGGAGAGGTTGGAGAAGAATGCCTCAACACAAGAAGAACACCGGATCGTCAAAGCGCTTCGGCTGACTCTGGATGACAAGACGACTCTCGACGATGTCAATGAGATGATCCCTCTCCTGGAAAAGGGGAAAACAAAGGAGGAGATCTGGCCCCTTATCCTCCGGCATGTTCTCCTGAAACTCAAGTTTCTTGGCCTCTATGAAAAGATGGAAAAACTCATGGAGGATTACAGGCAGGTCATTCATGCTCTGGATGATGAAAACCGGGTCATGGTCATGAATGAGATGTTTTCCTGTTATATGGATAAGATGGATCTGGAAAAAATGCATGAGACGGCACAGGCCATGCTTGAGATCGTAGAGAAGAAGAGAGAGCGCACCGGGCTGGATGCCCACTTCAGCAGCCATAATAACCTGGCTATTGTCCTCCGTCGGCAGGGACGCCTTCAGGAGGCTCTCAGCCATTATAACAAGGCTCTTGAGATTGCAAGGATACTGGAAAACTATCGTTATGAAGCCATCGTGGCCACCAATATCGGGGTCATCCACTACTATTCCGGCGATTTTGAAGCCTGTACGGCCTCATGGACAAACGCTGTGAAGGCTGCTGAACAAGCCAGGATCTATTTTTCCATGGTTACCAACTCCATCAACCTCTCTCTGGTCTTCAAATTGCTCCACCAGTATGAGCAGGCTATGGCAACATTTAAAAAAATCGAACTGTATCTTGCTGAAGCCCCCACAGTCCGGGAGAATTCAAAGCTGCACCTTCTCTACGCTGATATGCTCATGGAGCTGGGTGATTTCAGGGAAGCCGAATCACATTTGAGAGAAGCCGCTCACTTCTATGAAGAACGGAATGCTTTGAAAGTGAGTTACGAATATTTCGATGTCAAAGCCTCTCTTCTCTACCAGATGGAGGGGAAAGAATCCATGGATCTCTATATTGAGGACCTCTTTACCCGTTTTTCCTCAGAAGAGGACCAGTCTTTTTACGGTTTTATTCTCCTCACGGCGGCTCTTCAGTCTCTTTGTTCGGGGAATCTCCGTGATGCAGAAGATTATGTCAAAAGGATCAGCGCCGGCTCTCTGGACAGGCTGGAATCAGGGGACCGCCAGGTCATGAATGTCATACGGTTTCTCAGCGGAGAAAGTGAAGAGTTCCATGAGCAGGCCATGGGAGAATTTACGGGATATTCGCGTTCCATGTTCGTGCTTCATGCCCTGATTCAAAAAGAGAGTATGAAGACACCTCTGCATCTGGAGTACTGTGCCCAGCTTCTTTCCATTATGAACCGATGGCTCAGTCACATTCCTTATGAGTATAAAGAGTCCTTTAAAATGAAAAACCTCGAGTGGCGTTTTCACTATGAGCTTCTCAGTGGGCTTGGCTACGAGATCGAAGGGTTCAAGCTGGATGATTTCAGCAGAAGACATAAAAGTACGGCTCAGCGGTATATGCGTGAAGAGAAGCGAAGGGCTTTAAAAAACTACAGGTTATCTCCCATGGGAGAGGGCGAGACTCTTTTCCGTTCAATCCTCAATGACCTGCTCAGGATCACAGGCCTCACACGTGCGGCTTATTTTGAGTATGACATGTATGAAGGGTGGCAGCAGAAGGTGCTCCTGGACCGGGGGACAGGATATCACCCGCCTCTTCCTGTATATAAAGAAGCTATCAATGAAGTCCTTTTCGAGGGTTCTCACAGAGAGATCACGTTCAGGCGTGAGGCGGAGAAGAGAGGCCCTTCTGTGAGCGCAGTGATGGTGATCCCGGTGCTTGATATCGAAAAACTGGGGCACAATAAATTCCGGGGAGATGATAAGCGTCAGTCCAGCTTTCATTACTTTGCCTTGCGGGGCTGTCTCTACCTGGATAGCGACAGGATGCTTCTGGTTCCTGATGAGAGTGTCACGGAAGGCCTTGGGCCTCTGAGGGATTTTATCAATGCTGCCGGATATTATGATTATCTGAAACAGACAGCCCTTATGGACAAGCTTACCGGCCTTTACAAACGTGAGCATTGGCTCAATCTGACGAAAAATCTTATGGATTATGCTCTGAACAATGACCAGCAGGTCATCATTGCCATCCTTGATATCGATCATTTTAAAAATATCAATGACCGCTATGGCCATGCCCGCGGAGATGCTGTTTTAAAAGAAGTGAGTGCCATGATCAAAGAGACTGTGAGAGCCGCCGATATTGTGGGACGCTACGGTGGGGAGGAGATCGTCCTCGCCATGATGGTCCCTCCCAAATCCTCTTCTTCAGGGATCATTGACCGGATCCGGGCTGATATCCAGAAGTCCGCCCTCAATAAACAATATAATCTCACAGTAAGTATCGGATATGCCCTCTATCCGCGGGATGCTGAACTGCTGGACACACTTCTGGGCCAGGCTGACGAAGCTCTCTATTATGCAAAATCGAGCGGACGTAATGTGACCATCGCTTTTGAGACCATGCCCGCCAACTTAGCCGGAGAAAATGACAAGAATAAAAAGGCCATTGATGATCCTGTCCGTGAGAAGGAGAAACTGGATGCCCTGCTGGGGCTTCAGGAGAAGATCGATCCCTTGAAACCGGTCGAGGTGATCATTGCTGATATCTATGATATTCTTCTTGCCCTTTTCAAAGCAACAAGGCTGGCTGTTCTTCTGGGCGGGAACGGCCATTTCCTTGTTTATGAAAAAAAAGCTTCCGCCCAGGGTGTGAACAGAAGGGAAGCGGAGTCTGATGGTGAAATCTCAGGGTCAAGGCTGAACACTTATGTGATCCATGAGCATTATTCCGTCTCGGTCTTTCTGGAGATGGATTCAGACCGGTATTCAATCAAAAAAGATGCCCGGTTTTTCACTATGCTTGGCAATATGATCAGCGAAAAGGTTTTTCTGGCGTCCTTTCATACCATTCAGAAAGAGTAGGATGTCATTGCAAAGAGGAGGTTTTATGAAGAGAATGCTCTTTTTCCTTGTTTTTATCCCTGTCTTTGCCGCAGGCTGTGCCAAAACAGAGTCGAAGATCCTTGACCCCGTCTTCAGTGACGGGTTTATCGTGGATCACCTCTGCACTGACATTACGGAGATCCCCGAATCGGCCATACAGGCTGCCAAAACAAATCTCCACATTGCCTATGGTCATACCTCACACGGAAGCCAGATCATCACAGGAATGAACGCTCTGGATGCTTTTATGGGAGGAGAGGGGCTCTATACCTGGAATGAAGGCGGATCCGGAGGGGCCCTGGACCTTCAGGATACACCGTTCAGCGGAGCCAGCGACCTGGGAAACCCGGACAGGACCTCCTGGGCCCAGTCCACCAGGAATTATCTGGATAGCCATCCGGAGTGCAATGTGGTGATCTGGTCCTGGTGCGGGCAGGTCTCCGACGCCTCAGAGGATGATATCCTCACCTATCTGAATCTTATGAATCAGTTGGAAGTGGATTATCCCGGAGTGGCCTTTGTCTATATGACAGGACATCTGGACGGGACAGGCCTGGACGGCAACCTGCATCAACGGAATGAACAGATCCGGTCCTACTGCCGTCAATATGAAAAGATACTCTATGATTTTGCCGATATCGAGAGTTATGATCCCGACGGTGGGGAGTATCTTTCCAGGCTGGCCAATGATAATTGCGATTACGATTCAGACGGGGACCAGGTCCGGGATGCCAACTGGGCCACCCAATGGCAGGATACGCATACTTCAGGAGTGGATTGGTACCTCTGCTACCCTGCCCATACCCAGGCATTGAATGGAAACCTTAAAGCCTATGCTGCCTGGTGGCTCTGGGCCAGACTGGCCGGTTGGAACGGCCTTTAGAGTGATGAGCTCTTCCTTTCCGGTGATCGACCTTCATTGTGACACTCTGTGGCGCACGATGACGTACGGGGGACGGTTTGACTCAAACGAGTATCATGTGGATATGAGAAAGTTGAGAGCAGGGGGGGCACAGGCCCAGTTTTTTGCAGCTTTCATCTATATGAACGATCAAAAGAAATCAATAGAAGAGTACCGGCAGTATGCTTTTTCCATGATCAGGCGTTTTTACGAAGAAATCGAGGAGAATCCGGGCCTGGAGGCCGCGTTCACTTATGACGATCTTGAAAAAAACAGAGCCGAAAACATCATCAGCGGTGTGCTGACTCTGGAAGAGGGCGGGATCATAACGTCTGTTGAAGATCTTGAGACACTCTATGCGAAAGGCGTTCGGCTGATCACCCTCACCTGGAATTTTCCCAATTCTCTGGGATATCCCAACAAAGACTGGGTTCATTCTGAAAAAGGCTTGACAAAGCTTGGAAAGGTTATTGTCAGGGCTATGGAGAAGAGAGGTATCCTTGTGGATGTCTCTCACCTTTCTGACGCAGGCTTTCGGGATGTGGCGGGGATTCTGGACGGCCCTTTTCTGGCCAGCCACTCCTGCTGCAGGGAGCTGGAGCCTCATCCCCGTAATCTCACTGATGTGATGATCCGGACTCTGGCTGATCACGGCGGGGTGGTGGGGCTTAACTTCTCAGCTTCTTTTCTCGGAACAGGGGACAAGGGGACCATCGAAGGCATGGTGAGACATATGAAGCATCTGAAACGATGCGGAGGAATAGAGGTCTGTGCTTTAGGAAGTGATTTCGACGGGATATTCTGTCCCCTGGAGCTGGAAGACTACTCTGGGATGCCCCGTCTTTTCCAGGCGTTTGAAAAAGAGGGGTTCACCGTGGAGGAGTGCGAAAAGATCGCTTATGGGAATGCCATGCGTCTCATGAAAACCGCATGCCGTGTAAAACCGTGAATGACCGGAGAGGGAGAAGAGGCTGACGATGAAACTGCTTAACGGACGCTTTACCATAAAGAAAATGCTCAATAAAAACAGCAACTTTATCGTCTATGAAACCGGGGACCTCTTTTTCCCGCGAAGAGAGCTTATCCTCAAAATAACTGTATCTGAAGAAAAATTCCAGAAAGACCTCCTCAAAAAAGAGTTTATGGCCTCGACTTTTTATCGTCATCCGCTGCTGCGTCCCATCCGCTCTTTTCACAGCCTCTCAAGTCTCGACGGCCGTTTTACAGACAGTGCCCGTTCATTTTATGTGGCTGACAAGATACCGGAGCTCTTTCACATGGATTCTCAAAACAAAGAGACATTGGTCAACAGCCTTTATGCTCTCATCTCATTCCTTCACGCCAACGGGACTTATCATGGGGACCTTCGTGAAAGCAACGCTTTGAAAAACCGAGAGGGGGGAACCGTCTTTTTTGACATGAGTCCCCTTTATGTGGATATCGATATGGGCCGCCGGGCGGACGTGCTGGCTTTTGTGCGTGTGATGAATGACGCCGGATATAAGATCTCGGAAAAGGATATGATGGACCTCAGACTCTACTTTCCCCATAAAGAGGTAATCTCAGACACTTATCAGACTGGAGTGATCCGGGACCATGTGAGCTCCACTCCTTTTCCCGGAGCGCTAGTCCTTTGGGAGAGGGAGATCCCACTTATGGATACACCGGAATCGCTCATGCTTCTCTATGACTATTCCTCTGAAGAGAATGCGCGCCTCTGGTATGAGGGGCTTATTCCTCTGATCCAGTCCAAAGGATATGAATATTTCGGCATGGAAGAAGAGAAGTCCTCTCCCGCAGAGCGGATCATCAAGTATCTTGATCATTTTGAAGCGAAGGATGGAGGCCACTCACTGCGTTCCCCTGAAGAGTTGAGGGCCAAAGCGATCCGGTCTCTTGAGAACAAGGCCGCCGCAGGCCCGATCCTTTTGGGGCTGGGGCGTGGAGACAATATGACAGATGAGGATATGAGATTTTTAAGTTACCTCTCCAGACGTTTTCAGCCCAAAGACCTTCGGATCATCGCTTGGAACCGAAAACCCCTCAAAGAGATGGCCCCCATTACAATGGCAAAGGTGGACCAACAAGAAGCAGCTCGTATCCTCCAATATTATTTCATCTTTCTTGATGATCCTCAGGACGCTGCCGGAGAACTTCTCCGGCAGAGCGGAGGAGAGCCGGCTTTGATCATGAAAAGCCTGAATAGAGCAGTCAAAGAGGGTTGTTTTGAAATTCAGGATACCCGGGGACGCTTTTTAAGTCCCCGGGAGTGTTTTGATACAGGGTTCAGTTTAACCGCTGAAGAGGGGAAGGCCCGGAAGGAAGCGGAAGAGGCCCTGGCCCTGGCACGGGCCATGGGCGGAAAGATCCCTTTAATCTTTACTGAGAAGGCGTCTCCTTCTCTGAGAAAAGCTTTGGAGTCTTTTAAGCGTCAGGACCTTGCCTATGAGGATGACCTGTTCACTGTCTTTAGACTCTCTTTGCTCATGGAATCCCCTAAGAAAAATGTGGATCCTGACCTGGCCCGGCGTGTACTGGACTATTTTGACGAGAGCGGATTCAGAGAACTCTCCTACCTGGAGAGCTGTGTCTATCTCGCCTTGAACTCCGGATTTGGAACTGAAGCTTATCACAAGGCCATGGATTACTATTTAAAACTGGGTGTCCGGGAACAGTCCATTCATCACAGCTTTTTCCGAAACCTCTTTTTGCAGTTTCATAATTCTGTTCAGGATCTTCCCGGGGTGAACCTTTTCAGCCTTTATCAGATCCTGGATGAGATCGATGTCCAGAGGACTATCAGCCGGGAGGTGATCCTTGAACAGATGAAGGCCCATGCCGATACCCCGTTGCAGCGGATCCTTTATGAGAGTTATCGGCTTGTCATTGAAAAAAGCCGTAAAGAGGGCCAAGTCCGTATTCTAATAGATTTTATCAGAAAGGGGCCTGCCGATCACCCTGAGGAGTGGGGAAGTGTCTTCTCTAATCTTCTGAGGAGTTACGTGATCAATGGACAATACGACAAGGTTGAAGAGACGGTGGGCCGGTTCCAGGATATGATCCACGGGCTGGATGAGAATACACAATCTCTCATTCTTAACGAACTTCTGGTCACTTATATGGATAATCAGAACAACGACAAGATCAAAGAGACAGCTGAAGAGATGCTCGCCCTGGCTGAAAAGCACCGGGAGCATCTCTCCCTGGGTGCTGAATTCAACGCATACAACGGCAGGGCCATCGCCTACCGAAGAGCAAAGGAGCACGATAAGGCGCTGGAGTATTTCAACAGGGGCCTTGAGATCGCCCAGAGGCTTGACAATCAGAGGCTCGTGGCCATCGTCTCCACCAATACAGGGATCATCAACATCGACCGCGGCGAGTATGAGGAAGCCATCTCGTCCTGGATCCGTGCTGTCCGTGCTGCCGAGCGGATCCGTTACTTTCATGCGGCAACGGTGAATACCATGAACCTGGCCCAGGCTTATAAGACGCTTCACCTCTACGACAAAGCCTATGATGTCATCATCAAAGGATTTCATTATCTGGAAGATGAAAAAGGAGTACGTGAACGGGCGAAGATGAACTATCTCCTAGCGGATCTCCTGAATGAGATGGGGGATGGGAAGCGGGCCAGGAAGGCTCTGAAAGAGGCTGGGGCTTTTTTTGAAAAACGTCCCTCTCTTCGGGAATGCGTGGAGTATCACCTTGTCGTCCTGACAGCACTGGCTGAAGAAAAGGGGCTGGAAGCCATGGACGAGGAGATCAGTGCCCTTTTCCGCAGGTATTCTTCAGAAGAAGACAAACAGCATTACAGGACGATCCTCATCCATGGAGCAGAACGGGCTTTGCTTTCGGGAGACAAGGCCATGTCAGCCCGCTTTCTTGATGCTCTTGAGAGTGAAGAACCCGATATCGGAGAGGGAGAGGAGAAGAACTGGGTCGATCTCTTCAGGGCTTTTTCCGGAAATGAAGAAGCGCAGGAGAGAGTCGTCTCGGCCCCCTTTTACAGTGCGGCACAGATGCTCTATGTACTTCACCTTCTGTTGGATAAGAGCGAAGAGGGGACAGCTCTCTTCTATGACAGGCTTCTGGACCTCTTCGTCCAGATGAAGGATTGGCTGAATTCCATCCCCCTTCAGTACCGCACCTCTTTTGTAGAGAACAACAGAGAATGGGCCTTTCATAAGCGTCTCCTTGAAAAAAACGGGATCGATCCCGGAACAGACCTTCCTGACACCTTCCGCGAAGCTCATCGCGCTATGGCCCTGAAAAAGATCTCTGAGGATAAACAGCGGGCACTGAAAGATTATCAGCTCTCCCCGGTCAACGAGGGGGCCGGCCTCTACAAGACGATCCTCATGGATCTTATGGATATCACCGGGATGACCAGGGGAGCCTTTTTTGAATATGACCTCTACTCGGGATGGACAGAGGAGCTTGTCGTTGAAAAGGAGGGTCGGTATCATGCCCCTGTTCCCATGAGGCGTGATCTCCTCAACGAGATCCTGTTTGAAAAAGCGCACAGGGATATTTTTTATCACAGGGAAGAGAAGCGACAGAGCCGGAATCTCACGGGAATCCTGATCATTCCCGTACTGGATATCGAGAAACTGGGCCGCGGGAAAAACAAACCCCAGGAAAACAGACAGTCGAGTTTTCATTACTTCGCCCTGAGGGGATGCCTTTACCTGGATACCACACGGCTTCTCCTCTATCCGGACAAGGATATCACCGAGGGACTCGGCCCCTTCCGTGATTATATCAACGCCGCCGGATATTACGATTATCTGAAAAGGACGGCTCTCCTTGACCGGCTTACAGGCCTCTATAAGAGAGAGCATTGGGCCAACTTGACAGAAGATCTTCTGGAGTATGCCCGTAAGACTGAACAGCAGGTGGTCATTGCTATTCTGGACCTGGATCATTTTAAAAATATAAACGACACTTACGGGCATTCACGGGGAGATTCTGTCCTGAAGGAGATGGGGCGTATTGTGAGGCACACCCTCCGGATGAGCGATCTCGTGGGACGTTACGGCGGCGAAGAGTTCTCTGTGTCTATGATGGTCCCCCGCGGTGCGGAAAGCGGGAAGATCATCGACCGGATAAGGAAAAATACCGAACATTCCGGATTAAACCAGAATTATAAACTCACCTGCAGTATCGGATATGCTCTCTACCCCGATGACGGAAAGACTCTTGAGGAGCTTGTGGCCAAGGCTGATGAGGCCCTCTATTTTTCTAAGGAGAGCGGAAGAAACAGAAGCTTCTCCATATGTGAGGTTCCTGAAAAGCGGGAAAAGGAGACGGAAGCTAAACCCCTCAGGGACCCCGTCCGGGAAAGCGAAAAGATCGATGCCGTGTTTGACCTGGCGCAGAAGATCAGGCCCATTACCGGTCCTGAGACCATGGTCAGGGAGATCTTTAATCTTCTGGTCAGCTATTTTCACGCTCGCTCGCTCCTTGTCGTCATGGAACATCCGCGGGACCTTCTTTGCCTGGGTTTGAAAGGAGAAAGCAGCCGGATCATGAGCGATCCCGCCTTGGTATCCAATAAGGAAAAGGGAACATTGATCTGCACTGTTGAGATGAACAAGATGACTAAAGCCTCTGTTTACCTGGATATCGATTCGGACCGGTACTCAACGGTTTCCGACCGCGCCTATTTTCAGCTTCTGGGAACCATGATCGCTGAAAAGGTATACCATTCTCTTCTCATCAGCGGGCGTCTCACCCTGGAAAGAGAATGACTATCCCGGCTTTCTCCTCCTGATATCTTCTCCTGAGAGTATACCTACTATATCTTGACGATAATCCAAAAGAACTGTTCCATAAATGGGAACCTCAGAACCTTTATCAATAATTCAATTGAATAAATAAGTATTAGTTAATACTGTGATGGGAACCATAATTACGCAAAAGTGATGTCTAAACTAACCCATGAGATGCTACTATAATGATCATGAGTAAAGTTTTGGGCAGGCTAATTACCCTAATGAAGGAGGGTTTTTTGGAACAGTTGATTCTCGCCATTATTGTTGTCCTGGCTGTGGTCATAAATATGGAGGAACACAGGAAGAAGAAAGAAGAGGCTCCGAAACGCCGAAAGAGCCTGTGGGAATGAAAGGGCCCATAAAAAAAGATGGTAAATAAACGATAGGTATGTTATCATCAGATGACGGTATTTTCCGGCTTTAACCCGGGATATGATTATGAGAGAGAGTCACGTGAAGCACCGGCCTCTCGAGGAGAATGCATGATAAAAGGGGGGATATGGAAAAAGTGAAAGTCATGGTTTTGATGTCTGTTTTGGCGGGCCTTGTTTTTGTCAATATCTTCTACGGGGCAGACCGGTGGTCATCTCTCATCGTGGAGTGCATACTCTGGCTCACCGCCTTCAACTATGCTTACTCCTATGTCAGAGGCCTCCATCATGTCCGTGATATGAAGAGGCATTATATCCGTCAGGATATGAAGATCCATGGTGAAAAGATCCAGTTTACGTCTGAGCCCAAAGACGGGGAGCTCAGAGCCATGGTCCGCCTCACGCTGAAACCCCTTGATCCCGGTGGTATTGCAGGAGTCAACGTGGTGTTCCGATACGTCCTTGAAGAGATTGAGATCGTGAGCAGGACAGCGCTGGCTCTCCTGTCCGGCGAGCAGGAGGTCTGTCTCCCTCTCACGGGCCCTGAGGATGTCCGGACTCTTCTTTATGCTCTGGAAAAAGAAGCGGGACGGTTCATGGTGGAAATCTCCTATTCTTGCCGAGCCGGCCAGCGAATGAAAAAAATATGTGAACTGCACCCCCAGGCCATGGATGCTAACCAGTTTAAAGATCTTCTTGAAGAGACAAGAGGCCCTGATGCCTCAAGAATGGAACGGGCTGTTCACCTCCTTTGTAAAGCCTGGATCCTGACAGCCATGCATCCTATGCATGGAGGGCGGGAGGAGGCCTGCGACCTTACCCCATGACCGCAGGCCTCACTGTCCCTGAAAATGAAATATGAAGGAGAACAAAGAATCAAGATGAAACTGTTGATAGCAGGAGCAGCCATGGTCATTATCGGAGCTCTCATCGGGGAACGCAAGGGGCGCGCGGGAGCGGGGGCATTTTTCTCGCTACTCCTGGGACCTTTGGGGTGGCTTCTTATCGCGGCAGGGCCTGACCTGAAGAGCCCCGGGAAGTCGTGCGAAAAAGAGAAGGGGCATCATTCCCGGTTGAATAGGTTTGAATGAAGAGAAAACCCCTTGAGAGAGTTCCGGGTCATCAGAATAAAAAAGATATTGAGCCGTAACGGGTTCTCCCCTAAAATGCATCAATAGCTGAAGGAAGGGGATAACCGTGTATGATGTGGCCATTGTCGGGGCCGGCCCGTCCGGAGCCTTTTTAGCCCGTTTTCTGGACAAGAGATTCCGTGTCTTGCTCATTGATAAAAGGAATCTTGATACAACTGATCCGCAGCAGTTTAAAAAGTGCTGCGGAGGGCTTCTCGCTCCCGATGCGCAGAATATTCTTGCCCGTCTGGGGATGGGGCTCCCCGGGGATATACTCACAGGGCCTCAGCTGTTCAGTGTCCGTACCATTGACCTGGATCACGGATTGGAGCGCTACTACCAGCGCTTTTATATCAATATCCATCGCGAAAGGTTCGACCGGTGGCTCTCTTCATCTCTGCCTGAGCATGTGGAAAAGATATACAATGCCCTTTTTCTCTCTTACAGAAGAGACGACAAGGGAGTCACATTGACTTTCCGGCAGGATGGAACGGTCAGAGAGGCCCGGGCAAAGATCCTCGTGGGAGCTGACGGAGCAGCCTCGCGCATAAGGCGGCAGGAGGATCCCTCATTCGGAGAGTCATCTTATCTGGCATTGCAATACTGGTACAAGACACAACAGGAGACTCCATTCTATACGTCAGTATTTGACCGGTCCGTGACCGATTTCTACTCATGGATCATTCAGAAAGAAAATCATCTTCTAGTGGGGAGTGCCCTGCCCACAGGGAAAGAAGCGAAGATAAAGTTTGAAAAGCTGATTGAAAAATTGAAGAGACGAGGCTTGATCTCAGGAGAACCCGTGAGACGAGAGAGCGCGTTCATCAACCGGCCGAGGAGATTGAGAAGCATCAGAACCCATGTGGACAATGTGGCATTCACCGGTGAAGCGGCCGGTTTTATCAGTCCCAGTTCAGCTGAGGGGATCAGCTACGCTATCAAAAGCGGACTTCTTCTTGCCGAGAGCATCAACATGCATTTTCTCCTATTTCAGAAGTGCTATGTGAAAAAGACACGGGGGCTGAGAATGAACATCTGGTTAAAGAACAGAAAGATTCCCTTTCTCTATAACAGGACTTTACGGCGCCTTATCCTGGCATCCGGGCTCTTCTCCATGAAGATCAGATGACCAATACGTTCGATAATTTATGCCCTCTTCAGATAGATATAGAGCCCGGGGATGGGCACCAGGGCATAGAGCCAGGTGGCGATCAGCTTGATCCCCTGGATAGGACTTCCGCACTCCAGAGTCACTGTTTCTCCGGCTTTCAGATCGAAAACGATCTTCTGACTGCGGTAGATGTCCTGTCTTATCTGAACGTCGTGTTTTCCTATCTGAAGCTCCAGGGAGACTGCTTCCCCGTCTTTGACAGGTTGCCTCCGTTCTCCGTCAATTAAGATCCAAAATCGGCGGAAACGGCTTTTCCTCTGATGAATACGTTTGACGATCAAGAGTCCCTTCTCCATATAACCTCCTGTTACAGGGCTTTTATTAAATAATTTAGCTCTCTTA
>Ga0068713_1002273_pt1 | contig 20287 bp, 19 predicted proteins | sample MTBAKSrepl2MetaG_FD_62223 | JGI IMG/M metagenome (GOLD analysis project Ga0068713, IMG submission 62223) | Enrichment culture microbial communities om Arthur Kill intertidal strait, New Jersey, USA, that are MTBE-degrading - MTBE-AKS2 (Arthur... | ecosystem: Environmental > Aquatic > Marine >...
AGGGGAGGTGTATTCCCCTCCGATTTTATTGCGCATAGATACAAAAACAGCGAGGATAAAGAAACCCGATCCAGGGTAACAAAAAACCGGGTGGAGATGATCCACCCGGCAGATTGGATAGGCACGTTTCAGTTGATTTCCAGAGAGCTCATCATGGTGTCCAGCAGGGTGAGGTCCGGGGTGAAGTTATCCGTGCTCTGGGTGTTGAGGGTATCGGCTACGTTTTGCAGATAGGCAGGGAAATCACTGGTGAATTCAGGCGGTTCATCGCCGGTGACGGTGCCGTCCGCCGGAAGACCGGGATGGTTGACCGGCAGCACCGCGGCCACATAATATTTACCGTCGCTGGTCAGCCCCTGGTAGGTGTAGATCAGCTCAAAGTTGTTGACCGGCACAATGCCCTGGCTGAAGTGCGCCAGATACCGCAGTCCCTGGCCGTCTTTGAAATCCAGGTACTGGAGGTGGGCGTGCATCACCTGCGCGGCGTTGAACGGCGGCAGGAAAGGCATCGGCGTGATCTCCCGCGGGGATTGCAGCAGCGATTCCAGTGAACCGGCAACCTGGCCCGCGGCTTCATTCACGGCACCCAGTTCCGCCACCGGATAGATGAAGAGCTGCGGCTGCATCAGATGATCGCGGATGGGATAGCCCTGCAGGGTGACGCGGGTGTGATCGGGCAGTATCTCCCAGTAGGGGGCCTCTTCGCCGGGAGACAGGGCGGCCACGGTCTCGGTCTGGAAGCCGGTCGCGATGGTGCCGGTATCCAGGGAGAAGTGGGGCGCGCCATCCGCGGCGGGCGCTTCGGAGGGAAGCAACACTACAGTTTCTTGCGGCGCGGAGGTCTCGGGAGACGCGGTGCTTGCCGCGGGTTCAGGCTGAACGGCCGCCGCGCCGCCGGAGGCGCAGGCTGTGAGCAGGAACGACCCCACCAGCAGGAGAGCCAACAGTTTAGAGAAGTATCCAGATTGCATCTTGGCGGACATATTTTTCAGTTTCCTTTTTTTGATGTGAGATGATGATTTTCATCTCCTTATATACGAAAAATAACGCATAAAAGTTCCGGAAACTTAATAATCAGAACCCCCAATATTTTCGAATTGCCAATGGACGAATGGCGCACGCATTGATAAAAATTGTTGGCGTTTGGGCAGCGCCCACAACCCCAATCATCTTTCAATAGGCACGCATTTTTTCTCGATCAACCGCCCTTCTTCATTATACACAAAGATCCAGCGGTACAGCGCTTCGCGCGTATTTTCTTCCGAAAATACGATCACCTCCATATAATCCCCTTCCACGGCAGGAAGCGTCCTCTTGACAATCCTTTTGGGGCTGCCGGCATACTGCACCTCCCAGGCGCCAATCCGGTCCAGTGCCTGATGCACTGCTTGCAGGGTATCACCGGGTGAGGTAGCATCGTAATACAGATAGCACAGAATGCCATACCACGAGGACGGTTCAACCCCCATCCGCCGGGCAATCGCCTCGGCGATTTCAGGGTCTGGTGGAGGAGTGGAATCATCATGGGTATGTAAGTACCAGTACGGTATCACGATAACCAGCGCGACCGACAGCAGCCATGCCAGCAGCAGCCATATCCAGTCTTTCGATATTACTAGTTTCTTCATACCGCCCCCTTACAACCCGTGTATGGGATGAAATTCAACGAGCTTCCCATACTGATACGAAAAGGACCACTCCCCCAAAGCTCTTGCTGTATTACCTTCAAGGAAGTAAATGGTTTCCCGATAATTTTCCCTCAAGGTGATCTCCGAACGTTTGAATACCTTATCCCCCTTAATCGCATGTTCCATAATCTCATCTTCTATCAAGATATCAACATTTTCTACCCAGGGGCCGATCCTGTCGAGAACTTCTACGACCTCTTCGCGGGTCATGCCCACCTCAAAGGCGTCATTTGCCATATAGTTGTAGATCGCGTCCCGGTCGGGTTCAACACCCACCCGGCCCGCGATCATGGGGATCACTTCCGGATCAACGGGCGGCGTCTTTGAAACAAACCTTAAGAACAAGGAAAGGATTAACCCCATAAACAGAGTGGGTATCCACACCAGTAGAATAAAGAGGGTTAATTTTTTGAGATTCATCTTATCCTTCTAAATCTTTTTATTTAAACCTACGTCAGTAATAAAAACCATCGGAAGCAGAAACATCAACGAAAGAATGATCGTTCCTTGAACTCCTTCAAAAAAACTTTCACGAACATATTTTAAGACGATGCCGCATACAATCCAGTATATTCTCCAAAGCATAAAGGTTTTAATAACATTCTTTACCTGATGATATCCTTTGGGCTTATCCAAATATTGTTCTCTCAAACTCGAATCATAATTAATGCCCATCCAAGTTGGAAAAACCATTAAGACAGATCTTAGGAAAAGCAAAGCATTACTTACCATTCATACTCCCAATCCGCCTGCTGGCAACGCATCCTGCGAGCTGATGATGAAATATTTAGTAAACTACACTTTTTATATAGAGTTTCACCTGCGTTTTGTAATCGATTGGAAATACATCATCTACTTGCTTACCTAAGTTTTGGGCAAATTCTCTATGGCTTTCTTCCGTTTCAGCCAATCTTTGAGCAGAAAAACGAGCAAACTCCATGTTTTTAATTGCTAAAGCGATCAATATTGGCTTTCCCCAAGAAAATCTAACAAAACCATCATACTCAGTTCCATCAGCAAGAGTGAATTTCGCTCCAAAAAGATACATTTCCTCCAAATGGAAACCATCTTCATGGATTGAAGCAACCTCCATGTCGGGATCTTCCAAGTCATCCACTGGCTGCCATATAGGACTACAACGAAAATCCTCAGGGACAAGATTATTAATACTCTTTTTCATCGTTACCATCCTACTATTCTGCTCATCATGTTAATGATCATATCTGCTATTCATTACTTTGGGTTTAACAATATCTTTGTAGGGTGTTGACCGCATCATTCCTTATCCACTCCCCACTGAATCTCCAAGTATAAAAAATATTATAGCGAAATTATGCTTTTGGTGTGCTTGAAAACCCATTAACTCCAAAAATTCCCAACTCTGGCACCAACCGGTTTGTACCTCCCGGAGACCGCAAATTGCCTGTTCTCATTTGAGACCGTAACGTTGTATACTAAAAACAGCCCTGTACGGATCCTTGTCCTTCGCGCCGCCAGGGCTATGAGGATGTTCAGATAATGGGATGAGGAATCACGAATCGATCCAATGGTTGTTGAGTTCAGATGAACCGTGGACGCGCTACCGCACGCTGGTGGACCTGATCGGCCTGCCGGAAGAGGACCCGGCGGTGCGGATGGCCCGGGTGAAAATGCTGGCGCACAGGTCGGTCCAATCACTGATCGCCGCCGCCGCGAGCTGGCCGGGCTACACCCTCAAACGCCACAATGACGCAGCTCACCCCCTGCACGCCCTGAGCACCCTGGCCGATTTCGGGGTGCGCGCGGATGACCCCGGCATGGAGCCGGTGGTAGAGGCGCTGCTGGCGCACCAATCCCCACAGGGCGCTTTCCAGACTCTGGGCCATATCTCGAAAGCTTTCGGCGGGACAGGCGAAGACCAGTGGCTGTGGATGCTGTGCGATGCTCCGACCCTGCTGTACGCCCTGCTGGCGCTGGGACTGAACGAAGACCCGCGGGTGGCGCGGGCTGTACCGCACCTCACCGGCCTGGTGGAAGACAACGGCTGGCACTGCACCAACGCGCCCGAACTGGGAAACTGGAAAGGCCCCGGCCGGCGCGCCGACCCCTGCCCGATCGCCAACCTGCTGGCGCTGAAGGCGCTCTCGATGGTGCCGGAAGCGGCCCAAAGCGAGGCCGCTCAAAAAGGGATTGAGATGCTGCTGCATCACTGGGAAAGCCAGGAGACGCGCAAGTATTATCTGTTTGGCATCGGCACCCAGTTCCGGCGGTTGAAATACCCCTTGATCTGGTATGATATCCTGCATGTGGCTGAGGTGCTCAGCCGCTTCCCCGCTGCCCGGCAGGACCCCCGCTTCCTGGAAATGCTGGCCGAACTGACCACCCAGGCCGACCCGGAAGGACGGTACACGGCCGGATCGATGTACATCGCCTGGAAGAACTGGTCTTTCGCCGACAAGCGAACCCCTTCCCCGTGGCTGACGTTTTTGGTGCTGCGAATCCGGCGGCGCTTCAAGCCTGAGCCGGCTCCGGCCTGAAATCCACCCATAAAGAAAAACCAGGTTTTTAGCGTTTCATTTTTGCACCACAACCAGTTTACAGCCCACTGCCGGGCGGTTTTCCTTGTTGCGGTATAAACTCATTACATAGAAAAACCGAGTTTTTCCAAAAAACTCGGTTTTTAATCACCATAATCCTTTACACACTTTCCGCCGGGCGGTTTTCCCTCCAGGGCGCGCAGGGCGAAGAACAGGGCTGAGACGTGCATGGCCTGCAGGAACTCCCCGCCGGCCAGCATCGCGTCCAGGTCCACCAGGGGGACGCGCACCACCTCCAACTCCTCGGTAGCGTCCAGGGTCTGCCCGGCCACCTGCTCGACCCCGCGAGCCAGAAAGGCGTGTACCAGGTTGGTGTGGTCGTTGGGGTTGGGCGAATAGACCCCGGTGTGGGTCCACTCGTGGGCCAGGCAGCCGGTCTCTTCAAGCAGCTCGCGGCGGGCGGCGGCTTCTGGCGAGGCGTCCTGGGGGTCGATGCACCCGCCCGGCACCTCCAGCACCATCCGTCCCAGGCCGTGACGGTACTGGCGCACCAGCACCAATTCTTCAGCCGGGGTCAGGGCGACCACGTTGACCCAATCTGATTTCTCGGCTACAAAGAAGGGATCCAGCACCTGCCCGCCGGGCATGCGGCAGGCTTCGGCGCGCAGGCGCAGCCAGGGGCTGTCGACCAGGATTTGCGAGCGGAGGACTTCCCAGCGCTTATCCGGCACGCGGTGCCTCCCATTCCCGCCGCAGCAGGGAGTAGCACAGCTCGTCCCAGTAGCGGCCCTTCCAGAAGCCGTACTCGCGGCGGATGCCTTCGGGCATGAAGCCCATCTTTTCGAGCACATTCATGGCCTGTTCGGCATGCAGCATCACCAGCGCCTCGATCCGGTTCAACCCCATCTCCTCAAAGCCAAACCGCAGCAGGACTGTCAGGGCCTCCATCATGATGCTCTGCCCCCAATATTCCGAGGAGAGGTCAAAACCAATCTCCCCGTAAAAGCCGCGGTGGCGCTCCCAGTTATTGAACCCGGCTGTGCCGACCAGGCGGCTGTCCTGCTTGAGCACAATCCCCCAGCGCATCCAGCGCCCTTGCTGGTAGCCCTGGTCGAAGAAGCGTACGATCCGCTCCGCCTCTTCCAGGGTGTGGATCGACTCGATATCCAGAAAATGGGTCACCGCTTCCTGGGAATAATGATGCAGGATATCCTCGACGTCCGCGAGGGTCACCCGCCGCAGGATCAGCCGCTCTGTCTCAAAGCGGGGAAATTCCTTCAACCAGGGTTGATCTTCCATCGAATACCTTCTTTATAATTTGCTAAAATCGTGCCGGGAACATGACCGGCAGCAGCGAACCAAACAGAATGAAGGCCAGCAGGGCCCCGATCACCAGGGCTGCCTGTCTGGGCGGAAGGCGCATGCCGTGGCGCAGGGCGAAATAGCTTAACAATCCCGGCCAGCCCCACACCAGACCGAGCACCCCCAGCGCGGTGTGAAAATTGTTCCACCCCGCGCCGCCCAGCGCCGGGAAGAGCACCGGAGAAACCCCAAAGACCAGCAGCGAGACCAGGTTCAGCAGCACCATTGGCAGGGCGGCATAGCCCATCCACAGCAAAAAGTCTTCAAAGCGCCCCCAGCCCTTGAGCGCATGCCCGGCCAGGTAGAGCAAAGCGGCCAGCCCCAACCAGCCGGCCAGAGTCCCCAAAAAGGTGTTCAGCACCGCGCCGCCCACGCTGACCGCGCCCTCCGAATAGGCCGCGTCCAGCGCGGACCAGACGCAGGAGGTCACCAGCAGCGCCGCCACGACCCCAAAGCTCTCTTCCTGGCGGGGGTTCAGCCCCGCAAAGGCCGCGTTGGGCCGCAGCAGGATGCCGCTCAAGCGTTCCAGCACCGTCCGGTCACCTTTCTGTTCCACTGTCCGCGCCACTCCTTACAACTGCGGCAGCACGCTGGCGGCGATCGCTTCCAGGGTGTCGAGGTCATCCAGATCGACCCACTGCAGGATAACGCGCTGCGCGCCGGCTTCGGCATACTCTCCAAGCTGGTCGACAATCTGCGTCATGGATCCCAAAAGGCCCTTGTACTGCGCGGTTTCCAGCGTCATCCCGCGGGTCTGCAAACCGCGCTGTATCTCGGCCTGGTTTTCGCCCAGGATCAGGTTGACCATGATGGAGCGGAAGACGTCTTCCGGGGCGCGTCCTTCTTCCTCCAGCAGACCATCGAGATAGCGGTTAAGGTCTTTCAGCTCAGCGGGCGGGATGCGGCTGGCGTTCCACTCATTGGCATATTTCGCCACCATCGGCAGGGTGCGGCGTTTGCCGCTGCCGCCAATCACGATCGGCGGGCCGCCGGGACGGGCGGGGCGGGGCAGCAATTGTGCGCCGCGCAGCCGGTAATACTGGCCTTCAAAATCCACCGGGTTTTCATCCCGCAGCAGACGGGTGATCACCTCCAGCCCCTCTTCGAAGCGGTCGAAGCGCGATTTAAGGTCAAGCAGGTCAAAGCCGAACATCGTGTGTTCCCGTTCCTGCCAGCCCGCGCCCAGCCCTAACCGCAGACGGCCACCCGAAAGGTCGTCGACATCTTTTGCCATCCGGGCGGTAAACACCGGGTCGCGGAAGGAGATCGGACTGACCAGCGGGCCAAACTCCACCCGCGAGGTGTTACCGGCCAGCCAGGCCAGCGAGACCCACAGCTCGAGGGCGTCCTGATCCGGTGGTTTCCGCTGGGTGAAATGGTCCGAGCGGAGCACTGCCGCGTAGCCCAGGTCTTCGATGGCCCGCGCCAGGCGCTTCCAGCGCTCCCAGGTGAGGCCGTATTGTCCTTCAACGAAAATTGCCAGATCCATTTGTTTCCTCCTGTTCCTCACGCGGCGCGGGGTTACCCGCCGCGGTTTCCATTGCTCCCATCCAGATTATCCAGCCTGCGCAGTCCCAGGCTGATTAACGCGGCCCAGGCCAGCCCCTTGAACTCTCCGGCGTCCAGAGCCGCTTCCAGTTCGGCGCGGGTCAGGGAGAGCAGCTCCTGCTCTTCCAGGTCATCGGGGAAGGGGTCGCCGTCAGAGCGCGCGCCGCGAGCCAGGTAGAAATGGGCGTGCCCCGCGCCGCGGTTGCCGTCCACCGGGAAGTGTCCCAGATCGACCCACTCGGCGGCTGAGCAGCCGGTTTCTTCCCGCAGCTCGCGGCGGGCCGCTTCCAGCGGGTCTTCGCCCGGTTCCAGGTAGCCGCCAACCGGTGCCAGGGTGACGCCCCGCGCGGAGTATTTGGTCTGGCGGAACACCAGAAACCGCCCCGCTTCCGTTTGGGCGATGATACTGGTAAAGTCCGGGGTGATGACCCACGGCCAATTCTCAATAATCTCACCGTTTGGGAGCTGGATGGTGTGGTCTTCCACCGTCAAATAGCGCCCGCACCGCAGCAGGGTGCGCCGCGCCAGGGTCTTCCAGGGTTTCATTTAGCCTCCATCCGAACCGCGCAGCCGGATTTAAAAGAATTTATTAAGCATATCACACCTGTGGTTCTGGCACAGGTGTGAAACAGTTGAATCTTCGCCAGTATAGTTCGCCGGGCGGCAAGGCGGGCTGGCCGTCCGTCCGGTGAAATTTTAACGATTGTGCTGGGTCTTATTACTGGCGTCGGCTGCTTTGAGAAGTTCCGCCGCCAGCTGGCGGGCCTGTTCTTCCGTCAGGTAGATATTAACCTCGGCAGCCTGCAAGATGCGCTCTTCATCCGGACAGGATTCGAACATGGCGACACAAATGTTGTCATCAAACTTGCAGTCCTGCGGGTCAAAATACACATCGATTTTCAGACTGTCTTCTAATAAGTAAACTGACATCCCGCTTTCCTCCATAGCCTGATATATTCTAGGTGCTTTTTTATTATATCGCTCAAATTCCAGCCTGTTAAGTGCGCCGGAAGGGTTTTTGGGGTCGAGGCAGGCCGGACCGTATCAAAAAGCGCGCCGAACTGGTTATCATTTTAATGGAGAGTAAACCGGTTGTAAAGTTTTTGCTCACTGAACCAGCGCGGCTCACAATGTTTTGCGGAAACTGGAGCAAACAGAGACCGAGACAAACCCCAGCCGGTCATACAGCCGCCGCGCGCGCTGATTGTTGAGGTTGACATCCAGGGCGGCCTGCGCCATCCCCTCCGCCCGGAAGCGGCGCAGCAGCTCCGCCAGCAGGCCGGCCCCCAACCCGCGCCGGCGGAAATCGGCGCTCACGCCCATCTGGACCACCCATCCGGTGTCCCCTTCTACCATGCACATGGCGTAGGCCGCCCCCACAGCGCCGTCGAGTACCAGCAGGCTGAGGTCCGGGCGGAACCCGGTCAGGCCGGTGTACACCGCGCGCCAGGTTTCCAGGTCCCAGGCGGGGAAGCCCGGACGGTCGCGGAAGGCCGCCAGATAGGTGTGATGGAAATGTTCGGCCCGCTCAGGAGACCAGGGAAATACCCGCATCCCGGCGGGAAGCGCGTATTTGGGGAGCGGCCCGCTGAGCGAATGCCGCATGGTCTCTTCGGCCGCCGCGAGGTGATACCCCATTTCCTGATACAGCCTGAAGGCCTGTTCGTCCTGGTGTTCCACATCCAACCGCAAAACACGCGGGCGGTCATCCTGCCAATCCGCGAATTTCTCGGCGGCACGGACTTCCATCCATTCGATCAAACAGCGGCCCACACCAAGTTCGCGGTAAGCGGGGCGCACCCAACCAGCAAGATACGCGCGCAGCTCATGCGGGTAGCTGTCGTCAAGAGTGACCCGGGCAGCAGCGGCCAGCTTACCATCCCCATCCACCGCGCACAGGCTGTCCGTGCGGAGGTCCTGTGCGGCCTGTTCCAACCAGGCCCGCAGTTCTTCCAGCGTCTGCGGGGCGGGCAGGTGATCGAACGAAGCGCACACCGTCTGGAGCGTGTGGAAGGCCGGCACGTCAGAAGGTACCAGCCGGCGCCAGGAAAACCCCGGCAGATCAGGGGGTAAAACCAGCGGATCAACGCCCACAATACCGCTCCTGGAAGGTGTTGACCACCTCGAGCAGGTCTTCCGGAAGGCGGATGCGGGTGAAACGTTCCAGCTGCTCGGGCACACCGCCGTAAAACGCCTCCGCGATCCCTCCGGCGATGCAGGCCATGGTGTCGCTGTCACCCCCCAGGGAAACCGCTTTGCGGATGGCATCTTCCACCCCATCCGATTCCAGAAAAGCCCGGATGGATTGGGGCACAGAGCGCTGGCAGGAAACTTCAAACTCATAAAATGGGCGGATCTCCTCCAGCGTCCGGGTAAGGTCATACTTAAACCGTTTGCTGATCTCCGCGCTGATCCCGGCTTTGCCGGTTCCGGTGCGGGCCAGATACACCGCCAGGGCGGCAGCCTGGGCGCCTTTGATGCCTTCCGGATGGTTGTGAGTCACCTCGGCTGTTTTGCGGGCTTCATCCAGCACCGCGTCCACTGTATCGAAAGCCCAGCCAACCGGGATAACCCGCATCGCGGAGCCGTTCCCCCAGCTGCCATAAGGGATAAAAGAGGGGGAGACCAGCCACTGGCGGAACTTTGCCCCATATCCCGCTCCGGGGTAGCGGCGGCCAAAAGCCTTGATGGCCGGGCCATATTCTTCCCGCGAAAGGATGGCGTGGGCGACCGCGCACATCATCACCGTGTCATCCGTAAAGCGGGACCGCGGTTGAAAAAGCGGGAAATCCGTTGTCTTGATCGGGTGTCGCTCATACACTGAGCCGATCACATCCCCTGCGATTGCACCAAGCATGTTCCCTCCACAGCTTTTAACTCCACAAACCGAAAACCAGAACACAGAGGAACGCTCCGGGCGTTATCCTGCCAGAGAATAGCGCGTCCAATTTCCTCTTCAGAACGCAGCCAGCAAAATGGAAAGGGCGTAATCCGTTTTGGGCCCGGGTAAAACCATACCGGACCGAACCGCCATAGACCATTACTGTATTAATTCAAGCATAAATTTGACCGGAACGCAACTGATCGATGGGGTACGGGCGTCGAGATGTGCCGAGTGTATTTTTAACGCAAAGTGGCGGGGGCGCAAAGATTTTTTTTGTGGTCATCAGGTTGTCGCTGATAAAAAAGCATTGGAAGTTGTCGGTCTGAAATGAATTGTGCTGTGGCGCCAAGGGGAGGCAGCGCGAAAGCGCGGAAATATCACTCAGCCTGGTCAGTTTGAAACTGGCCGTCTTCCAGCATCTCCAGGAACAGATCGACGAGGCGCGGTTCAAACTGCGCGCCTGACTGCTCGCGCAGGTAAGCGATTACCTTTCCCTTCGGCCATGCCTTGCGATAAGGACGGTCAGCGGAAAGCGCCTCCCACACATCGACAACGGCGAAGATGCGGGCCGCCAGGGGAATATCCTCTCCGCGCAGGCCGCGGGGGTACCCCGAGCCATCCCAGTGCTCGTGATGGCAGTACGGAATTTCCAGCGCGGGGCGCAGGAAGGCGATGGGATAAAGCAGCTCGTAGGCGTAGGTGGGGTGTTTCCGCATGATCTCCCATTCTTGCGGGGTCAGCGGTCCGGGCTTGAGCAGAATGCTGTCGGGGATGCCCATCTTGCCGATATCATGCAGCAGCGCGCCGCGGCGGATATGCACCAGCTCGCTGGAAGCAATGCCAAATTCCTGCGCCATCTGGAGGGTGATTTCGGTAACGTTATCGCTGTGGCCTTTGGTCTCCTGGTCACGCAGTTCCAGCGCTTTCGCCCAGCCCTCCAGCGTGGTGTCATAAGCCAGCATTAATTCGGTATTGGCTGCCTGCAGGCGCTCGAACAATCCAGCGTTATCAATGGCAATCGCCGCCTGGCCGCCCAACGTCTCCAGGAATTCAACCCATTCATCCGCCAGCTCAAGCGGCGCGCGGTGGTAAACCTCCAGGACACCTTTTAACTCTCCTTTGGCAACCAGGGGCACGCAGCCGTAGGCCGCAAACTGTTCAGCCTGTCTGATCTGCGGCGAAAACAGTTCGGCGGAGGGTTTCTGGCTGAGGTCCGGCACAAAGGCCGGCAGGCGGGTCACCGCCACCATCCCGGGCAAAGCCTTACCCACACGGAGGGATATCCCCGATGAAAGGGCGGACTTAAAACCCTGCCAGGCTGTCAGCTCGAGCTTCTGGAAGGTGGCGTTATAGAGCAGAATATCCGCCGCGTCCACCCCCAGCTCGCGGCGGGTTTGCTCCAGCAGGATATCGAGAACCAGTTTCAGGTCCAGACTGGCTGAGATCGCCAGATCGATGTTGCGCAAAGCGGACAGGCGCTGCACCTGTCGTTGAATATTTTGCTCCGTGCGGATTTGTTCGGAGATATCGCGTTTCACCGCGGCGTAGTTCAGGGTGCGCCCGTGCTGGTCTTTGACCGGGAAGATGATGGCTTCCTCATGATATAACGATCCGTCTTTGCGGCGGTTGATGAACTGACCGGTCCAGGTCTTGCCGGAACTAATGGTATCCCAGAGCTGTTTGTAGAAAGATTCGGTGTGTAAACCACTCTTCAGAATGCGGGGAGGCTGCCCGAGAACCTCTTCCCGGCTGTAGCCGGTCACCTCACAGAAGAAGGGATTGATGTAAGTGATTTTGCCTTGGACATCTGTCATGATGATCAGCTCATTGACCTGGTCAATGGCGGCTGCCAGACGCAGGTTTTCCTCCTGGGAGTGAACGCGCTGGGTCACATCATGGATGAGGGAATACAACAGCGAGCGGCCTTCCAGCTGGATCGGGCCGCTGTAGACTTCCACGTGGCGGATTTCGCCATGTGCCAGGCGGTGCTTGAACAGGAAGTAATTGCGTTCTTCCCGCACAGCCCGCTGCCGTTCTTTGGCTACTTCAGCGGGCTCCAGGGTGTTGATGTCCGAGGTATTCATCTGTTTGAGTTCATCCTGGGAATATCCATAAAACCTGGAAGCCGCCAGGTTCGCTTCCACAATTTGCCCGTTGGCCGGGTCGATCAGCATCATGGGGGTATAACTGCGTTCAAAAATGGCGCGGTAGCGATCTTCGCTTTCACGCAGGGCCTCCTCGATGTATTTTTGCTCTGAAATATCTTGGATGGCGCCTAAAATCCGCACCGGACGGTTTTCTTCTTCATCCCAAATGGGCTTGCCATAATGCCTGACCCAATGTGTTTTACCATCCGGTGAAAGCATCCGGTATTCGGTGACGACCGGCTCACGGCGAGAGTAAGCATCTATACGATCCAGATAGCGGCTCTCATCCTCAGGGTGGATCACCCCCAGGGTGACCAGACTCTCTCCATGGGTCAACAATTGATTGAAATCAATATCCAGCGAGCTGATGCGAGAGCTGGTCGCCCACTCCTTTTGGAACTTGCCATCCGGCAGCACCCGGATGGAGTAGGCGAAATCAGAGATGATCTCCGAAATCTCCCGGTAGCGGCGCTCGCTGGCTATGAGCGCTTCCTCCGCCGCGCGCTGTTCGGTGATATTCCGGAAGACACAGTGGGTTTGCTGGAAGTTGCCCTGCGGGTCATGTCCAATTTTTCCAGTGAACGATACCCGGATACGGCTGCCGTTTTTATGCAGCATGTCGAATTCGGCATCCGTGATTTCACCAGCAGCCTTAAAGAGCGGGAATCGGTTGCGGAAAATATCCTGATCTTCCAGCGGCAGGAAATCTCCAAACCAATGGCCAATTACCTCATCCTTCCGGTACCCCAATTCTTCCAACCAGGCTTCATTCACAGTCAGGAAATATCCATTCTCATCCAGCGATTGGTAGCTGATCGGGGCGCGTTCGTAGAGCAGGCGGAACTGTTCTTCTTTCTCCCGGAGCAGAATCTCGGCCTGTTTGCGGTCGGTGATATCCAGTGAATATTCAATGACGCGCGCGACTTCACCCTCCGCGTTCAGGATGGGATAGCCATGCACTTCAACATGGCGGCGCTGGCCGGTTTCATCTTCGTAGATATGTTCGACAGTGGCCGGCTGACGGGTTGTTTTGACTGTGTCCAGCGGGCATTGATGCTCCGAATCGCGGAGGATTTCTGCGCCATGAGTCACACAGAACCGGGTTGTGTACGGGGGCGAGGTAACAAACGAAGCTCCCCCTTCGTTTGCCAGTTCAACAGCATTGGTCGCGGTGTTAAGGACGGTGAGGGGATGCGCCAGGGATTGGATCACATCCGACAGGAAATCTCTCTGGTGCTCCAGTTCCGTTTCGGCCAGGCGGCGCTGGTTTTCCAGCCTGAGTGTGCTGTATACAATTATCGCGGAAAGCAGGAGTACCGCGGCCAATCCAAGCGCTGAAACGGCCCCCACTTTCTGCCGCGCCGCGGCCACTTCTGCTTCTATGTCGTCCAGATACATCCCGGTGCCGATGATCCAGCCCCAGGGTTCGAATTTGCGGATATAGGAGTACTTGGGAATGACCCGGGTGGCGTCAGCCTGGTACTGCCACAGGTACTGGACATACTCGCCTTCACTTTGCTGGACAGCATCGACGAAAGCCTGGAATATTTTGGTGCCATCTGGATCTTCATAACGGGACAGGTCAACCCCTTCCAGATCCGGGCGGTAAGGGTGGGCGATCAAAGTGGGGGTTGTATCGTTGATCCAGAAATAATCCTCCCCTGTCTTACCGTAACGCATCGCGCGCACCCGGTCCGCGGCGCGCCGCTGAGCTTCTGCCCGGGTCAGTTCCCCGGATTGTTCACGGAGGTAATATCCCTGTACCACGCTCCAGGCGGCATCCGCGAGCAGTTGTGTGCCTTCCAGGTTTTGCTCGCGGATGTTCTTCTCCATGATGGGCAGGGCAACACCAAACAGGATGGCGCCGTAGAGGATAACTGTCAAAAAGACGGGGAACAAAACCCGGAACGGCCACCCGCGCCATGTTTTTCTGAGGTATTCCACCATGTTGTTGGTCGTGTTCTCAGCCATATTCATATTGTAACGTTTATTTGCGCAATTTATACCCGATTTGGAACTTAATCCGCGCCAGATTGTCAAATAGGCACTGTTTTTAGCGCGATATAAATGTTATCCGTTCACCACTGACCGCACCAATTGTTTCTTTTCCCCGATGCCTTTTGAAATGGTTTGAATTCGTGGCGGAGATTTTCGCTCAAACGCGGTCACTGCCATCTGTTTGGTCAAAAAGGTTGAATTCATATTCAACCCGCGTATGGTCCTTCATATATCGTTTGACGGCATCTATCCCGCCCCTGTCAATCCCGCTGGCCAGCGCGACAGAAGCATCGATGGAATAAAATTCATAATAGGTCCCATCTGAAAACAGCAGGAAGACCTGGTGCTGCGGCGAACCTGTTCCCGCGGCCCGCTTGGTGATGACACCGGTGATCGTCTTGCCTAAAAGCTGGCCCAGCGCGTGTCCTTTGCCCATGGCGATCCTCCTTTATCCGAACCGGATCAATGGGTCTCTCGCTAAATCGATGAATTTTGTAGGTTGGTTTGAGCGATGCATGGCTGGTCTAAACCTGGCAAGGTCAAAGCAAAACCCAACTACCAAACCTTTGCGTTCTCGATACTCTTTGCGTGAGATCTCACTCCCACACCTGTGTCGTTTCGAAGGAGCGAAGCGACTGACAGCGTGCCCGAAGGGCAGAGATTTTTGCCGTGAGCAAGATTTCTACCCTTCGGGCACGATGTCGCTGCGCTTGAAGGACAAGATTTCTCACTGCGTTCGAAATGACAATGGTTAAGCCGTGATGGGGTGAGGCGTCCGGAAGAACCAGGGCAGTAGAAGGCACGCCCCTTTTGTCATTCCGAAGAAGCGCAGCGACTGAGAAATCCTGAACCCTGCGTAAGATTTCTACCCTTCGGGCACAATGTCACTGCGTTCGAAATGACAGAAATGGGCACCCCATCCACACTGTAACTCGTCAATACGTCCCCCCGCCATGTCATTTCGACGAACGCAGTGAGGAGAAATCTTCACGCCCCTTCCCGGCAACCCCAAGATTTCTACCCTTCGGGCACGATGTCGCTGCGCTCGAAGGACAAGATTTCTCACTGCGTTCGAAATGACAGTGGGTACGACGTGAGGGGGTGATGCGTCCGGAAGAACCAGGGCAGTAGAAGGTACGCCCCTTTAGTCATTCCGAAGAAGCGCAGCGACTGAGAAATCCTGAACCCTGCGTAAGATTTCTCGCTGCGCTCGAAGTAAGGATATGGTCTCTGAGGACCACTCAACTGTTCGGGCTTGCTATGGATACGGACACGACGGTCATACTTCGAGACGGTCTCTTGGACCTAATGACAATTGGCCTGTCGTGTCCTTACCTTTTTATCATACTAATGACAGGCAGATCCCCAGGTTGGTTTGAGCGACGCATGGCTGGTCCAACCCTGGCAAGGATCAAAGCAAAACCCAACGAAACCAGTCAGATGTTGGGTTGAGGGGCAGAATGTTCCTCGGAATGTATGTTCGTTTCCCCTCAACCCAACGCATGAAAAGGATATCTCACAAGCATGCAAGAGAACCACGAAAACAGAAAGCGGCGGTTAAATTTTTCCTCACACTTTCCTTCAACTTTGTTATATGGATCATTCTATGCGGAGCAGGCTTTAAAACAGGCTCTTTCTGCCGGTGCTTTTCCCGCATCCTGCCAGTAAAAAATATACGCAGGTGGTCAGGCTGCTATTGAGCCAGGGATGGCCGTTGAAGCTGAACGGTTTGAATTTTGCTGTGGCTAAAGAATCCCCTGCGTCCACTCGGTGGGGTTTGGCTTCAACAGAGGCTGAAGTTACCTCTGCCGGTGAAAAGGAAAATATTCTCAAAAGTCCACTATAATTGTGTTACATTCCACACCGCACTGTCTGCCGGATGCTGTTGTTTTCTGAAGTCAGGTGGGGCATAATCCAGTACGCGGCCCCGCCCGGGACAGTCAAAAAGGACCTTTATGCAAAGACTTGCCCGACTCCTGCGCTATGATTACCCCGAATTGATGCCGCTGTGGGTCAACGTTTTTATCGATGTGCTGGGTTTCAGTATCCTGATCCCGTTTTTACCCTTCTTCAGCACCCGGTTTAACGCGCCCGCCTGGCAGATCGGGCTGCTGCTTTCCACCAACGCCCTGTTCGGGTTTTTCTCCGGGCCGGTATGGGGCACGCTCAGCGACCGCTTTGGCCGCAAACCCATCCTGCTGGTGTGCCAGTTTGGCACCCTGGTAGGCTTCCTGATGCTGGCATTCTCTAACAGCATGTGGATGCTGTACGCCTCGCGAATCGTGGACGGGATTTTCGGCGGGAATATGCCGGTCGCCAAAGCCATCATCGGCGATGTGATCCCACCCCACGAGCGCAGCAAACACATGACCAATATCGGCGTGGCTTACGTGCTCTCTTCCCTGCTGGGGCCCGGGATCGGTGGGATGCTTGCCAAATGGGGCATCCTGGCGCCCGGTTTGCTCTCGGCCTCGCTGACCTGTCTGGCTATCCTGCTGACCAGTGTGTACATTGTGGAATCCAACCCCGCCTTGCGCGATGGCGCGCCGCCGCAGCAGGCTGCCGCGAACCCCAATCACCCGCGCAAGAAAGAAAGTGTGATCAAAAAATATCCCGCCACGCGCTACCTGCTGACGCAGTGGGGTTTCCACAACCTGGCGTTCATGCTGTTTAGTTCGTGTATCTCCCTGTTCGCTTTCCTGCGGTTGGATCTGGATGCCCAACAGGTCGGCCTGATGCTGACCCTGGCGGGTATTGTGCGCCTGCTGGTGCGTTTCCTGATTTTTGTTCCCTTGCTGCGGCGTCTGGGAGACCACCGCACGCTGATGCTGGGTCTGACCACCTTTGTGGTGACCTACATCCTGCTGTGCTTTGTGCGGACTCCTTTCCAGTTTGCCGCGATCCTGTGCCTGCACAGCTTCGGCGCCTCGTGCACCCGCGGCATCATGAACAGCTTTATGAGCCGTTCGGTGCAACCCGCGGAGCAGGGGCAGATGATGGGCCTGTCCACCTCGATGGATAACTTTTCCCAGATCGTTGGACCGCTGGCGGGTGGCGTTATCCTCGACACCCTGCCGCTGTGGGCTTATGGCGGGCTGGCTGGCGTGCTCGCTTTTGTCCCGTTCATCATGGTGCTGCGGCCAATGGAAATTTATCAGAGCATGCCGCTCCCAAAAAATAACTTACAAACCCGCTCCTATGGAGATTGATACCCAGGTGAATTTTCCCAAGCTCTTTCCCCGACACGTCCGCACCGCCTTACTGTGGATCGCGCTGGCTGCCCAGCTGGCCAGCACTTCCTGCGGCCTGACGGACAGACTGGCAGCAGCGATCGAAGACTCGCCTGGGGTTGAATCCCCCACCAGCGATGCGCCCCGCGTCACCGTTTATTTTACAGATCCGGGCGCGCCGGGTGCTGCCAGCTGGTCTGGCGGACCCGATGAAGCGCTGGAAGCCGCGATCAATACAGCCCAGGAAAGTGTGGATATCGCGGTTTACAGCTTCAGCCTGGAGGGGATCGGGGAAGCGCTGCAACGCGCAGACCGGCGCGGTGTGGCAGTGCGCCTGGTGATGGAACGGGATAACCTGGAGCGCAGCCTGCCGGCCCAGCTCGCGCGAAATGGGCTCCCTGTTGTGGGCGATGAAGGCGAAGGGCGGATGCACAACAAATTCGTAGTGATCGACAGACAGGAAGTATGGACCGGCTCGATGAACTTCACCGGCTCGGGAACGTATCAGGATCATAACAACCTGGTGCAGATCCGTTCTGAACACATCGCTGAAAACTACACCACCGAATTCGAAGAAATGTACCTTAAGCGCCAGTTCGGCGCGGGCAGCCCGGCCAACACGCCGCACCCAACTGTGGAGCGGCTCGAAGTTTACTTCTCACCCGATGACGGGGTGGAAAAACGCCTGGTTGAACTGGTGCGGAGCGCAAAAAGCAGTGTGACGGTGATGGCGTTTTCGCTCACCTCGGACGCCCTGACGGAGGCTTTGCTGGAACGAGCCAGCAAGGGCGCCAGGGTGCGGGTGGTGCTGGACGAAGAGCAGGCTTACTCCAACACCGGTGGGGATTATCAAACCCTGAAAAAAGCCGGGATAGACGTGCGTCTGGATGGCATCCCGGGGCAGATGCATCATAAGGTGCTGGTTGTGGATGGGGAGTGGGTGGCGTTTGGCTCGTATAATTTCACCCGCAGCGCGGAAGTGCGCAACGATGAGAACCTGATCCTAGCCAGGGACGCGGAATTGGCCGGCCTGTTTCTGGAAGAATTTGAGAATATCTATCGCCAGGCGAAAGCCGATTAAGCCCCCTGGATCGGGAGCTTTCTTCATATTAAAAAGTCACTACCTTTGCGTTCTCCCCACTCTTTGTGTGAGATCTCACCCACACCCTGTGTCATTTTGAAGGAGCGAAGCGACTGAACAGCGTACCCGCAGGGTAGAAACCTTAGCCCTGAGCAAGATTTCTCGCTGCGCTCGAAATGACAGAAACGGGCGCCTAACCCACCAATACGTCTCCCCGCCATGTCATTTCGACGAACGCAGTGAGGAGAAATCTTCACGCCCCTTCCCGGTAGCCCTAAGATTTCTCGCTGCGCTCGAAATGACAGGCGAATGAAAAGAGGATCTGAAATACGTTTGGGAAAATTGTATAAAATAGGTAAAGGAAAAGGAATATTATTGTGTTGAGAGTCTGCGAGAACCAACCATGCCTGTGATTACACCACAACATCTCGGACAACTGGTGCGGCTGGAAAGCCAGGTGCATTACAATGAGGCCCCGCCCGCCGGTGTGGAAACCTTTGTGGTGGTGGAGCGCCCGTCCACGGTTTTGCTGTCCGCCCCGCATGGGGCAATCACATTCCGCAACAGCACCCGCGAAGTCTGGCATGATGAAGATGAATATACCGCCGGGATGGCCTTGCTGCTGGGCGAACTGTGCGGGGTATCGGTGGTGGCCACCATCTGGAAGAACACCAGCTACGACCCCAACAACACTCGCAAGGACGGCCTGCCCTACCGCACCGCGGTACGCCGCCTGATCCAGACTCGCCAGGTGCGGTTTGTGCTCGATATCCATGGAGCCTCGATGTTCAGCGACAAATTCGACCCCGAGCAAACGATTGATCTGGGGTATCGCCAGGAGCGCCACCTGCCTCCTGAAGAGCAGCCATATCCCCCTTCCATGGCGCGCACGCACATCGCGAAGTTTGAGGCGCTTTTAGATCAGGCCGGGAAGCAATCCAATCCAGACTGTTTTGTGGTGGATCACAACCATTTCGCCGCTCTGGGCTCCGGGACGATCACCACCCTGGCGGTGGGGGAAAGTGACCCGAAAAAGGGAGTTGCCGTTCAGGCGCTCCAGCTCGAGATGAAGCCCCCGGTGCGCACGCTGCGAAGATTCCCAACCGCCTCGCTTTACAAAACACACGGGGATTACCGGGCCGACCCGGGCTGCGTGCGCGCCATGCTGCAGGCCCTGGCGGATTTCATCGACTACCTCAAGGCCGCCGTCTGACCGCCTTTCCACCTTACAACTTCCCAACATTTTCTTCCCGTCCCATTTGGGTCAGGTATACTATGATCAGAAATCATCCTTTCAGCATAAAATGGGTGGAAAACATGGAAACACGTACAATTTTTCATCGCGTTTCGCGAAAAATAAACCGCAAAACTGAGCGCGGGCAGGGCATGGCCGAATATGCCCTGCTGATCGCGCTGACCGGGGTGGTGCTGGTGGGCGCATTGGCCGCCATGGGGCCCGCAATTGGGGCGCATTACCACCGGATCATCGACGCCTTTGGGATCAATACGACCGCGGACGTAGAAGAAGAGGAAGAACTGCCCGGGGGAGAGGAAGAGGAGGAAGAAGCAACCCCCACGCCAATCCCCACGGCAAACATTGATGTCTATGTGGTTGATGGAAGTTCAGTGGGGATCACCGGCGTGGAAGTGGCGGTTTACCAGGATGGCAGCCCCTATAAGGGCATCACCGGCACCACCGGCGCCAATGGCAAAGTGAGTTTCACGTTAAATGTGGGAAGTTACAGCTTCGTTGCCGCTTACAATGGGCATGATTACCCCTCCCCGTCTTCATACACCCTTCCGGATACCAGCGCCGCCACCATCCAGATCAGC
>Ga0068713_1002283_pt1 | contig 20238 bp, 18 predicted proteins | sample MTBAKSrepl2MetaG_FD_62223 | JGI IMG/M metagenome (GOLD analysis project Ga0068713, IMG submission 62223) | Enrichment culture microbial communities om Arthur Kill intertidal strait, New Jersey, USA, that are MTBE-degrading - MTBE-AKS2 (Arthur... | ecosystem: Environmental > Aquatic > Marine >...
AGGCCAGCGCCAGGACACCCTGGCCGAGTTCCTTGAAATCGGCGAACTCCAGGCCCGAGGATTTCAGGAATGAAAGTTCCCCAAATATGACACCAATAGTTCTCCCGGCCTTGGCTTGTGAAGTGACCTGCCCCATATGCCCATAGACTTGGTCGACCTTTTGGCCGGTCGTCTGTTCATATACCGCGAGAACGCTCTGCAGCATACGCTTGTAACCCGCTCCGGCCCCCAATGTCAGGGTCTCGGCCGCGGAAACGGAAAACCAAAAGAAAACAATCGTAACAACGATCAATATCTGCGTCGCGATCAACCTTCTATTCATCATGCGCTCCTTAATTTCCAGCTTTTGCAATCGATCAATGCATGACCACTATTTTCAGTTTGGTCATCTCCTCTATGGCATAATGTGAATCCTCCATGCCAAAGGCGCTTTCCGTCATATCCACCACGCCACTGGGCGTCCTGACCTGGATATTTCCGCTTTGGACCTCCCTCCGGCCATCCGCGTCAGTGATTTGGCCTTACGCGTGGTCTTATAAAAGGCAAAACAGTCTTGCGAAAGTACTCTGTAGTTTTAAAAATGTCAATTTGATGTTTAAAAATACACACATAGGAAGCGGCCGGATCATCGAAGGAGCAAGGAGGCCAACCATAATCTGGCGTTGAAGGGCGTGTGATGAGATCTGGCTGTATGGAATGAAATACCGTGTGACGCCTATTTTTGCGTTCGCGCCATGGACATATTCGGCGCCGTTCAGAGCGGTTTGCTGTAACGCACAGCATTAAGGGGGCGGCCCACGCTTAAAACCTTCGTCGCCCCATCGGCCGTGAAGCCCAGAGCCTCATAAAATCGTCGTGCGCTTTCATTGCCTTCGAAGACCCAGAGAGTCGCCTGCAAACATGCTTGAGATTTCAGAATCCGTTCGGCCTCTCTCCACATGCTTCTACCGATCCCTTTTCGCCAGTATTCGGACAAAAGGTACATCGCATAAATCTCTCCGGTTGTTTCATGGGACACATCGGAATCACGGCAGCGACCAAGCGCTAAAAAGCCAACCACAGCGCCGGTTTCTTCAACGACATAGATATCGTCCAAATCAGCCAGGATTGACTCTCGAAAACGCTCAGCCCCGCGAGCGTAATCCAATTTGGCCAATCTATCATCGGGTACAAGATCACGGTAGGCTGATCGCCAGGAATCAACGTGAACTCTTGCAATGGCGAAAGCGTCGTCGGGGACTGCCTTGCGCAGGTTCATGGATCGTTCCTCCGCCGGACATAATTGCCACCTTGCATGGCTTGATTGGCGGGATCGGATATATTTACTGACATTGCTCTTCACAGCCCGCTGTTGTGCGCATTGTCATCTCAGTTCCCACAACCATGGAGGGACTAAGTTTCTTAGCTATTTATAACCAACAAATCAGTCTTGAAAATTATAGGTATATTTTATACATGTCAATTTAATTTTTTAGGCGACATCAACTGGGGAGACGCCGGACCCAGGGCGCAAAACCCGGCTAATCATTACTATAAAGGGGGGGGCAACGATGGTGGCCGAGACGCGACAGTCACAAGACGTATCGCCTGGTTTTAACGACAAAAGCGCGATCCGAGTCATCGGCAAGGTCAAACGGCCTCTGATCATTAACCGGGAAAAATTATGCCGGATGCCTTCCGAGGAACTTGAAGAGCTACCCATATTCTGCGGCAGCGGAACCCCCAAGGGCCGCCTCTTCGGGTGCAGGGGCGTCCTTCTTGAAAACGTGATCAGGATGGCTGAAGTAATTACAGTGGGAGAGAATGACACTAAGAAAATGTTTATCGTCGTGTCGGCTCATGACGGACACACCGTAGTCTTTTCCTGGCAGGAAATATTCAATACGCTGATAGGCGGCGGCGTTATGATTCTGACCGAAAGAGACGGCAAGCCACTGGGCGCCGGACACGAAGGCCTGGAACTCATATCCTCGGAGGACTATTTTACCGGTTCCAGGTATGTGAAGGGACTAAAAAGCATTGAACTGGCGATGGTCGAATAACCGCTCGCTCAGGTCGGCTCCGGCGTCCGCTTATAATACTCCGAACCCCATGCCTTGAGGTAGACCCCATCAACGATTTTCCATGGCGACTTTTCCCACGCCGAGCGGTTGGCTGCAAGCGTGGGAAAAGTTCACCTTCGCGTCCATATTCGGGGAACGCGCGGTTACAGAGACAGTCCCCATCTTGTTATTGAAAGCGGAGTTAGTCTTTCGCCAGCATTACGCTCGTGGCTTTGATTAGAACATTGATATTTTCGCCTACCTTGACTCCCAATTCTTTCACGGCTTCCTGGCTGATAAGAGACGTAATGACGTTGTTGTTTCCCAGATCCACTTTCACCTTCGCCATTATCGTGCCTTCTTTTACGTCAATGACTTTGCCTTTGAACACATTTCTGGCGCTGAGTTTCATATCACACCTCCCAAGGGCGTAGTTTAAAAGATATATACGGTCTTATTAACCTGCTCGTTACTGTTGACGCTTTAAGATTTCTGTTAATCATGAACCAGACCTTGTCAATAACGGCCTTAAGACTCTTTCTTTCATGTTCTGTAGCTGTTATATCACGCTGGATTTGGAAATATGACTTAAATGTATAATATATATTTAAAATAAAAGTTTTATCATTATAAATTAAATTCAATCATTTCTAATTGCTCCTTCAGTCTTCAAAGATCCGCTGAAACCGTTTTATAGCGTTCTGTTTCTTTCTCTTGAATGGTCGATGAGGCGCGCTTGCCGGTCGACAGTCGCGAGGTGTTCCTCCGGACTTTCGATGGTCGAATATTTCACCTTGATTCTGTAATGGAAATGGAGCAAGTATGTATGTTATACACGACATTTTGTCTGCTATGGTTGTACGATTATTCGATATGAGCAGGTCACGTTCCCTCAGCCGCGCCCGCTTCAGGGAAACCGTTAAGAGTGGAAACGGATAAAAGTGACGCGGGAAAAGGCACGTGCTTGCGGTTCGTGACCTCAGTTTTGATTACGATACCGGACCCACGCTGCGCGACATTGATTTGGCAATAGAGTCCGGGATGATTTTCGGGCTTCTCGGGCTGAACGCATCCGGTAAAAGCGCCTTGTTCAAGCTTATCAACGGCTTTTGCAGCTGAATTTCTGACATAGCGTTGGTTCATTCCTTACTATCAAGACCAAACACGGGGAGAGCTCAAATGAAAATAAGGAGTTGTACGCTTGTTTGCTTTGTATGCGCGGCGGTTCTTTTCGCTGGACAAGTAGCTTTTGCGGGTTCAGGCAAATTTTACATTGTGGGAATGGGGACAGCGCCGGACCTGTTAACCATCCGCGGCGCAGAGGTAATCAAGGAGTCTCAAATCGTGATGCTGGAGGGGGATCGGGACAGAGAACCATGGAAAGACTATATCGGGCAAAGAGAGGTCTGGATTGCGCCACATTCCGCTCGGCAATACTTCGGCCTTGACCCCGAAAAGGTGACCGACCCGAAGCTAAAGGCGGCGGTCATAAAGAATGACAAAACACGAAGAGAAATTATTGACAGGATTTCGCAGGCCGTTCGGGCGGGGAAAACGGTGTCGGCTCTTCAGTGGGGTGATCCGATGATGTTCGGCATGACCTATTACCTGGAGATGCTTCCTGAGGATATTCCCACCGAAATCATTCCCGGTGTGGGAGCGTTTCAAGCGGCTAGCGCAGCGGTAAAGATGAGCCCTCCTTACGGGTGGGATACCAACTCCGTCATACTGACCGCGACCGACTGGCCCGGGAGAACAGACACCAACGAAAAGCTCATGGCCCATCAGGCAAGTATGTTCTTTTATACCATGTTCATTGACTATCCGGCATTGTTCAAAGATCTGAATCGACATTACCCCCCAGATACACCGGTGGCGGTGGTATGTCACGCCGGAGACCGTAATGAGCAGAAAATCATCCGCTCCACTGTGGGAAAATTTTTGCAGGAAGTGAACTATGCGGCGCTCCCGGTGCACATGCTTCTGGTCGGAAAGTTTCTGACTGTAGGACAGGCCAGGAAGGACGCTCTTGTAAAAAGCGGGCGACTGACTAAAAGCAATCCATGAGAGGATAAAAGTTGGCAGGATGGGGAGCGTTACCTGATTCTTACGTAGTATCCACGACCAACTGCGGTTCAGGAGGCGCTTCTTTGTGATCCCGACCCCGAATTCCCTCGCCGCCAATTCCACCGTGGAGGCTATTATAGTCAACAGTTTCTCGTCCTTGTGATCGAAAGGCGCCCCTTTTTGTTGAGTGCGATGAGCGCCCCGACAAGCTTTCCTCCCGCCTCCAAGGGCGCCATTTTGTAAAAACATCAGACCTGCGCCGAATGCTTAACCCCAGGAATTGAAGACGTTGGGAGCTTGTTTGCGAGCCAAGCGGCTATAGCCTTCGATCTTTGCGCGATCGCAACATTTTGAAATCATAGGAGATATATTCATTAGGCAGAAGGATCGACATCCTCAGCGCCTTTCACATTTTCGTAAAAATATTAAATCGTTATTGGCTCGCCTCGCATATCTTCATGATGATATCATCCAGCTAGAGACTTCTGTTGACATGCAGCCCTGAGTATGTTAGCTATGTGAATACTGATTCACATAGGACCAAAAATGACTTCGGAAAAGCTGACAACAGAAATCAGACAGGCGCAAATTGCTCAGGCCGCCTTGGACACGGTCGCCAGGCATGGCATGAAGGGATTAAGTGTGGCGCGGGTGGCGCACCAAATCGGACTTGTTCCCTCAGCCATCTACCGCCATTACAAGGGGAAAGACCAGATTTTAGACGCCGTCCTGCATCTCATACAAGAAAGATTGCTCAGCAATGTTGATACCATATGCGACATGACTTCCGATCCCCTGGAACGACTATCCCAGCTTGTTCAGCGTCATGTCCTGTTAATCAGAGAAAATGAAGCTATACCGCAGGTTATCTTTTCAGAAGAACTCTACAGTAAAGACAAAAAAACGAAAAATAAAATTTACAAAGTTATCAAAAACTATCTGAACAAGGTGGCTGATATCATACGAGAAGGCCAAGCGAGTTCTAATATCAGAACAGATTCGGACCCGGAAACTCTCTCGGTTATGTTTTTAGGCCTGATACAACCCGCAGCCATTCTGTGGCATGTGAGCGAAGGTAAATTCGACGTCACAAAACATCTGGAAAAATCCTGGCAAATTTTCAAACATGCGATTGCCGTCGAGTAAATTTTGATTTGTGAATACTTATTCACATAAGCGACTGACGTGGCGGTTCATGTGTACTTTTTCCCAGCGCATCGAAATAAAATTGTTATGAGAAGGATTAAGCGGAACTGTCATATGCGGACCTCCAAGGAGAAAAGCCTCATTGAGGTTTTGCTTGATGCACTCCGTATGGGAAGAAAACGCGTAAAAGAGATGGATACGTCCTTTGTTCGGTAGAACCGGGGAAGCGCTTGCGCTCGTTTCAGCGAACCCCCACGATGTAAAAAGTGAAGGATCTGGCGCTATACCCTTCCCATCTGGCGGCCGAAAAGAAAGGAGTTAAGCCGTATGGCAAAAAGAGTCATCATTGATGAGGAAGAATGCATCGGCTGCGAAAGTTGTTGCGAACTCTGTCCGGATATATTCCGGTTTGACGAGGAAATAGAGAAGGCTAAAGTCATTCTTCCGAAAGGAGGCGATGAGGCCTGCATCGAAGAGGCCATCTCCACCTGCCCTGTTGAATGCATCCATTGGGAGGATTAAACGAGTCCGCGCTTTATGGACAGCAAATTATGAGGCAACCTAAAACTGACGATTTTGTTCGGGCGGACAATTCCATTTGGGCGTTTAGGGAGCTATCTTACTCAACAATTTTCATCAATACGTCAAATTAGAATTAGGTGGCGAGATCGCGCGCGATAGATATCGCATAGATAAGGCTGAATATGGGTATTCCGGGCAATCTTCTGACCACAGCAATGGCTGTCATGCCTCATACAGATGTGGAAAGGGCTCTCAAGGCTGCTCTTTCATTAGATGTCCCTTTCTGGCCTCAACTCCCTCTGCTTAGTTATTACGAAGACATGTATGTTCAGGCTTCCGAAGGCTTCCCGGGAATCCTCCTCGATGTTGAGAAAAGAACTCTCTGTTTTTCGGAAGACAAATTTAACCAGGAACTGGAAAATGCATTACTGCATTTTGACGATGACGAATATTTCGATGTGAGCCCGGAGTATTCCGCTGTGTATCATCGCTTCATGAATTTGAAACTTTCGGACAGGCCGGCCATTCGCGGGCAACTGGAAGGACCGATCAGTTTTGGTTTTAATGTTAAAGACTTTAACGACAGGCCCATAATTTTTAACGATACGGTCCGACCTTTTCTGTTGGAATTTATGGCTCGCAGGGTCAACGTGCAGCTTAGCCAGTTGAGGCGGGTAAACCCGAACGCTTTCATGTTTATAGACGAGCCCGGCCTTCAATTCGTTTTCAGCGGAATGTCCGGATATAACGATGTAGTGGCAAAACAGGACATGGAGTTTTTCTTTTCGCTGATCGAGCGGCCTCGAGGCGTCCATCTCTGCGGCAACCCTGATTGGGATTTCCTGCTCGGTCTGGATCTCGATGTACTGTCCCTGGACGTATTCTCGAATGGAGAAGTCTTTGTGTCGTACGCTAAATCTATCCGAAAGTGTCCTGGACAGAGGCGGAGTTCTGGTCTGGGGGATCATCCCCACCAATTTTGAGCCATTCCAAAAAGAGAACCTTAATTCTTTGAAAGAAAGACTCATATATCTCTGGGACACCCTGTTAAGCGTTGGGATTGAAAGGAAATTTCTGCTTTCACGGAGCATGCTTTCCCCCGCGACCTGTTGCCTGGTCAATCCCGATAAAGAGAAAACCGTGGAAAAGGCATTCCACATGATACGATCTCTCTCTGAGTGTCTGCGTGAACAGTTCAAGCTAGAATAGAGCGAAAATAAACCTTTTTTCAGCTAAATGAATAACCACTCTAGAGTAGATAAGGAGAAACTATGAGTTTTAAAATCAACGATACGATTACCTGGGTTGGTAAGATTGATTGGGAATTGAAGAAATTTCATGGCGAGGAATACTCCACTTATAAAGGCTCCACATATAATTCATACCTCGTGCGCGACGAACACACGGTTCTCATCGATACTGTCTGGTCGCCTTTTAAAGAAGAATTTGTCGGAGCGCTGGCCAAAGAAATTGCGCTGAATGACATCGACTTTATTGTCGCGAACCACGCGGAATCCGATCACAGCGGGGCTCTGCCCGAGCTTATGAAAGCAATCCCGGACAAACCTATCTATTGCACAGCCAATGGAGTCAAATCTCTAAAAGGGCACTACCATCAGGACTGGAACTTCCAGGTGGTCAAGACCGGCGACCGCCTTAGCCTTGGTTCCAAGGAGCTTGTTTTTATTGAGGCGCCAATGCTTCATTGGCCCGACAGCATGTTTTGCTATCTCACCGAAGACAACATATTGTTCAGCAACGACGCCTTCGGCCAGCATTACGCTTCGGAACTTATGTACAATGACTTGGTGGACCAGGGAGAACTGTATCAGGAATGCATTAAATACTACGCTAACATCTTGACCCCTTTCAGCATGCTTGTGGCCAAAAAGATAAAAGAAGTTGTAGGGCTCAAACTGGCTGTAGACATGATTTGCACAAGCCACGGCGTGATTTGGAGGGACAATCCCCTGCAAATTGTCAATCAATACGCCCAATGGGCCGATGACTACCAGGAAAATCAAATAACCATCATCTATGACACCATGTGGAACGGTACGCGGAAGATGGCTGAAGCCATCGCCGAAGGCATAACCTCCAAGGACCGTGAGGTGGCTGTAAAAATCTATAATTCGGCGCGCAGGGACAAGAATGACATTATTACTGAAGTGTTCAAATCCAAGGCGATTCTCGTGGGATCGCCTACCATAAACAAGGGAATACTCTCGTCCGTGGCCGGGATTCTCGAAGAAATTCGAGGACTGGGGTTCAAAAAGAAAAAGGCCGCGGCTTTCGGCGCCTATGGCTGGAGCGGGGAGGGTGTGAAAATGATATCCGACCGGCTGAGCGCTGCGGGGTTTGAAATACAAACTGAAGGACTGCGGAAACTTTGGAACCCGGATTCAGAGTCTTTTGAAAACTGCCGCCGTTTTGGAGAAGAATTTGTCAAAGGGCTGGTCTGATGGACGGGATGGATACGAAACGTTGATGAAGAGGCGCATATGATACCTATTGGTCCTTTAATGAGAGAGCCCACTCTCCATTGAACAAATGGCGGCTCTTCTGGATACGGAGTTGAACAATATCGGGTTAAAAAACAGTACGAACATGCTTTTAATTGAAACGGCATGGACTTCTACAGAGCCTATGCCGATCAGTGTCATCATGGGAAAGAAGAGGAAATTCTCTTTCGAGATTTAGCGCAAAAACTTCAGCGAAGATCATCTGAACGTAATGAACGAACTAATAGAAGAACATAAGCTCGGCTGAAAGATGTTCAGAGAGTTGAGGGAGGCAAAAGAGCGGTATGTTCAGGGCTATGTGGCGGCGTTGAACGATATTGTCGAACTCTCGGAGAAACTGATCGAGTTTTATCCAGACCACACAGTGAAAGAAGACAAACAATTTTTCACTCCAGCGGCGCCTTTTTGCCATTTTATCTGTAAAACTCCAAAACCCGCGCCAGAGGCCTATCCTAAAGAATGACCACTTCAGGTGACCATCTCAGAGCTAAGCGAATCGGGCTCGGACCCTCGCAACACGACGTGGACACCGTACATAACTGGAAGAATAATCGGAATGAACCATCGCTTCACTTCATTGCTCGCAGCATTGATTTTCTCGTTTACGCGCTAGCCTCAGTCCTGCTTGATAGATTTGGTGACACAATAGCCTTTTATCGCAAGGTCATTGGGTTCGCCCGGAAAGAACTGGATCGACGACTAGACATCGAACTCAGTACTATAGCCAAGAGGGAACAGAAAATTATTAATATTTTACATCATTATTTAATCTAAACGTCTTCACACCACCTTCCGCTCCAGACTCCGATACTGTATGGCTTCCGCGATATGTGTTGTCGTGAGCGCGTCGCTATTGTCTAAGTCCGCTATGGTGCGGGCGATTTTTAAAATGCGATGGTAGGCGCGGGCGGACAGGCCCAATAATTCCATAGCGCGCTCCAGCAGGGTCATGGAGGCGTCGTCCAGTTTGCAGTGTTTGGTTATGTGGCGATTCTTCATCTGGGCGTTGCAGTGAATGTGCTCGTTTTTGAAACGCTGACGCTGGATGGTTCGGGCCGCTTCCACGCGCTCCTTGATGATTTGTGATGATTCGCCCGCCGTATCGCTGGACAGGTCCCGATAGGCCACGGCGGGCACTTCGATCTGGATATCCATGCGGTCCAAAAGCGGTCCGGAAATACGGGAGCGGTATTGCAGAATCTGCCGCGGCGAACAATGGCACTCCCGTTTCGGATCCCCTAAAAATCCACATTGACATTCCTGCGTTGCCTTTTTGCCACTTAACATCCAAATCTCCAAAACCCACGCCAGAGGCCTATCCTAAAGAATTGGTCACTTTAGGTGATCATCTGAGAGCCAAGAGAATTGATCTCGGACTCTTGCAACGTGACGTAGCGCATATTCTCAAAGCTGATGCGGCTTCAGTATATAACTGGGAAAATAATCGAAATGAACCGTCGTTCAATTTCATTCCACGCATAATTGATTTTCTAGGTTACATTCCAACTTCACTTATACCAGACGGATTTGGCAAAAGAATAGCCTTTTATCGCAGGACAATGGGATTCACCCAAAAGGAGCTTGCCTGGAAACTGAGTATTGATCCGAGCACTTTGGCGAAATGGGAGCAAGGGAAACGAAGGCTGTCCAAAGAGACAGTAAAGAAATTGAAGGGGTTGATGGACTCTCTTGCTCCAGACGCGGAGCTCTTTGAACTATTTCACGTTATCCTGGAAAGGTGAACGATGCAGAAAGTGAGATTATTGAAAGCTTGAACATACAATAGTATATTAGCCATGAAAATTCGACGGGCTACCTTGCCAAACGGTCATTCAATGTGACTTTTTATTATCGCAATAGTTATTAAGGACGTGATAGGAATGAGCGTGAGAAAACCAACTGAGGCTGAACGCAAAGAAATAGATTTATTTCTAAGGAAAGGAATAAATCTGGAAGCAGATATAGAAGCTTCAAGTCAAAAAGTCAGAGAAGCTTCAAAACAAGCCTATAAGCAAGAATGGCTAGATGTACGCTTGATGTGCGCTGCGGTTCTCCGGTGGTTACAGGAATTTAAAGCGAATACGCCTGGCCTTACAAATGAAAGTATTAGCGAACGCCTTGTTTTGATTTCTTTGTTTTGCCAGGGTGCCACATATACCGAGAGATTAATATCTGAGGGGCAGTATTTAAAAGCCGCCGCTGTTCTAAAGCAAGATTATGAGCTTTTAACCCGTATACACGAAGTAAAAAAGGGCAGATATAGGTCAGGGAGAGTTCCGAATGTACGTCACGCTCCGTCAGGAAGTCAAAGGTTTTATGGCCAATTAAATGATGTAGCTCATCCTTCAAACCTCAACCTGCTACAGCCGCTGCTTCATCGACTTGATACAGAGGATATTCACGGTGTTAGCCCAATACCCTCTTTCAATGGCGAGGTGGCCTGCGGCCTCTATGAGCTTCACGTATGGATTATGTTTGAGATTACCAGAGAAGCGATTATTTTGGCTGTGGAAATGTACGGAAATGCTGATCCAGGAATTGAGAAAGCGTTGGTGTGGTTTTCCCATATTACTAAACTTCTCGAAGCAGCTGGATTTCAGAGTTACCACGGAGAAGACCCAGCTTAATACTTTTTTATAAAGATTGCCGATGAAAGAAAATCGTCTTTTATAATTGGCTCTGCAATCCTTATAAGATTAATTCTTCAATAAAAGTAACGACGACTGTCTCAAAAGGCGGTAGACAAATTAAGGTGTTATTGGACTTTCTCCCTCCAGATGCGGAGCTTTTGGGACTGCTTGGAGGGAGTTATTTTGGAATGCGTGAACGATGCAGACAGCCTTATGAGTGATGTTCCTTGCAGTAAAATCTTGCTGCTTCACTCATCCTTGAGACCCGAAGGGGTTATTGAGACTTAAGAATGGATAATGCTTGACTTCGATATTAGTTGCATGCCGCTTATCGGTCACGCGAAGCACGGGCGTCGGCCAAAAGCGATTGTTCGATGCTTAGGGTTCATTTCCAAGCCAGCGGTAGCCTGCCGTTAAACCTGATTTTCCAGTTTCGAAATGTCGCTTGTCTTCTGCAAGGACAGCTTTGAGCAACCAGCCGAGATCTTTTGCAGCTGCCTCTATTGCTTCATTTGATGATTTTCCAACATTGATATGCTTTTCATAAAGAGTAATTAATGGCGTCCCTGACCATTCATAATTTTCTCCGCCAACAAGATCTCTCGCCGCAAATTGTTCATTAGGTCTGTTTTTTGCCCATGAGTATACAGCTCCTTGAAGATAAGCCTTGATGAGTTGTTTTTGCTCATCTGTGATGCCGTGCACATCTCGGATTTCTGATTCTGGTATTAGTGTCATTATTTCCTCCATGGGACAGCTATTCAATGTATCCACTGGAAAACCATCCTGCGATATTAGATTTGGTTAGAGTTGGTTATCCCCAATGAAGGTTGGCAATTTTTTCTGCGTAGGCATCAGCTAGCCTTTTGAATCTGTCGTATGATCTTCCGAAGAAGCCGGCTTTTAGTGGCGGCCAATCGTCTCCGTACAAATCCGCTTCGCTTACGACTTCCCAAAAAGGTCCACCTTCTCTTCTGAGCTTGTACGCGAATCGTCCCGGCGGACCCCACACGCCACCTATTTCTGACCGGTCAAGGTCAGCGTAGGCTAACGCCCAAAATACCTCGAAGCGATCAAACAACGACTCGTAGCTGTCCCCCAAAAACAGGAGATCATCAAGCATCGGCTGGATCACTTTGAAGACGTACTCGCTTCTTGGAACATAGTTGCGTTCATACCCAGGCAATGATTTAAATATGTTGGTGCGTTCCAGGTCTAGGAACCGTTCAACAACTGTTATAATTGCTATTTCCCCTTTTTCGCCGCTGTGCCTGGAGCCGACATTCGCCGTAAATAATGTGAGTAAGTTTGAATACTTTTCGGAATCTATGGCCGCAATGCCTCCGGAATATAACAAGAGAAGCGTTGGATAATAACGCAATCCCAGCAGGTTTACTTTTCCTCCGGTTGAGTGGCTCTTTTCGGTTACACGAGAAATTATTCTGGCAAGCAGCGGCGCATGATTCTCTCCACCCCAATGAGACAAAAGAATCGTTACTGATTGAAGTTCTCGAATTATAGACTCGTATGCCCGCATCCTTTCAGCGAAGGACTCTATTGTGACTTGATCTGATAGGGGAAACTTTTCCGGCTCTGTCTCATACTGCACTTTCCTTATCTCTTGAACAACTAAGTCATGAAGCTTTATGGCGTAGTGACTGTCAAATATGTAGTCTTTGACGATATCGACAACGTTTTCTGCTTTATGTTCGGGCGGCGTTACTGGCGCTATTTGTTCAATTAGGACATCTTTGTCGGTTTCCGATTCCTCTGATAGTTTACTCAGGATGTCTGTTGTGAAAATGAAGTCTCCGTCTCCATCAACGAACCCATGGTGAGGTGTTTGGTTTGAGTTTATGTCTTTTGCTACTTTATCGTAGACGTAGGCCATCAGGTTGTTTGCAGAAATGATTTTGTCTGGTGTTGCTGCTTTGCCTTCAAGACCTTCGAGCAGGTGGCCGGTGAAGATTGAATGGTTTGGCAGTGGGCCGCCTGCATCTGCCACGGTTTCGTCTGCTTTTCCTGCTGTTAATACTTGACGCGCGTACCGCTGCATCATGCTTTTTAGGAAGCGCATACCTCCCAGGCCCGGACCTCTTTGTAAAGCGACTCCTCCGTAACAGGCGTCCATGATGAGGAGAATGTGTTTTGCCGGGATGAGTTCGGAGTCCCGTATCAGCGCATCCCATCGCATGAGAGATGCCAAATTGTTCGTAGTGCCTTCGACGGGCACGAGGTAACCGACTTCTCCTCGCTTTCCTGTTGTGGTGTGTCCGTGGCCTGCAAAGAAGACTAAGATCCTGTCATTTTCCTTCACTGTTCCGTTCGCGTAGCTCAGGAATGCATTTGATATGGCTTCGCGGGTCGCATCACCGTCAAGCAGGATGGTCACGTTATCCACAGGGAAATCAAACTTTTTTATTTATACGTCCGCTACTGCTTCCACATCGCTTCTTGCATAGGCCAGGCGCGGAGCTTTTTCGTAGTCATTTATGCCAATTATGAGAGCCCAACTGTTCTCATATTTCTGAATATACATAGAAGACCAATCCTTGACATACGTATTTTCAGTTGGTTACTCTGTCTACACAGATGTCAATGATGCTTACGCCATTATTGCGATTGGGAAGTATGGTTCAGATCTCGGTTTTTCAATTTCCGGATTTTGATTTCCTCCGCTCAAGCGAGATACCTCTTTGATAGAGCTATTATGGGCCGCCACAACGCTAAAGGCCTTCCATTCGCTAGATAAATCAATATTATTTGTTTTATGCCAAGTAGCCGTGGATTTTAAAAGGGAATAAGAATAATAGCCGCCTCTTGACTGACTATCACCGGCAGTTTCATCCTTTGAACACGCATATCCTACAACGATTCCACTAGAACACTTCCCCAGTTGTGCCTCGAAATACTTCCTGCATTCTGAACGGTTCAAGACAGCTCTGGCCTCGGCGAATTTGGCAGTCAATGCAGCTTCATGGATAATATCTCTTTCGACTTTTCGGCAACAATCCAAAATAATAGTCCTTTTATTAGCTCCTTTCCTCAAATCAAGGGAATCAATTTCTTCACCTTTCCTAAGTTCTAAAATTGTTGACTCACGGTGTGCAGAATAATAGCCATGTCCACAAAATACGACCAATGTATAATCATTTGACGAGATATTGGATATTGCATCCTTCGCACCCGATTCGGAAGGACGATGTAAATGTGTAATTTCGGCATCGTACCATGTGCCTCCTAAGGCCGATTTCAAGAAAGAAGTATAATTAGCAATATCGACCTTAACTCCCTCACAGTAGTTTTCAGTCCCGGGCTCTCCCGGATTTGATATTAACAAAGCGTGCCTACGCATTTCACTTTTCTCCTTTCTCGAATTGTGAGATCAATGATGGTACCCATCGTTCGCTTGCGCCAGCAATTAGTCCGCCTACTACCATTACGATATCGGTCATATTGATTGACTGGAACATCGGCACTACTATACCTATTTTTATTAAAATGGAAATGATTGATCCAGATATGGAACCCCCAATATGCTTGGACACTGCTTCAAGAATATGCAATTTTTTTTCTGCTTCACTCGTTATACTGCTATGGCCAATCCGAATAATAATCGATAATGTTGCCCCAATTGATCCCGACGCAGTAGCAATTAGTATGAAAAAAGCTGTAGAACCTAGAAAAGGGATGAGGTTATGTCGAAAACACCACAATCCTAAAATAATCATCGCACTAGCCACGCCACATAAACAAGTAGATGTAACCTGCCAATAGCGAGCTGTTTCTATATTACGATTACGTATGTATATTTCGGCATCATCTAGTATTTTTCCAGCGTTTGCGTAATCATGGTTTAATGAGCGAGCCACACCTTCAGCAATCATTCTTTTAAAATTAAGGCGGATGTTTTCTTTTTGATGGTCATTTGGGATACACTCAAGACTAGCAGCGCGATTTAAAATTGCATTATGTTGCTCTAAATCAGTAGGTCCGTGCAAGTCATATTCATCAGTTGTTTCCCAATCAACGTCAAAATTCGGGTCAATAAACACGATGAAATCAGCCGTGTATAAAATTAAATGTTTAATATTTAATTTTGGCCATCTTTCCTCATAGTCCTGTTTTATACTCATCTCGGTATTATGCCTTTTCCAAGGTTTATATTAATAGCTTACCAGAAATAATGATAAAGCAATTGTAGTATTAATCATAGTTTAATTAATAAAAAACTGCGGTACAGAATATTTAGAATCTCCTCGGCAAACATTTTTGGTGGTTTATCTTGTTTTTGATATCTATAGTAATCATTTCAAGTTTATGATATAGGTCTTAAAATTATTTTCTTAAGATTGAAAATCATTGAGCGCTATAACTGGTATTAGCTCCAGCGGAAACTTTTTACTCTTTTTCACTAAAACTCGCTTTGAGGGATTATTATCATGGCACTCCTGAGACCAATCTGCTAAAATATATATTCTTCGTCCTTCAGCATAAAAACCCATTTCCCTTGCTTTTCGGCAATATTAAAGGCGTACATGACACTGTCCATTTTGGGGCTCTGCGTTACGAGTACACCCTTCGCTGCCTCAACAATTGTCGTGTTTTGCTTTTTCAGGTTCCATCCCTTGATCTTTGTGCCAAAAGGCAGCTCCGAGATGATGACACCGGAAACAGCAATTCGCTGATATATCTTCTTCGTTTGACGGTGATAATTTGCTTCTGGACCACAGCCAAGAATCGCCACTGTATAGCCACTTGAGTCAAAATTACAGAGGTGAGAAGATGTATCATTCAAGAACCAGCTAAATACCACCCATCCCTCTTGGGACATTGTGGTCGAAACTTTTTTGGCACTTTCAATGCTCCAAGTAATAGCAGCCTGGACGCCAACAACCGCAATTGAGTCCCGATAGTCCAGGAATTTATAGATCGCGCCAATATAAAAGAGTATTGGATGGCAGAAGGGGGATCTAAAAACTGGTGGATACTGGGAATCATCAGGAGTATTCATTTCGCGATCACATAGCGCGGCTAAGGCTTGCTTTGTAATGCCGGTCATCTCCACGAGGGAGTTATCAATCGTGCCGAATACGCGCTCAATATTGTCTTCTAAATTATCAAACAGAGCTCTAAATGGAGCTGGACTGATGTGCTTTGCGCTCGTTACATGATGCCTGAGGGCCAACTTAGAAAGATTCAAGATTTCTTTTCTTCTTTGTCTGTGGCTTGTTTCGCTCAGCGCCAGGGTCACTGCGTAAACCTTTTTCGCTCCGATTTCTTTCAAAAGAGTGGCACACGAAACCAAGGTTTTTCCGGTGGTGGCAATATCGTCCACCAGGAGTACTATCCGCCCTTTGATGAACTCGGGAATTGCCTTCTTGCATACGTACTGTTTCCTGATATCCTCCTGAGAAGCGTTCCTGGCCCTTTGATCGCCGATTCTCTTCAGCGCCTGCATTTGAGGAACGCAGAGTCGCTTGGACAGTTCTCTCGCCAGTATCTCCGGGGGGTGATAACCGCGCTCACGAGTTCTTTTTATATTTTCAGGTACATAAGTTATTAAATCGATCTCTGACCCAACGGAGCTCCTTTTTGTTAAGGAGTCCGCCAGAAGAGCAGAAAGGTGTTTTCCGAGATATTTACCTCCGTCTTTAAACTCCCTGATTATCTGTGTATAGGTTTCCGATGATCTTGTATCTCCTTGCCATCGGTATACGCCTGAACTGTAAAAACCGTCCAAAGAAAGCTGTTCAGGCAAATCATTCCTGGCTTTTGATAAAAGCCCTCGACACTCCGCGCAATTAAGTTCCGACGGTCCTGCTGGATTGACGCAAGAAGATTTCAAGCAAGGTATTTTCATCTTCTTTCGAAATTCTTCCAGTTCGACCTGTCTTATCGCTTCTTGAGTAACAAGGTGTCTTTTTCCCTTAACAACGATTTCCCTCGGAACCTGTTCTTTGTTTCTATTGACAAGAGAGTTTCGTTTCAATTTGGCGAGTTTGTGAGTACGATCAAGTCTCACTGATTCGCCGAGTAATTTAATGCAGTAGTCCGTCATTCCATCTTTAAGTGCTACTTTTGAGGCTTGATAAAAAGATTCGGCGATCGTGGCCTGAAGCTCCTCCGGAATTCTAAGTTCTTTCTGCTCGAAGAGAATTATAGATGCTTCCCAATGATCGCCTTTCTCAACGTGAAGCAAACCAGCTTTAATCCGGGCGCGTACTAAAGCCGGTCCAAGTTCTGCAAAGCTCTTTATAATCGGCATTGAGGCAGTATTCCGGTCGTGGAAACCTATTCAGCACAACTTGGTTTTCAACTTACTTTTCCTTTTTGTCTTGCTTCATCCGCCTCATTGCCTCAAGGACCACCTTTCCCACGGCCTCACGTTTGGTCTTCTTTTCCTCCTCTCCAACAGGACGATATTGCACTTTCACCTTATAGCCCTTCACCCGCTCTTCTTTACCGGCCTCATCAGCCGCCTGAGCCTCTAAGTATGAGAAAAACTCCTCGGGCTGAAAGAACAGGATTTTTACATGCTTTGATTTAGAGAACTCTTTCAGTGCGGCTACCTCAAGCTTTTTGAGATTTTTGCCGTGAGGCGAGATCACGACAATCTTGTCGAACTCAGAAGTAAGACATTTTCGAATGTTTCCCAGCTCCTGCTCCACGGTGGTGGTAAGCGATATCTCACAGGCGACTCTCTGATCGTCTTTTTCTAGTCCTACATCCACGCTTCCGGAGCCATCAGGCGTAGGCTGTTCAATAACCGCCTTATACCCATGCGCTTCGGCCATCTGTTTGATCAGCGCCTGTAAATATTTATGCTCTCTACCGCCTTTACCTTCCACCACAGGCAAATCGTTGATGACCAGTTCTTCGACCTTTTTCGGTTTGCGCTTAGGAACAATTATTTGTTCTTCCGTCCGTATTTTTTTCTCCGGTTCTTTGATCACTTGACCGGCAGGAGGTGTGGGAGGAACTGGGATTATCCGGTTTTCTTTACTGAGCCGCTCCTCAATTTTTTCTTTGGGAATCGCGTATTTTTGACGCGAGAGCGCGACTAATTCAGCCCGTCTTTTAATAGCTACATCTTCCGATACCTCTGGCGGAGCCGGAACCTTCAAATTGAAATCATATTCCGCCCGTTCAATCCTGGCTATGGCTTCACCGATCCCCAGGTTCTGCAGGTCCGAAGCGTTAAAAAAAGAAAAACCTTCTTGCAGCTTACTGGCGTCAAAATCGCCCAAGCGAAAACAGAGGCGTGCGCCAGGATTGGAAATAACCGAATTGGCCAATTCCGTGTCTTGACTCCAGAGCTGGCGCAGATCCTGATGAGCCAAGATTAGGCCTAAATGATATTTGCGAGCACCAGATAGAATCGCCGACATGGAGGGGGTGATAAAGTTCTGGAATTCATCGAGGTAAACATAAAAATGTTTGCGCTCACTCTGGCTTAGAGCTTGCCGGGCCATGGCCGCTTGATGAATTTTAGCCACCAATAGCGTTCCCAAAAGATAGGCGTTTTCCTCTCCTATGAGCCCTTGAGCGAGTTTGACCAGGAAGATCTTTCGCTTATTTAAAATCTCTTCAAAGTTGAGCCCTTCCTGTTGAGAAACCATATAGCGAAGCGCTTTAGGACGTAAAAAGGTATTTAGCCGGGTGAGGATAGGCGCCTGGGGGTTGCCTTTGAGCAGCGGAAACTCACGCTGCCAGTAGTACACTACTTCCTGATCGGCCACGGTGTTTAAAAAACTCCGGCGATAATCCGCTTCCACCAAAAAGCGACGCAGCTCCAATAGGGACCCGCCCTCTCTGCTTTCCAAAAAAGCCAGGATGGCGTTACCCAAGACGGAATTCATCTGATCGCCCCAACTGGTGGAGAGCCGCCTAAAAACTGCCGTCAGGTCCGAAGCCAAGACGTTTTTTTCCATTTCCGAATGACTGGAAAGGATGTTTAAACCAATGGGAAACTCGGAATCTGAAGGATCGAGCAAGATGACGTCATCGAATCTCTCTTCCGGTACGAATCCTAAAATCTTCTCGATAAGATCACCGTGAGGATCCAGAACCGCTATGCCCAATCCCTGTTCCATGTCTTGTTTGATGAGGTCTAACAGGAAGGTGGACTTTCCGGTGCCGGTTGCGCCGATAAGATACATGTGCCTCAGCCGTTGCTCTGCGCTCAGTGACACCTTTTGCGTCTGGTTTTGATGAATATTCTCGCCCAAAACGCAATTGTGGCCAATCGCTATGGACGGCGCTGGCTTGGTTCTTCTGATTTGGCGCGTGAGTTTTGAGGATCGCACGGAAGCTGAAGGTAGATGCGCCAGATTGCCCAACTCTTCACAGTTAAGGAGCATTCCGCTGCGATGGGTTTGCCGTAAAATCAGATCTTCCCGATGAACGGTTTCAAAATAGTCTTCATTGTCCAGCGGTATGAGTTCATTACTGGGAGGAAGGCTGATATGGGTTAAACCGCTGGCCAGGCCTCGGGCGATGTCCCAGGCCCGGTGTTCATGCTCGCTTTGCGCCGCGACTCGGATTACCACGGCAAAGAGCGGACTTTTAATCTTCTCCTTGGCAAGGCTAGCCATCTCCGGCGCGTCGGCAAAAAAAGAATGGCCCTCTCCATCCGTGACCGCTCGCATGATGCTATCCGCCCACGGGCAATGAGCGGATTGAAATAGGATTTGAAAAACTCCCAGCTCAGGTTCCCCCAACTCCTCTAAAGCGCCGATTAATCCGATCAGAGGATCGGGCTCCAAGCTTTTCAGGATTTTTAAGGGACGCATGAACTCATGGGAAAGCCCAAAGTCAACGACTACGCCCTCTTTTTCGTCATTCCACAGATTGGAAAGTAGATCCTCTTCTCCTGAAACCGCCGCTTCGGGAAAATAGGCGCGCAGCTGCTGGATAAGCTGAGAATAGTCCGCTTCCCGGCAAGTCATCTGCACGCCTATGGATTGATGAGTTCCGATTATTTCGAAGCTTAACGGAAGCGAGCAGTAGTTTAGGTTGAGTAGAAACCTTTGAGCGGTCTCCAGCCAGATCTTGTAATCCTGAGGTAAGGATATGGTGATTTCTTTGAGCTTGGAGGTTTCAGTAAACTCCTCAGGAGCAAGCTCAAATGACGATTCGGATTCAAGCAGCAGGGGTTCTTCCTGAGCTGGTTGACTGGACCCTTTCCATATTCTTTCGATTAAGGAGTTGAAAAAAGTATGTTTGCGGCCATCATCAACTACGGGATAGGTTGAGGCGGTGTGATAATAGAAGGGTTCAAAAGGGGGCTCAAGGCTGACTGGATAA
>Ga0068713_1002285_pt1 | contig 20224 bp, 18 predicted proteins | sample MTBAKSrepl2MetaG_FD_62223 | JGI IMG/M metagenome (GOLD analysis project Ga0068713, IMG submission 62223) | Enrichment culture microbial communities om Arthur Kill intertidal strait, New Jersey, USA, that are MTBE-degrading - MTBE-AKS2 (Arthur... | ecosystem: Environmental > Aquatic > Marine >...
CGCAGACCGCAAACCCTACCAGGCTGGCGGCTTAACTGCCGCCGGATTGCCCGATTCCGGAAATCCTGATAACGACGACGATGCTTGAGAGGAGATAGACCATGAATACCAAGACCACCCAGACACTCTACTTCGCTTACGGATCGAACCTTGATCCCGACCAGATGCGCGAACGCTGCCCCGAAGCCAGGTTGCTCGGGGTGGCAACACTGCCACACCACCGCATCGCCTTCGCTGGGTATTCCCATGCCCGCGATGGTGCCGTGGCGACTGTGCTGCCCGAACGAGAAGCGACCACACCCGGCCTGCTCTATCGACTGACCATGGGCAATCTCGAACAACTCGACCGGTTCGAGGGACATCCAGCTTTCTACCAGCGAACCAAGCGAACGGTCAGGGATCGACATGGTCGATTCCAGTCGGCGTGGGTCTACCAACTTCCACCCGAGTATCCCGAGGGACCACCATCGGATGAATACTTTCGTGTCATTCAGCAGGCCTACCAGGTCCTGGACTGGCCGATCGATCCTCTTACCGAAGCCCGCCAGAGAGGGCTGGAAGGTATGATGGAAGAGGATCTTCACCTCGTCTTTGTCTACGGCACGTTGCGGCGAGGGGAACCCAACCACCGACTGCTCGAGGGATCGAGATGCCTTGGCATCGTTCGAACCGAACCTCGATTCACGCTGCTGGACCTGACCTACTATCCCGGTCTGATTCGCAACGGGAAAACCGCAGTGACCGGGGAGTTGTATGCGGTCGATCTGGTTACGCTTCGAAGCCTGGACAGGCTGGAAGGCCATCCCAGTTTCTACCGGCGCGAACCGATCCTGCTGAGCGATGGACACGAAGTGCTGACCTACATCTACCAGCGAAGCACGGGCAGAACTTCTCCCCAAATAGCATCTGGTGACTGGGTGAAACATCGCAGACGCATGCGTCAGGCATGATGCTGATTTTCCACCCTGATTCCGGGACAGACACCCCCTTTCGGCCTTCCCGCCGATTGGGGTGTGTCGCTTTGGTTTCGTTCTGCTGTTCATGCGCTATTCCGTTTCATCGCATACTGGTTAGTATGCGATCAATCCTCGTCCTCATCGCTGTCTAAGTCTTTGTTTTCTTGACCCTGGCGATTCATGGTATGCGATGAAATCTCGCTGGAATCGCCTTCGATCATCGGGAATTCACCGGTCTGCATCGCCCTGGCGATCCTGCTGGTGATGTGTCCGCTGGTTGAATTGGGAATCTCTTTCACTTCTTCGTTGGACAAATGGTGGATTTCCCGCTGTTCGACCTTCTGGATCAAAAGAATGGCTAATTCAGAAGGCGATTTCGGACCATTGGCACCCAGCAATCCCGCATCCCGCTGTTCACGGTTGACCTTAAGGGCGGTCAGGTGGCGGTTCATCACCCTGGACAGCTCGTCAATGGTCGAACCTGCGGCACCACCCTTGATCCCACGGATGAGCTGGACGTAGCTCATCGCCGCGATCTGCACATACGCCAGGTCGTTTGCCTTGTTCAAATCGGGAAACGAGGCGTACATCTCGTCGATAAAGCCCTGGAATAACTCCTTCTCTTCATCCGACTGCAGCGCCGCCACGAACGCACCATGGGTCAAACCATGCTTGTTGCCTGGATGCGCCTTGTTTGGGTGTGTGCCATTCTTTCCACCGTGGTGGTAGCATTTGCCATTGGCCATCGCCGGTGCGCCACACGGGCCACCGTGTCGCTTTGAGCGGGCATTACACCGCTTGGCAGCCCGTAATGCAGGTGCCTGTTCGTGATTCCCCGACACCCGATCTGCATCCCCGCTTTGAGGGGAGCGGGAAGGCGCGATTTCGCGGTTCTCACGTACTGCCTTCTTCTCAACATCTTGTTTTTTCTTACTCATCTTACGCCGCCAGTTCTGTTATCTTCAGCGTTTCAGCATCCAGTTCCGGTTCGATTTTCCGAATCCACGGTTGGTCCACATCCGGGTTGTAGAAGCGAAGGGTCGTCTTGCCGGGTGTCGCGCCGATGATTTCGATGTGCTTCTCGGTCACTTCACCGATGGATCGTCCATCACCGAGGAAACACACAACTCCATAATCTTCACCGCAGGGAAAACGGAACCGTCCGCGATTCTGGTAGAGACGGGATTCTGTCCAACCACATGACAGGGCGCGATCACGAATGGCGTCAACCTGCTTGATGGCATCGGATGAAATCGCCTGAGTGAACGCCCACTCGCCATCTTTCGGGAAATGAAATTCAGTGGGGGACTCATGCTCTACTATGGCCGAGGTCTGTTGGACGGTTTCGATGGATGGCGGTGCATAGGACTTGGCATTGTGCTTCCGGATCGCGTCAAGCAGTGCTTCCTGGCCGAGGTGTTCCACAGCCCAGGCATGAATGGGATTAAACCGTTCACGCAACTGGTCGAAGGTGGCTGCCGGGAGTTTCCCTGCTCGTCGGGCTTTCTCGGCCACAGTCATCCTTTGACGAAGCCAGGCGTAGAACTCCGGATCGAGATGTCGGTAAACGACATCGTCTCGGAGGATGTCTCGATCTGGTTGTTCAGCATCAGCTGTTTCGAATGACTGAAGTGTGGTTGAGACGTACAACATGTTCCTTCCTTTCAAACGATCCTCAGAATGGCAGATCTGAATCATCTGGCAGATTGAAATCCTCCGGCAGGTCACTCAGGTCGAATTCTTCCTCGGTGGAAACGTGTGGAAACGTTTTGGAAACGTTTGTATCTAACGTTTCCATCCCTGAAGCCCTTTGCTGGTGCGGTTTTCCGCCATTCGTGGAAACGTTGGAAACGTTGGACCCGGACCCGTTGCCCCTATACGTGTGTGAATCCTTATGAGGTTCACTTTCACCGATTTCTCGCGCGCGAGGGGTAGGAACAACGTTTCCAACGTTTCCATCGTCGTCTGAAAGCAGCGTCAGGACTGGGTTTGAGCCATGGAAACGTTTTTCGTCAACGTTTCCAGAACGTTTCCATTTTTCCCCCAACGTTTCCATTTTCTCTGCCTGACCAGCATAGGTGGTTCCCGTCGATGAACTCACTGGCACCAAGGCGACCCGCAAGCCACCTGCATGTTTGCCGTGTACGTTCATCCGGACGAGTCGAACCTGGTTGAACACCCGATCGCGATAACGACCCAGGGCTTTACCGAGACGTGTCTGTTGTGAACGAGCTGATTTATCACCCCGCAGGGCGATCAGCAGTTCTTCACGTTCACACAGCTCGTTCAAATCGGAAACCCTGACGGGTGTCTGTTGGTAGGCGTCCCACCATGCCTCGATGAAAGCACGCCAGGCATTCTCTTCTTCGTTGGAGTTCTCGTACAATTCGTCAAGCGTCTCGAGGAATCCTGGAATCCCAGCGACTTCCAGAATGCCGCCGATGATCTTGGACCAGCGTTCGAAAGATCCAAGGCGGAACTTGGTTTGTGGCTTCCCATGGGCGATCCATGCCTGAATCAGGATCAGCACAGCTCGCGTAAGACGAACCCGGTTCTCCGTAGCCCATTCAACCACTTCATCGTGTTTGAACTCCTGCCGTTTCCAGGCATGGTCCACCTGCGGATTGATGCGAATCCTGATGCAGCGCCTTGCCAGTTCTAAAGACAGCTTGGGATTATTTCCGGTGAGCATCCACATGGCGCGGTTCGGCATGGTCAGCATCGCCGTCTTGCCCAGTAGGCGATCTGTCCAGACGGTTGAGGTTGTCACGGATGCAAGGGACGGACTATGCAACCTCCTGGTATCGTCCGCATTGTCGAGTAGGATGATCGGCCGCCCGAGCGACAACTCGGAGGTGAACATCTTCCGTACTTCTTCTTCAACTGTGGGCAGGGTACGGCTGGCCAGAGGTTGCCCGGTGGTGACGATGGATACCAGGCTGCAGAGCAAACCTTTACCTGAACCTTGTGTTGGTGCCTCGACAAGATGGATCGGTGTGCATCCGGGTATCATTCTTCTGACAAAAGGCAACAGCATGGCAGCGACGATGTGCGCCTGATCTGACTGTTTCTCGAAGGGAAAATCGACGACAAGGTCATCCAGCAGAAGTGACCTCGCTTCTGCGATTTCGTTCGGAGTTGGATAATCAGGTATGTGCAGTCCGACAAGGTCAGGATCGGGTTGATACCAGAGCTGCTCCTCTGGATGGTAACCGGGCTCGATGATCAGCTTCCCCGTCGAGTCGTAGACAGGGGATGTGAGGATGCTGTCCAGGATCGGTAGTTTCTTGTCGGGAAACTCGACCATGTCCTGCGAAATCGATCGGGGCGGTGCTGCGTTGACCGCGCCTTCCTGCGTTTCGCGCATCCAGTTTGCCGTTCGCAACAGGATTCCGTAAACGGCTGTTTCCTCCATGGGTTCGATGATCGGCTGGTCGTCTTTGCCCTGGGTCATCCGGACGAGGGATCTGCCCCTACGAAACAGGAAGGGATGCGGTCTACCCTCCGGTCCTTTCTGTTCATTCAAAAGGCTGATGGCCTCCCAGGCATCGTCGATGATGTCACGAAGCTGGCGCTGATTGATCTGGATGTCGGGCAGAGAATGGCTCGTACTACTGCTGCTCGACCTGTGGGGCAGCTGGACTCGAGTCAGCTCGGCGACACGCTTGATCGCACCTTTCAGATCTGTGGCGATTCCCTGCTGAATCATGAAATCGAATACGGAGATGGTCTCTCCGGAAATGAACGAGTGGAACGATCCTCGTTCAGCGGAATTGGTGCCATCGGAAACACCTGCGGATGGATTCTGATCGCCAGAATTGGACGAAGGATCACGGCATTCCAGCCACCCTTCACCTGAATAGTCACCTGTCAGCAGGTTACCATAGACATCTTCAAGCCGAAGGGCCGCAAGTGCTTCTCTTCGCCAGATCTGCCAATTCTGCTGTCCATCAATTGAAGCGGATTGTTTCGGCTTCGCAGAGCGTTTCGCAGGATGAGGATCTTCCCGCTTGGTTGCGGCAAGTACCTGGTCAAGCAGTGCTTCATCGACTCGATTGAATGATTCTGGAACGAATGGAACCAGCGCATCATCATCAGTTGCTTGAAAAAACTGGTTGCCGTCACCTTTGGCATCCGACCACCAGGGAAGCCAGACCAGGTTGCCGGTGCCTTTCTTGCTGAGTCGGTCCTGCTTGGGGAAGATCTCGACACCCTTGTTGCTTCGATGGTCCGCAGTTCCGCCGTTTGCCAGGGGGAGATCGGTCGGGAGCAATTGTTGGGCGAGTCGCCGAGCTTTGGCTGCCTGGATACCCGGTTCGAAAAACAGCCAGAGATGCCAGCCCTTACCGCCACCAGACCGCTCGATATAGGCAGGAAGGCCATGCTCAACAAACAGCCGGTAGGATCTCAAGACGGCTGCAGTGGGATCGGCCAGGGCATCGGCGTGATCGTCACCGCCGTCGAAATCGATGCACAGCCAGGGCGTGGTGTTGTCTGGTGCGGGAACGTAACTGCCAATGCGGAACCAGCCCTTGATGACCTTGTGGCCGCCCTTGCGTTTCGACGTGTGGTGTACACCTGCTTTCGGCGCGTTTTCACCGGCGACATGGGCTGCCAGCAGGGCGTCAAGATCGGTTGGCGGGATCGTCGGATGGGGATTGCCCCAAGGGCCGAAGAACGCAGCGATATCCGTTCTGGAGAAGAAGTACTCCTTCAGCAGGGAAACTGCCTTTTTCAGTTCCGGGACCGCACGCTCGGTCATGCAGCCTCCAGCCGTGCAGACGGAAGCAGCAGGGAAAGAAACGTCCTCCGGCTGTCGACCTGCCGTTTCTGGGCGCAGTTGCGTACACCCCAGTGATCGCCGACGATGATTGCCGTCCTACGCGCACGGGTCACACCGGTGTAGAACAGGTTCCGGTGGTGCATGAATGAATGCGCCTTGTGCATCACCACGATCACGCAGGGATATTCCGATCCCTGGGATTTGTGGATGCTCAGGGCATAGGCGAGTTCCAGATCCTGCATGCCCGGTGATCCCGCTTCGACCTCGACCGTTCTGCCTTCGAACTCGATCGTGAGTGAACCATTGTTGGCCACGCTCCGGATGAACCCGATCGCGCCGTTCATCACGTCGATGTCGTAGTTGTTGCGTGTCTGGATCACCTTGTCGTGCGTGAGGAACTTGGGTCTGCGGCCTGGAAGCACGGGTGGGGCGTCGATTTTCCAGATCTTTCGCTGGACCAGCCGCTGGAGAACTTCATTCAAGGCTTTAGTTCCGAGCGGCCCCTTGTGAGTCGGGGTCAGGACCTGCACATCGCGCAGCAGGTCATACTCAAGACGCTCCTGCAGGACCTCTTCGTAGAGCGTGGTGAGAAAGCCCTGTGCCTGAAGCACATCCCCGAACTGGTCACTCAGAAACCAGCGTCGTTTTCCATCGGGTTCAGGTTCGCTTGTTTTGCACACCTCACCCTGCAGAATGGCGGTGCTGTTTTCCTTCAGGACACCCGCCTGGCGTACCACCTTGTCGAGGATGACGCTGGGGATCGAACGGGTCTGGACCAGGTCACGCAGCAGATTGCCCGGCCCTACAGGCGGGAGCTGGTTATGGTCACCGACCAGCAGAACCGCCGTTTTTGTCAGGTCGATTGCCTGGAACAGGTGCCAGGCCAGGACGACATCGACCATCGACACTTCGTCCACGATCAGCATGTCAGCGGGAATGGGATCGCTCGCCCCGCGCTCGAAGGTCTTTCCGTTGTACCCCAACATCCGGTGGATGGTCTGCGCTGGACAGCCGACCACTTCTTCGAGTCGCTTGGCAGCTTTTCCAGTGGGCGCGGCCAGCATCACCGTGAGTTTCCTCGCCTCGCAGATGCGGACGACAGAAGCGACGGTATAGGTCTTACCGCTGCCCGCACCGCCGGAAAACAGGCTGATGCGGTTTCCCAGGGCAGCCTGGACGGCTTGACGTTGGCCATCGTTCAGCGTCTTGGCGTGTTTCTCAATCTGAGCGGCCACGTCACCCAGTTTTTTAGCGTGAGGATGCGGATTGCTTGCAGAGTCAAATGTCCCTGCAAGGTCCGTTTCCATCCGGTGGATGTCGGGAAGTGCAATGAGAAACCGCCCATCCAGCGATACGCAAGTAAGCGACTTTTCATCGATCAGGGCGTCCAACTGCGCTTCGATGCGATCCCGGCTGTCCATGGTGTCCATGACCAGCAGGCGATTCGCCAAGTCGATCAGGTCCTCGTACCCGGTCCAGCAGTGACCCTGGTCGAGGGCTTCGAAGGCACAATGAAGAATGCCCGCCCGGATGCGTTCCGGCTGTTCTTTAGATGTTCCGATTTTCCGGGCAATGACATCGACCTTCTTGAATCCGAATCCGCGCACTTCCCGAATCAACAGGTAGGGATCGGCTCTCAGGACAGACAGCGTGTTGTTGCCGAACTTCTTCACCAGCGTCGTGACCTGGTGGTGAGTGAGGCCGAATGCGGACAGCCACGCCATGACGTGGTTCGTTTCGCGGGTCTGTTTCCAAATCTTCTGAAGGTTGGTCGCAGCGGATGCTGAGATCTTTGCAGCCTCAGCTATTCGAGATGGATCGTCCAGCAAGACCTTTTCGAAGGTGCCATTGAAGGTCTGGGCGATCTGCTTTGCCTTGGCCGGACCGATTCCCTTGATGTCCGGGTGGTTGGCGAGAAATCGTGCGAGTCCATCCTGGTCCAGATCGAGGTCATACTCCATGGCTTCCGCGGCAAACTGGCGTCCATACTTGGGATGCTTCGTCCACTGGCCACGCAGCACCACCTGCTCGCCCTGCTGCACGAACACCTTACCGGCAAAGACCACTTCCTTGCGGTCGTTCGTCAGAAGTCGGCCTGCACTGAAGGACGGCGACGAGTAAAACACCGAGTCGATCTGGCCCTTGAGTGTGATCGTTGTATTTTCAACTGTTCGCATGAACTCGATCCATCTTGTCCTGGTACCGCCTCAGATAGGCTTCCACGAACCGGCAGGCGATCTGCCGATCCGAGCAGAAAAACACGGGAATGCCGAAGTCGACGATGATCGATACCGCCGCACCGAACACGGCATGAGGGTGTGCGCCTGCAGCAAACCGTCCCATCAGAACATCATCCAGTCCTGCCTCAACGACCACACAGGCTGCTTCCATCTGCTGCATCTTCCGCAGTTCAGCCTGGAACCGGCGACGGTGCCGGATGACGGTGGAAACGAAGTCATCCAGCGACTTGCGTTCCACCGCCACCCGGTCCTCGAACCCTTCGAGGGAATAGTCGCCCGCTTCCAGTTTCCGCCGGACTGTGGTGATCCCGTCCACCGGGAACGTGTACGGTTCCTGTTCACGGGTATCGACGACGATGTTGAGTGACTTCAAGAAAAATCCTCGCCATGTCAAACCTGGCCGAACCGAGCAGCGCCAAGCCGTGCCTAACCCTGCCAATCCAAGGCCGGTCATGCCGTTTCAAAACGCCTTCAGAGCATCGCTTGTACGACTCGAACCTGCGCCATCATCCGTGATGATTCTCTTGTTGAAAAACACCGACGAATTTTCGCCCTTGCTCTTCTTGACGACTTCGAGCTTCACATCCAGCAGCTGTTCGAGGTTGGACGGTAGGTCGGACAGCTTCTCGATCTGCAGACCGCAGGTGAACAGATCGGTCTTCAGCCACTTGATATTCTCAGCGGTGGCGATCACGTTGTTCCGCCACAGCAGCCGACCCGCATAGGCCGGGCCGAGGATGCGCAAAGTCCATTTCAGCATCGGATTACCGGACGACTGGGCACGAGTCAGCTCCACCCGGTCAACGATGACCTGATACCGGCCATCCGGAACATCCTCGAATTCACGTTCTTCCAGTTCAGCCTGGCTGTATTCGTCATCGAATTGCGCCAGATCGAATTCATCAACTGTCGTGTTCATCGTGTATCCTTTCTTAAGCGTCTTGTTCTTCCCAAAACGTCACCACGAACTTTCCGAATGGTCCTTTGCAGTCTGGCCGGAAGTCACCCAGCCCGATGCGTTTTCCAGCCCCATCCACGATCTCGCGAAGTTGCTTCGTCGACAGAATCTCGGTATCCAGGATCATTGTGAAGCAGATCAACCAGTCGTGAAACATGGGTCGGTACCGAAGCAATCGACCACCGGTGGCGGGATTGCGAATTGGACGCTGATCGACGGTCCAACCTTTGCGGCTCACGATTTCGCAGTACATTTCTTCGATGGTCACGCAAGCGGGAATCAGGCTGCTTTTCAGCGTGGTTACTTTCGTCTTTCCCGCTTTGAAGAACTTTCCGGCATCGATCAAACAGCGCAGCAGGTTGGGCTGCGGCATGACGATGGTTCCGCTTTCGTCCTTGTAGAGGCGTGATTCAGCGTCATCCGCCGGATCAAGGTGCTTTTGATACGTGCCTGTTGATCCGTTGGTCGCTTTCAGTTGCGCTTCGTCTGTGAACCTGTTCAGCAGAAGGGGTGTAATCCCTTCGATGGTGGTGCGAATGATTTTCATCCAAAAACTCCTTGCCTTGGGTTGCCTGGCACCGCCGAGCCGGGCCAAACCTAGCCCAGCCGTCCTTTATCGCTTGGTCTGGGTTGACGGGGCAGTCTTCTGTGGCGAGGCAGCCTCCTGCGGCGCAGCTGCCTTCGGCGCATCGAACACCCGCTGGAAGGTTGGGAAGTCGAGATCAATTACTTCCGGAAGGCGACCGGTTCGATCCCCGGCTTCGTAGTAGGGACTGGGCTTGGTGCGCATCACCCGGCGGTAGGTGGTCTTGCCGGATTCATCGGTGACGGCATCGAGGTCGCAGTAGGCGATGACATCCACCAGGCCGATCACGATCTTGCGTGCCTTGTCGGGAAGCGTCGGGACGATCTTGATGTATTTCCCGGTGCGAGTTTCGATCTCCTTCTCCTGCGAATGGGAGACGATGAACAGTCCATACGGCAGGAAGGCCAGCTTGTTCAGCACTCGCTGGAACTCGTTGTTGATCAGCGCATAGCCCTTGCCGTAGCCGAGATCGGACTCATGGTCGATCTTGTGCTTGGCGCAGACGTACTCGGCGCACAGCTTGTAAGCGTTGTCCGCGGTGTCGATGATGATCGTCTTGAAGCCGTGCTTGCCTTCAGCGATCTCGGCGCAGGCCTTCAGCAACTCATCCCAGCTGCTGATTGGCACCTGGAATACGTCGAGTGAGTTGAGACCCGGTTCGGTGGCAAGGAACAGGGCGTCCGGCGCATGGGAGCACCAGGTCGTTTTCCCGATCTTGCTCGGGCCGTAAATGAGCGCCGTCAGATCGGAAAGCGACTGTTTCGGCTTGGTCTTGTTTGTCGGAAGCATCTACTTCTCCTGTATGGGTTTAGAAAACAGTTTCGTTGGAATCGTTCGAATCGTCGCCACCCAGCAGTTCTTGGTTCGGCGGGACGACTTCGTAGAGGTTCTCGAGGACATTGGGATTCTCACCGCTGCTGCAGAGTGGGTAGTAGGCGCAGGGGCGGTTGAAGTGGAAACAGTAGGATGTGTTCCGATAGAACACATCACGGCGGCGTGCGTCGTTGAACGCTTGAGTCAATTCCCACAGTTCATGTTGCAGCTCGGTGAAACGGTCACGGGAGAGATAAAGCATCTCACGGTGAAACATGCCCGGTTCGGTGTACTTCTCTGCCAGGCGATCCTGGTACTCCTGATCGCTTTCTGGCATACGACGAGTCGCTGACGATCGGCCGGTTTTCGACTTGGCGATCAATTCGGCACGACGTGCCTGGAACTCTGCTTCGGTTTCGCCGAGGGATTGCTGCAGGCGGGCTTTGACAAGGACGTTGTATAGGATGCCGGAAATCCGGATATCCATGGTCTGCTCGATGTACCAGGCATACAGCGTGATCTGGAAATCCGTCCACAACCGTTCGAGGTAGGCGCTGTCGATCTGCCCAGCTGTCTTGTGTTCCAGCAGGAAGTGTTCATCGCCGATCTTGACGATTCCATCGACTTTGCCTGCCAGTACGAAATTGCGGGAAGTACGGCCGGATTCGGGATTGGCGATCTTGCCTTCGAATGTCTTCTCCAGGGCGACGACCTCGAACTCTTCACGAGGGTACCGGTTGGCGTATCCCTTCATCATCGCCGTGGCCAGGTGCCAGTCACGCTTCTGATTCGCGTCGAAAGCGCGGTCGGTGTAGGTGCGGTCGATGTGGTTGAGCACCTTCACCATGTCACGGCTGCCGTGCCAGATCTCGAGGCATTCATGGATCACCGATCCGAAAGCGAGATTGCCGTCCTTCCGAATGGGCGACAACTGATGCAGGTAGCGAAATTCGCAAGCTTTGCGGCAGTTACGGAACTTGCTCCACATCGAATAGGTGGTAACCATCGGCTTCATGCGGCCACCCCGGTTGCAGGGGCGGCCACAGAAGCCTCGATGGGATCACTGACAAGCCGTTCGACCTTGAAGGCCTGCTCACCAAACAGCCGTACCATGAACCCGCCGAACATGCGGGCGATATGCTGACCGACTTCGTTGTCCGCATCAATCCAGCAGACGTTGTCCTTGCGTGTTGCCTGGAAGCGTGCGTCCAGGTGAATGCGGGTGCGTCCGTGGATGCATTCGGCTGCCAAGGTCGCCAGCATCAGCGTATCGTCGATCTCCTCGAAAGGGACCTGTTTTTCGAATCTGTAGATATAGCGCACCATTACTGTCTCCTCGATCCATGAGGGGTTGACTGTGATGCCCACTTTCGGGCTCAGGGATTACATACGCGATCGGGTGCGAAATTGTCGCATGGCCCTACTCATCCAACGACAAGCCCTTGTTTTCAAAATGCTTGCGTATGTGCTGGATTTTCCGGTAGATCGTGGCGCGATGGATACCCAAGGTTGCGGCTGCTTCCGCAACCGAACTGTGCGTCAATTCCTTGCAAATGGCTTGCAGGTCACGTGGAAGGCTCTCGATTGCAGACTGGAGATCAATCCTGGTCTGGATGGAACGGGAAGAGTAGTCCGATCCCAGACCGCTTCGTTCCATGTAGAGGTCATTGCCGAGTTGATTCTGGAAGAGTTGGGGATTGGATTCAGGTACTGGGAGGTCCAGATCAAGCTCTTGCGGGAAATGCTTTCTCTCAACCACTCGATGTCTGGCAAGTGAAATCGAATAGTGGTTGAGAACACGATCCAGGAAAGTTTCGAGCATGGCCTTCGACGCATCGTGATGCTGCATCTTATCCAGCAGGTGCGTAATCAAACTCTGTTCAAGATCCGCCAGCTCTCGCGGCTTGAATCCGTACTTCTCGACCATCTGCCACGCCTTTACTCGTACCATCGTCTCCAAATACTCGGAGATGCCATCAAACCGGTTTTTCGTTCCCATCTTTGCGCTCCTCGATTGAGGAGGCCGCTGGGGAATTGCCAGACCGGTGACTCACAAACAGCACGAGGTCGTGCAAGTGCGCCGGTCAGGCACACCCACACGACCTCCGTCCATGAAGGTTGTGGGCGACTACGTCATTGACTTGGTGTCAATGCGTGCCCGACAACCTCCTTGGCGAAATTTCGAGGAGTGACGGAATTATCTTTCGTGAGAGATCAGGAAGCGTTTCATCTACTGTAATAACAATCGGTTGAAAAGAGAGGCCAGAGAGACCCCAAGGAAATTTGGCCAGCGAAATTTCGCCGACCGAGTTGAAATAGCCGTAGAACGTCAGGTGAAATACGGTAAAACCCCGAACTGTGGTTCAGATCGGGGTCTTTAGGTCAATGGATGTAGTATGGAATCAAACGTCACCACCACCTTCAGGGAGGATTTGGAAGCGACACCGGTAGGCTTTTGAACCTTTGTCCCATTCAATAGGATCGTCCTTAAGCTGAAAAAACTCTTTCAAGCTTTTGGCCAGCTCTTGTTTTTGCTTTTTCAGGTTTGGGTGTGCATTGATGTTCTTCCAGTCGATCTCACCCCTTGATTCAGCAAATGCCATGAGAAGCATCCACTGCTTGGTCCGTTTGCTGTTCTTCCTGTTTATCATACCCATCTGACTACATTCGAACCTGCCGCTGGCCGTTTTCACTCTGATGAACAAGGAATACCCGTCTGTGAACCGCATAGAGACATCTTCCCAGGTCGCATCAGGTGGTGTGGGAAAGAAAGTCTTGGAGTTCGTTTCTTCCGGAGAGGGTAAGTTGGCAGCGCGGAACTGATTCAGTATCTGGGGCAAGGGATGAAGCAATTGGATCTGTCGACTGGCATCGAACCTCACGGCTTCGGTCAAAGGTAAAAATGCTGAACGCCTGGCTGTCAGCTGTTTTTCGGTTTTCACGGTGCAGAGCGTTCGTGTTGGGGCGAGAAGGATGAATGGCGAATCGTTGCGACTAAGGAGACCATCAACAATCGTACCGAATTCTTCGGGCTCGATTTGGATCGCCAGGTAGACCGGAAAACGGTATCCGGCATATGGAGAGTAAACGCCGATGCGCGTCGTTCCGGGAAGGTCGGTTCCCGCGTCGGTTTCTTCGATCAGGCCGAAGACCTTGGCGAGCGCCGTGTCGAGGGCCGAACGATCCAGCTCATAGACCACTATGTCGGATCGCTGTAGGGCAAAGGTCTCGCATCCACGCTCGCACCTGCAGACAGCGACAATGTCCTCCGGATCATGCACGACCACTTCGTGCTCACAGCCGCAGCCGAGTTGAACCAAGCAGGGATGCGAAGACGCCAGCTTGCCGTTCGGACGAAGGAAGGCCTTAGCCGTCGCATAATCGCTTCCGAACCGGACTTTCCACTCGGCATCAACCGCCGCCGCACCCGGAACGGCTTCGAGAGCCTGCCAAAATCCGGTCGACCTATTCGTCATCGTCTTCCTGCTCGGCAAGGATGAATCCTCGCTTCGTGAGCCAGTCTTCGACCACGGAGGCGTCACTGTCCCTGGTGTACTGGGCGATGTTCGAGGGCCGGATGGTCACGGTCCTGGCCGTTTTGGAGTCGGTGAATTTCACCTGAAAGCTCGCCCGGATGATCCGTGCCTTCTGGGGCATGGCGCGGCCGCGGCCGGCATAGGCGGCGAACACGTCGTTGGCCTTGCGTATCTCGATCTCCTTTTCGGAGCCGCCCCAGAAGAACTGAATCTCCTTTAGGCGTACCCATTCCATGCCGTCCACGTCGGTGCAGACAATGGATGTGTCTCCACCGTTTCGAAGCGGCTCGAGAGTGTACTTGCCGGTCTCAGGGAAGAAATCCTCATTGTTGAACACATGGCGGCCGAACTGCCGGCGGAAGAGGTCCTTTTCCCCTTTTCCGCAAGCATGCATTCGGATCTCGCCGATGGTCGGTTCGTAAACCAGCACGTCGTACTTCTCGGGACGGTAGAAGACGCTCGAAGCCTGACCGCCGTCGAGGCTGCCCTCACGCCGCAACGGATCGCCGTGACGAACCAAGAACCACACGGCGTCCTTCTTCGGGTAAACGAAGACCTTCGATCCCCGCCCGCGCTTCTTCTTCTCGAACCAATCGTCGAGGTCCTTTTCCAGAGCCACGAGCGCTTTCGCCGTCGGCGGTTTGAACTTGGGGATCGGATGTGTATCGGTCTGAAAATACTCGAAGGACCGGGGCTTCAAGAGGTACTGCTCGGCGTGCTTGCGCTCGAGAAGGTCCTTGTCCTGCAGGTAGACCTGAACGGCCACGTCGGCCGCGGTGGGGTCGGGGTTCCCGTCGAGAGAGATGCCGTTGTTCTCCGCCTCTTGGAGGAGGACGTCCATGGCTTCGGGCGTGGCCATCTCATGCACAAAGTAGAGTGCGTCGAGCAGGCCCTTCGGCGTGTCCGTATCCGGGTTCATGAGCACATTGACGAGTTGGTCGTAATCGATGCCGTCGGAGGCGGACGGCGGTGGCAACGTCAATCCTCGGCCGTCGAAGTAGGGCTTGTGAGGTTTCAGCAGAGCCAACAGGTGCTTACGCGCGATGGCCTTGAGGCCGTCGGCATGGGCAAAACGCCTGAGACTGTAAGTCGCCATTCGTTCTCACCTCCTTTTTCCGATCAAAATATTGGGATCGGATTTCTCCTTTTCAGGATATCTCAAGGCCTATCAGTTTTCCCGTATTTTTAGGTCTATCATGCTCTTTTTCAATACGACACAACAATGCAGAATGAGGCCAACTGCCAATTTCCGGACTGCAAAACTCAGGGTCATCCGGACAAAGGAGGTTGGTGTTCGATTCGAAGACGCCAAAAAGATCCGGAAGCTTTGAATCACGCTCCGGAAACCACCACGAGTGCTGTAAATCAACCATTTTGGGATGCATGACATTTGAAAGCTTAACGCGCTGACGTATCGAACCCAGCGGGGTCGAAATCACAGCCCAGTCCCCCTCGGACAGTCCCAACTCTTCAGCTGTTTCTGGATGAATTGAGACCAAGGGATCTGGCACTTTTTTACGGGCTTTTTCGATTTGCCGCTGTTCAGAGTGATACATGGGCATGAAGCGGCTTCCTGTAATGAGGATCAGAGGGTATTCTTCTGCTAACTTCGGATTGCCCACCGGACTCCATAACGGCTCGCGGTATTGAGGAAGAGAAGCCGCCCCCAGTTCTTCAAAAATCGAGGATTTAAGCTCGACTTTACCTGAAGGGGTGCCGAATCCGAACCGTTCGTACCGACGATATTCCATCTCGCCTAATACGCCGTATTGATCCACTAGTTTTTTAAACGTCAGTCCCACCGGTTCCAAGCAATGGTCATAAACCTCTTCCACGGTTTCCCAAGGCCAGTATTCTTCCTGACCCAGCCGCAAACCCAAACCGCGGTAAAAGTCATAACTGTTGCGTCGTTCTTCAATCGGTTCAATCCCTTGCGGGCAGGCCATGCAGAATCTGCTTGTCAGCCAGAGTTCAGGTTGTTCCACAGTGGAAGACGCCGGAAGAACATAATCGGCCAAAGCCGCAGACGGGGTCATGTAGTAATCCATGACCACATAAAGCTGAAGGCCCTGCAGGGCTTCATATACTCGTTTCGCATTGGGCAGAGCAAGAAGCGGGTTGTTGGCCAAGGTGATGGCGGCAGTCACCGGATATGGTTTACCGCTAATAATGGCGTCCATAACCTCTCTGGCATGCGCAAGGTTGGAGTGCCATGCTTCAGGCGCGGCCACGTATCCCGAAGGCAGCCTTTTATTGGCGGTCGAGTTTCTCTCCCAGCCCGGAAAACCGAAAAACGGATATTTATCTGCGCCGAGTTGCTTGACCCTTTGGCTCTCAGGCAGGATGTCGTTTATCTCCAAATACTCAGCATCCCGGATTTTCCCCACTTCACCTGCCAAGGAGAAAATCTCACCGCCTGGAACTTCCAGGTTGCCGGTAATGGCCCGGAGAATTGCCCGAGCCCGCGCGCACTGTGTGGAATTGACGCCCTGTTTGTCCAACCCCAATCCAAAAGGAATCACGGCCGGACTGACCGTTGCATACAACTTTACTGATTCTATTATAAGATCAGCAGGAACCGAGGTGATCTCGGAAACCTTCTCCGGCGTATAGGTTTCAACCGCAGTTTTAAGCTCTTCAAAACCGACGGTCCAGCGGGACACAAACTCATGGTCATACCAATCGTTCGCTATGATCAAGCGAATCCAGCCCAGCATCAGGGCAAGGTCCGTGCCTGGGCGAATCTGCAACCATAAATCTGCCATCTCCGCCTCTTTTATCCTTCGAGGGTCGATGACGATTAGTTTGGCGCCGTTTTTTCGAGCTTTAACCAGTTGAGGATACAGACCAATAGGGCTGGATTTTGAGGCATTGCAACCCCACAAAACGATGCATCGAGTGTCCGATATCTCACCAAAGGAGACCCCCCCGTAAGTGGCATATTCAGTGGCATAAGTTGGACAAAAGCAAATGTTGTTCACACCACAGGTATTGGGAGAGCCGAACAAGTTAAAAAAACGACGGCAATCCCAATGATAAGTTCGCTTAGTGCCATGCGTGAAAGTGAGAGTTTCAGCTCCGTATTTATCTTTTAAGCTGGATAATTTCCCTGCCACCTCGTCTAAGGCTTGATCCCAAGTCACTCGCCGCCAACGGCCTTGCCCTCTTTCACCAATTCTTTTTAAAGGATAATTCAAGCGTTGCGGATGATAAATATGATCCGGCATCAACCGTCCACGTTCGCAGATGCCTCCCCGAGTGATAGGATGGTCTGGATCGCCGGTGACTTTTACAACTTGGCCATTTTCAATGTGTAGCAAGGTTCCACATCGCGGATGACAAAGGCCGCAATAACTTCTGATAATTTTTTTCATGTTCGCCTCCTGCTTCTCATTGAGAAGATTTTTTATAGTTTACGGTTCATGGACCGGCCCGGCCGCGATGAAAACCACCAGCCTCGCTGTTGGGCCACGGCCGGTACCATAATTAAGGTGTAATTTGATTAGATTCTATGATAAAATAGACTTCGAGTCAATTTAAAATCGACCACTGGTCGATAATGTCGTTAAGGTTCACACACGGTATCGCTGGGCAATTCACTGGCTGAACGAACGGCATAACCGATAAGGAGAAAAATATGAAACAGACAACTTCAGTCTCCAACCAACTTCCGGACCCCAGGGCCACTCGTCGGATCGGCGCGCCGTCGGGTCCACGGAAGGCTGACCTGAGACGCGCAACCTTGATTGAAGCCGCAGGGAAACTATTCGTGGAAAAGGGCTACGAGGCCACCACAATGGATGAGATCGCTGCCGCTGCCAATTTTGCAAAGGGGACACTTTACCATTACTTCGCCAACAAAGCCGAACTGCTTGGAGCTTTGAAGGAAGGTTTCGAAAACGAGGTCATGGAACGTATCCTGGCACGTGTGGAAAGCTGCCCAGCCGATGATTGGCGCGGACGTATCAAGTCATGGATCGACGCAGCGGTCGATGCCTACTTCGAATTAAAAGAACTTCATGACGTTGTGATCTATAGCTTAGGAATGCCGTTTCGGCACGCAATGGTTGATGCCGAAATTACCCGGTATCTTACAAAATTGATTCATGATGGCTGCGAGGCAGGGGCTTGGCAGGTTGATGATGAACGTTGGACTGCGGTAGTCATGTTTTACAGCTTTCGCGGCGGTTGCGATGAGGCCATTATGGGGACACAGCGCGCTGAAGACGTGCCCAATAAACTCAACGATCTATTTCTGCGTATTTTGGGTGTGTATGAATAAGGGACGAATGCAGATGCTTTGTAGGCTGCATTCAAGCTTGCTGGATCGCCTGAGGCAGATGATCCAGCAAGCTTGAAATGGCGCCAGTTGCTCCTGTTGTAAAAGGTTTACGGCCTGGAATCCTGAAGAGACTGCCAGGTGGGACGCTCCAGAAAGCTACCACCAACATTGCTCTCCATTTCGAGAAACATTTTCCAGGGCATTGCAAACGAAAGATACTCCGAGCCTAAAAGTTTGCGAACATTCTTTCTGGCCGAAATATCCGTGAGCCCCACAACCGCCCGGGGATTTTCCGATTTGGCCTCGTTCCAGGGAATGATGCCAATTTGTTGGCACCCTGCAGCCTGGGGGATGATCACGTTTTCCATGCCTTGTCTTTCGTAGTTGGCGAGAACCACCAACGCCGACAGTTGGTCTGCATCAACGGTAAAAACCACGTTTTCCGGTTTGTCTGCCACAGGGTCCGTATCAGAAAGCGGCTTAAAAAGTACATAACGGGATTTGATTTCCATGATGGGCAGTTCCTCCTTAAGCCACTGATCCACCAGCTCTGGATTCTTTACATATCTTTCGCCCTCCAGAAAATCATCTGCAAACTCTTTTCCCGCAGCTCCGGCAAGACCTTCCCCAACCTGTCTTCCCTTTTCCCACTGCTTGTTTCCAGACGACAAAAACCGGGTAAAGCAGTCGACTCCACCTGGAAACTGCTCGTATGCATTGCCGAACCCCAGGCCCACGCCGCCGCCCCAGCAGCCGTAGGTCTGTGCGTCAAAGGCTGCGGTCTTGCCCCTCGCGGCATTGGCAAACAAAAACATCACACATCCCCATTTGCCCGGTTTAAATTGAAGAGCGTTTTCCGGTTTGTCATCCGCCAGAACAACCGCCACGGGGTTGTACTTGAGTCCAATGGCTTTAGCGATTTTGGATTCCATAGATCGTTCTCCTTTGCTTGTTTTATCCATCTCGATGGGTTTCACGGTGATCAACGAGTTTAGATGAAAATCGACCGGAAGTCAATATTATATCAACTGTCGGTCGATTTTGTGGCCTTTTTTAGCTCGCCCCACATCTTGCGTTGTCGTGTCCAATGGGGGACAGCGGCGACCGGCCTCATGTCTTTTTCCAGAATCGAGTCTCGGCCCTTCATTGTATTCGGAAGAAAGAGGATATCCTCCTGAATGTCCGGAGCGAGGTTGAGCAGGTTCATGATCTGGGTGATGCGCGCACGGGTTACATAGCCCAAGCGGGCAAGGTCCGCATAGTCCTGGATATCCCCTCGCTTGACCAGTTTTTCAAAGCGGATCGCCAAAGCCAGGAGCTTCGCAACCCGCGGTATGTTCCCTTTGCCGGTTGATCCGCGTCGGCTGTCCGATTGTGGGTTGACGTTCTCTCGTTTGTTTCGCGGCTGGAACGTGAAACTTACCTCCAGCCGCCCGTCGCTTCCAAGGTTATTCAAGGTCGGTTTCATACGCGGTTTTCCTTTCCAAGGGCTGCCTGTCCCAGGCAAACGGCCTTGATGCCGGGGGAGCGGAACGTAACGGTCACTTTGCCATCACGGCCATCATAGGCGACGCGCTCGACAAGGGCTTTAATAACCCTCGCCTGTTCGCCCGGGGCAAGCGATTGCCAGATGGGGTCGAAGGCTGCGAGGGCTTTTTCCAAGTCTTCGTCCTCGAGTGTTTCTCTTTGGACGGCGATGGTTTCCTCGCGGATCACGGTCATCCTTTGTTCAAGAGAACGAATTTGGTCCTGGAGGTCGGCCATCTGATCCGTTGCCAACCCCTGGTCCGTTTCCGAGGGCGGCAAGTCTCCCACGAGGGCGCGGAGCCTGGCGTCCAACCGTTTGAGTTCCCGTTCGTGAGCACGGCGCTCGGTTTCAAGTTCCGCCAGACGCTTTTCACTTTGAATCCGAACTTGGGAAGCCGTTTTCGAAATGACCTCCTGGTTCGCGCCCAAGCCTCGAATATAATCCACCACTGCGTCCTCAATTTCATAAGCGTTGAGCGACTTGGTCGGGCAGGACGCCCATCCCCGCTGCTGAGCGGTCAGGCAGACATAGTAGCGGTAATG
>Ga0068713_1002289_pt1 | contig 20177 bp, 18 predicted proteins | sample MTBAKSrepl2MetaG_FD_62223 | JGI IMG/M metagenome (GOLD analysis project Ga0068713, IMG submission 62223) | Enrichment culture microbial communities om Arthur Kill intertidal strait, New Jersey, USA, that are MTBE-degrading - MTBE-AKS2 (Arthur... | ecosystem: Environmental > Aquatic > Marine >...
TTGGAGAAACCCCAATCTTCCATGTTAAAAGGCGGGTTAGCGAGGATGAAATCGGCCCGCAGGTCTTTGTGTTTGTCATCCAAAAAGGTATCGGCCCAGGCCACATTGGCATCGATCCCGCGGATGGCGAGGTTCATCTGGCACAGCTTCCAGGTGGTGTAGTTCGACTCCTGCCCCCACACCGAGATACGCCGCATGGCGCCGGCCGGGCTGCCGCTGCCGCTGCCGTTGCCGCTGGCGTGGGCCTCCACAAACCGGGTAGCCTGCACGAACATGCCGCCCGACCCGCAGCACGGGTCGTACACCCGACCGTGGAAAGGCTCGATCATCTCCACCAGCAGCCGCACCACGCACTGCGGGGTGTAAAACTCACCCCCGCCCTTGCCCTCGCTGGCGGCGAACTTGCCCAGGAAATATTCGTACACCCGGCCGAGCACATCCTTGCCGCGGCTTTCGGCGTCCCCCAGCCCGATCGAAGAGATCAGGTCGATCAACTGCCCCAGGCGGAACTTATCCAGGGCCGGGCGGGCGAAGTCCTTGGGCAGCACCCCCTTGAGGCGGGGGTTGTCTTCCTCAATCGCCGTCATGGCCTCATCCACCAGGACGCCGATCTTGGGGTCTTTGGCTCTGCCCCGCAGGAACGCCCAGCGCGCTTCGGGCGGCACCCAGAACACATTGGCCGCCATATATTCGTCGCGGTCTTCGGGATCGGCGTATTCTTCCTGTTCCAGAGCGTGGAATTTTTCGAGGAAGGAGTCGGAAATGTATTTCAGGAAGATCAAGCCCAGCACCACGTGCTTGTACTCCCCGGAGTCCATCGTGCCGCGCAGCTTGTCGGCGGCAGTCCACAGTTTCTCTTCAAAACCAAGGTTGGAACCATTGGCATTATTGCTCATGGTAAGTACGCTCCAGAAATAAATTTCGATGGGTTGCGGGTGGAATCATGCGATCTGGCCCCATCCTCCACCTTTTTTATTATAGCCAGAATCGGATAGAAAAGTTATTGAAAATACAGCCAGTTTCGGAATTACCGCCGGCTGCCGGGGTGAGGGGATGAAGATTGGTGGGCGGCTTCAGCGCCCGCCCACCCGTTCCGCCGTTTCTCGCCGGTTCCGGCGGGCTTCACGGAGCCGATGCCCAACCATTGCTCACATAGATCAACACAGAAAACACAGGTATTAATGCGTTCAACCCCTGATGCAACTGGGGTTGAACGCGTTAATCTCCACAGGCTGCCAGGCAAGAAAAAAGATTTTTGCCGGTTCGACAGCATAAGCGCGCCGCAAGCGGCGCGCCCTGTTTGCTTTTTATCTTTATTGATCCTTACGCGCCGCCATATTTCTTTTCGATGGGCACATATTCCACATCAGCCTGGAGATAGGCCGGGCCGAAAACCTCCAGACCGCGGGGGGTGCGCCATTCGGCAGGCGCGGGCAGCCCGATCACAGAGACCTTCATCCCTTCATTGAAATAGGGGTTTAAATTGGGCTCGCAGCTTTCTTCGTTGAAGACAATGATCAGGTCCGGGATGGTGACATCCACTTTCGCATCCCGCCAGGAGATCATGTGTTCGTTTTTGAAATAGATCTTGTATTCACTGCCGGCGTAAGAGCCTTCCCCGCTGATGACGACTTCCCCGATGGTGAACCCGTCCACCGTGTCATAATGGTGGCTGGAAACGCGCCCCTGAAAGAGCACAAAACCCCCGCCCACCTCGGCAATCCGCGCCGCGACCGCGCCGCCGGCCTGTTTGGTTTCCCGAAAGGCTTTGCCGATTTTCCAGGCGCGAGAGATCGCGCCCTTGATGATGGGATCGCGCAGTGTTTTTGCCTGGGCGGGATGATCTACCACCCCGATCCGGTTCTTGCTGGCCACCGCCATGGCCCGCACCAGGGCTTCGGCGCGCAGGTCGTTGACCACACGCGGCAGGATGGCTACATCACCAAACTGGTTGGCGCAGGCCAGGGGGTAAATCGGGAGGTCATGGAGGAAAAAGGTGGAATGCTGCAGCTCCGGCACTGAACGTCCGGCCGGGTCGGCATCCAGAATATATTTGCCCAACCAGGCCCCCACATACAGGGCAATGGCGGTGTTCCCGCCGCCCAGTTCGGTGGAAGTGACCCCATAAAACTCCTGGCCGAAGTATTCCTCCAGCGCCTTATAAGCCAGATAGGAATCCGGGTCCTTCATTACCGGCAAATCCGCATACTGGGCATCCAGTTCCGGTGTAGAAGGGGAAACACTGCCGCACATATACGGCGTGGCGATCCAGGCATCATCGGGGACTTCCGAGAAGTCAACCAGGCGGAAGGTCTTACCGGCGGCCAGGGCTTCATCGATCAGCTTCAAGCCCGCTTCCAGGGAGCCGCCGCCGCCCGTGCCCAATATGGCACACCCATAAAGAATATCGTATAGATCTTGTTTTTGCAGGGTAATCATCGTTCCTTCTATCCTTTTTATTTAAACAGTTTAACCCTTATCCGTCAGGCGGTCCGCCAGCGGTTTCAGCTCAGGATGGACGACCACCCCTTTATCCAGCACCTGCATATCATCCAGCCACACCGAAGAATCCAGGCACAACCCGTCACAATGGGATTTTGCCTGGATGCCGTCCGGCGGCGCGTCCACGGGACTGAGGTAGCCCAGGCCCCACTCGGTGCAGCCCCAGATGCGCTCGTCCTCCAGCACGTTCCCGCTCAGCTTCGCGCCGGGGTTGAAGCCGTAGCATCCGTGCGCCAGGCGGAACATATTCGGGTCATCAAAGCTTTCCAGCCAGGCCCGCAGTTCGTCGGCCTGCCTGCCGCCGTGGATGCGGGTTACCCGTCCCTTGCTGATCTCCAGGTGGATGGGTTCTTTTACAAAGCCTACCGGTGGGGCGATGGTGCCGTCAAACACCAGCGTGCCGTTGATCAAATCGAAATCCGGAATAAAGCTGATCTGCCCGCCCATGAAATGCATGCCCGGCGTGTCGCACAGGCCATCATCGCAGGAGACGGTCCGCTCTGCCATCAGATTACAGGTGAGGTCATTGCCCGCCGGGGTGGTGATCCGCATTTGTTTCGCTTTTTGAGTCATATCGGTGACTTTGTGCATAAATTCAGAGAGCAGCGCCGCGTCAATCCGGCCGATCAAGCGCACCATCATATCCACCGTCATGCACACCAGGCACATATAGCGCAGCTTTTTGTTGTGCGCCATCGCGCGTTCAAATGGGGTCGAGTAGAGCAGCCACTGTTCATTGAATTCCACCCAGGCGTCTGCCGCGCTCAGGGCCGCGGTCAGCGCTTCCACCGGCAGCATCGGGTCGGCGGCTTTGCCGACCCCCAGCGGGGCAGCCAGGGTAATCACCATCGGCTTGGCGCCCAGGGTATGGGCGGCGGCGGCAGTGGCATTGACCACCCGCATATCACTCTGGGTATCCGCGGTGATCACGAAGGTCTCACCGGGTTTCAGGCGGAACATATCCTTCACCAGGATATAAGCCGCTTTGTTCAACTCAAATTCATAATAATTACTCAACTTGTTCTCCTTCTACCGCGGTCTCTTCTTTCATCTCCAGCAGATGGCAGGCGGCGATATGCCGCTCGCCAACTTTAATCATTGGGGGCTCCACCATGCTGCAGATTGGCATCACCTTTGGGCAGCGGGTGCTGAACCGGCAGCCGGGCGGCGGGTTGATCGCGCTGGGGACCTGCCCTTCCAGGGTCTGAAGTTCATCCAGGCTGTTCATCGAGAGCGACGGGATGGCGTGGAACAGGGCCTGGGTGTAGGGATGCGCCGGGGCATTGAACACCACCTCGGCCGGGCCTTGCTCAACCACTTTCCCCAGATACATGACAATAATGCGGTCAGACATGTAATGGACAACGCTCAGGTCATGCGAAATCAGAATATAGGTCAGCCCCAGCTTCTGTTTCAACTGCATCAGCAGGTCGAGGATCTGGGCCTGAGACAGGATGTCAATGGATGAGGTCGGCTCATCCAGGACAACCAGTTTGGGCTCCAGCGACAGCGCGCGGGCAATCGCGATACGCTGGCGCTGGCCGCCAGAGAATTCATGCGGGTATTTATACACGCTGTCTTTTGGCAGCCCCACTGTATCCAGCAGTTCCTCAACCCGTTCAATCAATGCCAGCAGCGGCAGGTTGTGATGCACTTTCAAGGGCTCGCCCACCACATCTCTGACCAGCATCCGCGGGTTCAAAGACCAGAAAGGATCCTGGAAGACGATCTGGATATGCTCGCGGATGGTCCTGCGGAGTTCCTTTTGTGAAAGACTGGTGATGTCAACCCCATCGAAGAAGATACTGCCTTCCGTGGGGTCTTCCAGCCGGAGCAGCACATTGACCAGGGTGGTTTTGCCGCAGCCCGATTCCCCGACCAGCCCGATGATCTCTCCGGGCTGGATTTCCAGATCCACCCCATCCACCGCTTTCACCCAGGTTTTTTCTTTCTGAAAGAACGCGTCGGAACGGACAGAGAAGTATTTCTTCAGTCCCTCGATCTTTACCAGAGGTTCGCTCATAGGTTACTCCGATCCGCCAGGAAGCAGGCGACTTCATGATCTCCATGCACCGCTTCCAGCATGGGAACGTGTTGGGTGCATTGATCTTCTGCCAGGACGCAGCGCGCGTAATACGGGCAGCCATGCTCCGCTTCCGGTTTGATGGCAACGCTGGCAAATTTTAATTTTTCTGATTTGTCGCGGGGGATGGCCGAAATCAAAGTCTGGGTGTAGGGATGCTTCGCGTTGTGGATCACCTCAACACTGGTCCCCTTTTCAACCATCTTCCCTTTATACAGCACCCCAACATTCCTGCACACCACATTGACCAGCCCCATATTATTGGCAATAAAAAGCACGCTGATGTTAAACTCTTTCTGCAGGTCGCCAATCAGCTTGAGAATGCCGGCCTGAATGGTTACATCGAGGTTGCGGGTGGGCTCATCGGCGATCAAAAATTCCGCGCCGCACGACAGGGCAATGGCAATAATCACCCGCTGGCGCTGCCCCCCGCTCAGCTCATGCGGATACTTTTTGATCATGTTCTGCGCGTCAGACAGCCTGACCACATCCAGCATTTCCAGCACCCGTTTTTCACAGGCTTCACCCTTTAACCCCTGCTGCTTCTCGATCACCCGTGTGATCTGGTGGCCGACGGTGAACACCGGGTTCAAGGTTGACATGGGATCCTGGAAGATCATGCTGATCCGGCTGCCGCGATAATGATTGGCCATCTCGCGTTCTGATTTTTTGGTTAAATCCTCGCCATCAAACCAGATCTCCCCGCTGTGGATCATCCCCGCGGGTTTGGGCAGCAGGCCAAGAATGGTCAGGGCCAGCACGGTCTTTCCGGCCCCGCTTTCACCAACCAGGCCAAAAGTCTCACCGCGGTCAATTGCTAATTCTTCAATATTCAAAACCGGACGGATGCCTTCAAAGGTGTTGAAACCAACAGACAGGTTTTTTATTTCAAAATATTTCCGCACGGCAGTCTCCTTAGAATTTGCGTGTTCTCGGGTCCAGGACTTCGCGGATCCCGTCGCCGATCAGGTTAAACACCAGAACGGTAATAAAAATTGCCAATCCGGGGAATGTGCTGTACCACCAGGCATTCAGGAAATAGGTCCGGCTGGTGGAGATCAACAGACCCCATTCAGGGGTTGGAGGCTGCGCGCCCAGGCCCAAAAAGCTCAGTGAAGCGATTGTCAGGATGACACCACCGATATCCATGGACGCCTGCACGATTACGGGAGCGAAGGCATTGGGCAGAATATGATTAAAGATGATGCGGTGCACCGGCGTCCCGATGGAACGCGCGGCCCGCACGAACTGGCGTTCGCGGATCGAAACTGCCTGCCCGCGGATAATTCGGGTGTACCAGGGCCACCAGGAGATGACGATGGAGAGCATCGCGTTTTCAAGGTTGGGGCCAAGGAACGCGGCAATCGCGATCGCCAGCAGCAGGGGTGGGAAGGACAGGAACACATCGGTGATGCGCATGATGATCTCATCCGCCACACCGCCCAGCCCGCCCGCGATCGCGCCAAGCGGGACCCCCACCAGCATGGCCAGACCCACCGCGATCAGGGCGGTTTGGAGCGAAATCCTGGTGCCATAAATCACCCGGGAGAACAAATCGCGTCCCAGTTCATCGGTGCCAAACAAATATTTTGCGGATGGCGCCAGCAGTTTATCATCCGGATTGGTGGCGCTGATGGCGTGGGAGGGGTATGGGGCAATGACCGGCGCGAAGATGGCGACCAACACCAACGCGATAATAATGATCAGCGAGAATCGCTGCAAGCGGTTGCGGTTCAGCAGGTAAAACGACATCCGCAGTTCCCGGATGCCGGGCTGGAGCGTTTTAATAAAATCGAAAAACCATCTCATCTTTTTTCTCCTCTATGCTCTGACCCGTGGATCCATTGCGATGATGATGTCCGCAACCAGGTTGAGTAAAACATACGAAAAAGCCGAGAAAATGGTCACGCCCATAATGGCCGGGTAATCCAGACCGATCACCGCCGTGGCAATATAACTGCCAATGCCAGGCCATGAGAAAATCGCCTCCGTGAGAAAGGTGTTGACCAGGGTGTAACCAATCGAAAGGGCGACCACTGTCGAGGTGGAGCCAATCGAGTTTTTCAAAGCGTAAGACCACAAAACAACCCGCTCATTCAACCCATAGGAGCGAGCGGCGGTAATATAGTCTTCACTCAAAATCTCCAGCAGCGCCGAGCGGGTCATCCGGGCCACCAGGCCGACCGGGAACAGACCTATCGTGATCCCCGGGAGGACAATGTGCCACAACGCGTTAAAGAAGATCTTGAAATTCCCGGTGATCAGGGAATCAAACATCAAAAAACCGGTAATGTTGGGAATATCCATTGAGATCTTGATCTGGGTGCTCAGCTGGCCCCCCAGCGGAAAGATGCCCAAAATCCGGAAAAAGATCAACTGCAGGATCAGACCCACCCAGAAAGTTGGCAGAGAGACCACCCCCACCGAGAACAGGCGGCTGATGTGGTCTACCATCTGGTTCTTACGTTTGGCGGAGATGACCCCCAGCGGGATCCCAATAAAAACTGCCGCAATGGTAGAGATAAAGACCAGCTCGATTGTGGCAGGTAAATTCTCTTTAAGGTCTTGCATGATCGGGCGGCGCGTGCGCAGGGAATACCCCAGATTGCCCTGCAGCAGGTCACCCAGGTATTTCTGAAACTGGATGTACAAAGGCTTATCCAGGCCCAGCTCGATGGTGGCCTGAGCGATTTGCTCCGGGGTGGCCCGCGGCCCCACCCATTTGGCTGCCGGGTCTGAGGGCACCACTCGGGTCAGGAAGAATGTGATCAGGGTGACACCCAGAAGCACAAAAATCCCTAACAACAAACGCCTGAGAATGAACTTTTTCATTCTGGCTCCTTAAAACCGGGGATTGCTGTCCGTAAATCCGGTCAGGTGATTGGTTTCTGAAATTCGGGAAGTACACCGCGGGCGCGGCATACTTCCCGAAGTCTTTGGTACTGTTTTATCCCGCCAGATTACTCGAGATACATATTATGGAAGAACATGGTGGTCGGGTAAGCAGGATTGTAGGTAAAGCCTTTCAGGTTGCTGACCGTGATCCACAGATCCTGCTGGTCATAAATAAACATGCTGGCGGCATCTTCCAGAAGCATTTTCTGGGCATCCACAAACATGGATTCCGCTTTGGCCAGATCGGTAGAAGTCAGCTCGTTGGCCTCATCAATCATGGCATCAAATTCAGGAACGTAGTAATAAGACAGATTGAAAAGGACCTCTTCTTCGCTGTGGAATGTGCTGTAGAGGAAAGAGTAGGGGCTGGGCAGATCGGGCCACCAGTACATCATGAAGATATCCTGCCGCGACTCAAGGTCAGAGGCTTTGGCCAGCTCCCACTGGCTGTCCCACGGCATGCTGCGGATCTCAAGATCAATATTGAGCTTGGCAAGCTCCGATTTATAAAGCTCGGCCGAGTTCTTTTCCGCTTCATCGCCGGCCAGGTAGGTCAACAGCAGCTTAAAACCACCATCGGCATAGCCTGCTTCAGCAAGCAGTTCTTTGGCTTTTTCAAGATCGTAATCATATTGGGGCAATGACTCATCCCATCCCCACAGCCCGTAGGGGACCGCGCCGTATGCCTGGCGCGCGTACCCGCCCATGGCTGATTTGATGACCTCGTCATAGGGGAAAGCGTAGGCCAGCGCCTGGCGCACTTTAACGTCGTCGAGGGGTGGTTTTTGGGTGTTGAACATGCCGAGCAGGTTCTGGAAAGAAGGCTCGACATTGACAATCACGTTGTCGTTCTCTTTCAGGGCATTGACGTCGGAATAGGGCAGGTACGTGGTGATGGTGGCCTCGCCGGTCTCGATCATCTGGCGGCGGGTGGCCGGTTCGGTAACTTTCTTGAAAACGACGGTGGAGAAATGCTTCTCGCCCCAGCCGCCCCAATAGTCATCAAACTTTTCAAGAATGATTTCGTCACCCCAACTGGCGCTCTTGATAGCGTAAGGGCCTGTACCGCACCCGGCAGTATCATCCATCCACTCGTTATTCTCATCCACACACTTGCTGGAATAAACAAAAGCCGCGTACCCGGTCGTGGCGATCAGGTTCAACGGGGCGGGGTAGCTGAGGCTGAATTCCACCGTCAGGGGGTCCACCACAGTAATATTCTCCACCGGGAACCAGATGTAGGAAGCGCCGGCTCCCAGAGCCATGGTGCGGTCAATGGAATACTTGACATCCTCTGCCGTCACCGCGTCGCCATTCTGGAATTTGACCCCTTCACGAAGCTTGAAGGTCCAGGTCAGGCTGTCATCGGAAACCGTATACGATTCGGCCAGCCAGGGAATGGTCTCTTCGGCAACGGGATCATAACGCAGAAGCTGCTCGTAGATATTGTTGTGAATTAAAATACCATTCGAAAACTCGATGGCCGGGTCCCAGTTGGTGAGCGGTTCGCTGTGCAGTGCGTAAACAGCGAACTGTTCTTCAGCTTCTGTCTGGGCGGGAGCGGCTCCACCGCAGGCGGCCAGCAAAATGCTGAGGACAAGAAATACAAAAGCAACTGACTTAATCTTCTTCATTTGGTTCCTCCGGAATAGATTGATAAAAATGATACATAACACAATTGATACTCAAAACCAGGACATTTCCCCACAGCATATTGCGAGATCATCTTTCGAATTCTTTCCCAACGCTAAAGCCCGGTATGCGATAACAGGGTATTCAGGATTTCGTCTTTACTTGAGCCCGATGAACTCCTTTCTTAGTTTATAATTATTTTTTATTGGACCAGGGAACAATAGAACTGCTTAAATAATTAACCCATTAAAACAAATCTGAAGCAAAATGTCAACGTATAAAACCGGATGAAAATCCGCGCCAAATCGAGGTTTGCAGCGCATTTTCAAAACAAAATACAGGCCGTAAAATCTCCTGGTTATTTATATCATGGTATTGGTGATCAAGGCTTTCAGATCATGCAAACAACCCGATTTGACGCGTTCCGGGCATCTGATATTTGCTAAAATATGCTGGATTGTGATCCGGGTTTATGAGAAATCATTTTCATACGCAGGCTTATCTTGTTGGATTTCGCTTTGATCCTTAACAGGGTTGGGTGAGCTACGCATCGCTCAAACCAACCTGCGAAATTGAATGATTTAGCGAGAGAACCACGAAGAACATCATATTCACAAATTGCGCTTGCCAGAAACACCGGCCGCAAATCGAACCCGACCATCAATAAGGAGAAAAAGTATGCAAACACTTGAGGCCATTCATACCCGCCGCAGCATCCGGGCATTTACCGACGACACTGTTTCGGATGAAGACCTGCAAACCATCATAGAGGCCGGCGCCGCGGCCCCAAGCGGCGGCAACGCCCAAATGTGGGTTTTCGTATCCCTCCGCGACAAGAAGCGCATCGCCGCGCTGCGCGCGCTCGCTCCGGGGATCATTGGGGTCCCGCCGGCCGTTGTGGTGTTGTGCCTGGACAACCGCAAGCGGACAGCCAGCCCGGAAGGCAAACTGTCCATGATGCCGTACTATGATATTGGCACTGCCCTCCAAAATATCCTGCTGGCGGCGCACGAAATTGGCCTGGGCGGGTGCGCGATCGGTTCGTTTCACCCCGAAGCGTTGGCTTCCTTTTTAAAACTGCCTGAAAACGTGGAGCCCTGCCTGCTGGTAACCCTTGGCAAGCCCAAAGTCACGCCTTCCCGCCCGCGCAAACGCCCCATCGAAGAGATCCATTTCCACGAAAGATACGAGGGATAATTATGAACAACAATGAAATGCAAAACGAGTTATTCAATCTGATCACCTATATGATCACCAGCGCCAGAGGGCTGTATGACGAACCCGCGGACTACGGTATTTTCCGTTTGCTGGATTCGGCCGGGCGTCTGCTGGCTATCATGGAATCCAATCAACTGATGGACCCTTTCCTCGCCAACTTGAAGCAGTCTGTGGATGAGGAACGCGAAGGAAACATCGACAGCGAACGGCAGCAGGAGCGCCTGGATCAACTGATCTTGAAACTGGCCGAAGAATTGCAGAACCGGTTGGATTAACACATCAAAAAGGAGTTGTCATGTCTGGAAGAACACTGAAAACCGAACAGGATTGCAGAGATTTTATTACCGGGTTGAAACTGATGGGCACCGGCGGGGGCGGCTCGCCCAAATCGGGCATGGAAATGCTCTCCGCCGCGCTGGAAGAAGGCCTGACCCTTTCCTGGATCGATGCCGCCGACCTGCCCGAGACCTCCTTCAGCTGCACCACCTTTGGTTCCGGCTCCGTCTCCGAAGACAACCCGGACTCCCTGGAAGCCATTGACCGGCTGGGAGAGAAGCTGGGGATGGAGAACAAGTTCGGTCACGCGGCCCCGGAAGCAGCCGTGCGGGAGCTGGCGGCTTACACGGGCACTGAAATCAGCGCGATTGTGCCGGTTGAGCTGGGCGCTTCCAACACCCCGGCCCCGCTGGTGACTGCCGCCCGGATGGGGATCGCCCTGGTGGATGGCGACTACAGCGGCCGCGCCGTGCCTGAGGAGATGCAAACCACCTATTTCCTGAAAGATGTCGAAATCTGCCCGGCGGCGATTGTCGATTGGTGGGGCAACAAAATCATCCTCAAAGAAGCCGCCAATTCAAAAATGGTGGAACGCATTGGCAAAATGCTGGGCGTCGCCAGCTATGGGGCGGTATTCTTTGCCTCCATGCTGCTCTCGGCCCAGGATACCCGGGAGATGATCGTCCCCGGCACCCTGACCCTGAGCTACGAGCTGGGCAAAGCCGTGCGCCTGGCCAGAGAAGCCGGGAAGGATCCTATCGCCGAAGTCGTGCGGACGCTGGATGGCTGGAAGCTGTTTGAAGGGGAAGTAACCGGTAAAGATTGGGAAGACAAAGACGGCGTAATGGTCGGCACCATCCACCTCAAAGGCAGCGGTTCCTCCGCAGGCCACACCATGGATGTCTGGTTCCTCAATGAGAACCATGTCGCCTGGCTGGATGGGGAGCCGTTCGTGTTCAGCCCCGATCTGATCATCCTGGCAGACCCGGAAACCGGGGAAGCCTACACCAACTCGGAAATCAAGGCGGGTGACCGCGTGGCCGTTGTGGGCTGCAAAATCAACCCTGCGTTCCGCACCGCCAAAGCGATTAAATTCTTTGGCCCGCGCTACTGGGGCTTTGATTTTGATTACAAACCCATCGAAGAGCAGGTGGTTTCAGGCATCTGAGCAGCACCGCGGATTACCGGAAAAACCCTTAGAGACGCCCCGGCCGGGGCGTCTCTGTCATCCAGATTGGCAGAGTTCTTTCGCCACGTTCAGTACGCTTATAAACTTCATCGTTGGTGGGCACCGGGGTGAGGGGATGAAGATTGGTGGGCGGCTTCAGCGCTCACCCTTCATTCGACCACTATGCTTATGTATGTCATCGCAAGCCGGGCGCCAGCCGGCCCGTTAAAAACCTTTGCCCTCCCGGAGGCTTCGCATGAGCATATCACACGACATCTCCGCGACCTGAAATCCAGACCATCTACAGTTTTATGATTTTCCCTTGACTTTTATTTTTATTTACACTAACATTACTATTAGATATATTGCTACAAATAGTACAGGAGACTTATGGCTTATCTCATCCTTGGGTTGCTCATGATCCGCGGTTTGACCATTTATGACATCAAAAACACATTGGAAAGGAAGGTTTCCCCCTTTTACGCCGCGAGTTTTGGCTCGATCCAATCCGCCATAAAAAAACTGTTGGAAAACAATTATGTCGGCTTCACACAGAAAGTGGAAAATGGTCGTAACAAGAAAGTATATTTCATCACAGACAAAGGGCAGTCGGCATTCCTCGCCTGGATGAAAGCGGAGATTCCGGTCAACAAATTTAACAACGACGCGCTGGTCAAGGTGTTCTTTTTTGGTTTCATCCCCAGAGCTGACCGGATCAGCCTCCTTAGCAGCTATATCAGCCGCCTCAAAGCGGAATACCAGGCTATGCTCGCCTTTCAAACGCAAACCAGAGAAGCAAACGTGCCGGAAGACTTCACACAGATTTATCACTATCAATTGGCTGCCTTGGATTACGGCATCCAGGGCGCAGCCTTTGAAATTCAATGGTATGAAACCATATTAGGAAAAATACAAAAGGAAGAAATCTGAGATGGAAAAGCTCCCCTATCACAATTACCAGGTATTTTACCGCGCTGCCGGTGACCCCAGGAACCCTTGCATCGTTTTTCTGCACCCCGCCTTTGGTGACCACCGCGTATTTGACGCGCAATTTGACGCGCTGGCTGAAGATCACTTTCTGATCGCGCCGGACATGCTTGGGCACGGGCAAACCCAGCCGGAGACCACTTCAGACCAGCTTGACGAGACCGTCGAGCAGACGCGGGCCATCCTGGACCATTATGGCATCCAGCGCTGCCATCTGGTGGGCGTTTCGATAGGTTCGCTGGTGGCCCAGGGGTTCGCCAGCGCCTACCCCGAACGCACTGCTTCGGTAACCGCGGTCGGCGGGTACAGCATCCACAAAAACAACCAGCAACTGCAAAAAGCGCAGAACAGGGAAATTTTCTCCTGGCTGTTCAAGTTGATCTTCAACATGAAACAGTTCCGGGAGTTTATCGCCCGCAAATCCAGCTATCATGAGGTGGGGTACGAACGGATGTTGGCGTCCTCGCAGGCTTTCCAGCGTAAATCCATGAGGTATATGCAGGGCATGGGGAAATTGTTCGTCGAACGGCAGGAACCCGTCGCATATCCGCTGTTGATCGTGTACGGCGATCACGAGCTGCCACTGGCCCTGGAGCACGGCGAGCATTGGGCCGCACTGGAACCAACAGCCACGTTGCGCGTAATTGAAGACGCCGGTCACTGCGCCAACCTAGAGCAACCGCAGGCTTTCAATACCATCTATCGTAATTTTTTATCCGGATTGACAGCAAATTAGTTGACAGGTTTGTGTGCCGTCGCTGCAAACCGGATCGATCAGGCCAGGGCCACGCGTTGCACAGCACTTCGGTCTGCTCCAGCACCAGCTCGGTGGCTTTGATGGTCCAGTTTCCCAAAAACCCTTCGCTCCACTAAAGGTGACTGGAACTGTCCAGCGTGGAATCATCGTTGGTGGGCACCGGGACAGGGGTTGAAGATTGGACGGCGGTTTCAGCACGCACCACTCAGCCCACCCTTCCGTTCCACCGTTTCTCGCCGGTTCTGGCGGGCACATGCCGCCGCCGCGCGCGCTTCTGTGAAGAACCGGGTATAATTTTCAGAGATTTTTGACCATCAAATTCTTTAAAGGCCACAGAAACCGCAACCATCCATGACGTTTACCAGCTTAACTTTCTTCCTGTTCTTTCTCATCGTTTTCATGATCTATTGGCTGCTCAAAAGGCGAGATTGGCAAAACCGGTTCTTGCTGCTTGCCAGCTGTGTTTTTTATTTCTATTTCGATCTGGTCTTTGGACTGATCCTGATTGCCTCCAGCGCGATCGACCACCTGATCGCACGGGGCATGGTCCGGTCTCCGGAGAAGCGTAAAACACTGCTGTGGTTCAGCCTGATTATCAATCTCGGCAGCCTGGCCGTGATGCGCCACTTCGGTTTCTTTGCCGGCAGTCTGGACATCTTGCTGGGCCGGTTGGGCCTGGACCTGAACACCGCCCTGATTGCCCCGCTGGGAATCTCCTTCTTCACCCTCAAGAAGTTAAGCTACCTCATCGATGTCTATAAAGGCACCTTCAAACCAGTAGAAAGGTTTGTCGACTACGCGCTGTATGTAACCTTCTTTCCGCAAATCCAGGCCGGGCCAATTGACCGCGCGCGCAACCTGCTGGCGCAGATCGGGCAACAAAGGGTATGGAAAGCAGACTGGTTTTACAACGCCTGGCCGCTGTTGGTGAGCGGGCTTTTTAAGAAAGTGGTCATCGCCACCGGTCTGGGAGGGTATGTAGACCGGGTCTTCATCCTTGACCAGCCGGGCAGCATCATCCTGGTTTTGGCGGCTTCGCTGGCCTATGCCATCCAGATCCTGGCGGATTTCTCGGCATACACCGACTTCTCACGCGGGTTTGCCCTCCTGCTGGGCTTTAACACCCCGGAGAATTTCATGCGGCCCTACCTCTCTCTGACCCCAACAGACTTCTGGAACCGCTGGCATATTACCCTGTCGCAATGGTTTCGTGATTACATCTTCTTCCCGCTGCGGCGCGGGCTTTTGCGCGCCGGAGGCAATGCCGCTTCCATGGCGGCGATCCTCCCGCCCCTGGTGGTGATGCTGGTGAGCGGGTTATGGCATGGGGATGGATGGAACTTCGTGGTGTGGGGAGCGATGCACGGCATCTGGATTGTGGTTTACCAGCTCCTTGGAATGGGCGGCTCCTGGCGCCCCCGGCGATTATGGCCGCGGGCGGCGGCCTGGCTGGCCGTGATGGCTTTTCTCATCGTGAGCTGGGCGGTATTCCGCGCGCCCTCCCTGAGGTGGCTGCGGGCGGCTGTTTTCCACGCTCCGTTGGTTGGAACAAACGATCATCTCATCGCTACGCTGATCATCCTGACCGCGGCAGGCTTTTACGGCGCTTTATGGAATCTCAAACCGTTTCTGGAAAAATTCTGGGAGCGCCTGCCGGTGTTGGAACCGCTGTACTACGCCGTTGCCGTGATCATCACGATACTCTACGCCAACCCGGAACTTCAAGATTTCATTTATTTCCGTTTTTAGAGGCTCACCGTGCGTAAATTCATTACTTTCATCATTTTTGTTATCCTGCTGGGGTTGGTCACGTCTTATCTGGTGCCGCTGCGGTTCTCCAGCCGCTACCCCAAAAACCCTGGCCCCGAGTTTGACCGGAGAGTCCGCAACAATTTCACCGAAGATATCGACAAGAGAACCCCCAAAATCATCTTCATGGGCGATTCAACGCTGGAGGTAAGCTGTGATTGCAACCAGTTAGGCGAGTTGCTGGACAAGAAAACGTATCGAATTGCCAGCCCTGGTTCAGCAACCGCGTTATGGTACTTGATCCTCAAGAACAACATCACCCTCGCCAGGCATAAGCCGGCGTATCTGGTCCTGTTTTTCAGAGACACGATTATGACCACGCCAGGATTTCGTGTGGACGGCGGTGAATATTTTGACATTATTGATGAGTATGCCGCCGTGGATGAGCCGGTGTTGTTGGAGCGTTCCTATCTGAGCAAGATGAGCCTGCCAGAGAAATGGATGTCTCGCCATCTGCCCATTTTCGCGGACCGCGATCAGGTCCGCGCGAGTATTGACTACCGGATCAACCACACCCTGCCGGTGCTGTCCGGCTGCGGAGAGGTGTGCGTATCCAATGCTTTAGATACAATTTATTCGGTCGAACTGGATGAGAACGCGGCTTTTCTGGCACAGAGCCAGATAGAAACCTACCTGTGGGGAGCAGATAAACTGCTATTCAACCGCCAGCTTCCGCGCTCTTTTCTGCCAGAAATCGAGCGCATAACCCGTGAAAACGATATCCAACTGGTCCTCGTGGAAATGAAAAACTTGAGAAAAGCGCCTACGATCACCACAGCGTGGCTTCATAAGCTTTATATGTCTGATTTGTACGCTTATGCTGAAGATCACGATATTCCCATCATCAGTTTTGCTGATGATCCCCGTTTGCCGGAGGAATACTTTGCCGATGGGATTCACTTAAAAAGGGAGAAAATGTCCTACTTCACCAATCTGCTGGCGGAGGCTCTGGAGCCGATCCTCGAGGATTGAACAGGCGAACAGGGTTCCGCCACCAGCGGCGTGAGATTGCTGGTGGGCAGTCATTTCGACGACCGAAGGGAGGACATCGTGCCCGAAGGGTAGAAATCTAAACGCCTCTTCCCGGGAAGTTGTACTTGCTCCGCCAGGCCCTGCTTCCCGGTTGCCCAAAGATTTCTCACTGCGCTCGAAATGACAGTTGGAAGTGTCATTTCGACGACTGCCCCCCATGTCATTTCGACGACTGCTCCCCATGTCACTTCGACAACCGAAAGGAGGACACCGTACTCAAAGGGAGGAGAAATCTTAACGCCTCTTCCCGGGAAGCTGTACTTGCTCCGCCATGCCCTGCTTCCCGGTTGCCCAAAGATTTCTCGCTGCGCTCGAAATGACAGTTGGCAATACAAGGGTAGGCGCGGGGCAGACGGCATCCGGGGATGCTGTGGTTTTCCAACCGTCCGAAATCCAACAACAAAACTGCCCGCGCGTTAAAGATCAAGAGCTGCCATCCCTGGCAGCTCCGCGTATTTTCCTTATATCCGAATATCCGATAAACACAATCAGCGCGTCACGCGTTCAGCACATGCTCCATCAGGAAATTGTAAGCCCAACGGGCATTGTCCTCATTGGCAAAATCGAAGGAATACTGCCCCGCCGCGGTAACAATCGTGATCTGGCTGATCCTGAAGACGAGCCCATCATCCGAAGCCGCCACGGCGGTGATTTTTCTGTAGGGGATTGACATCATATTCTTGTGATTAAGGATGACAGCCTGGTCATAGAAAATGACCCGCTTATCCGTGAAGCCAACAAATCCGGTAAAAGCGTCTTTGCAGTCCAGCACCGCGTGCAGTTTCTCTCCCCGCACGAGATGCGGTTCAATACGCCTGACCTGAGACTTGTCATCACAGATCAGCTCAGTTTTGGATTGGGGTCTCTTGCGGCCAGGGTGGTTACGTGGAGGGTTCATTATCTTTTCCTCATTTTTTCCCCTATTGTACTGTATTTTCCGGCCCCGCCCGCTTTGTAAACGTTATCAATTTGTTAAGAAACCGCACAATTCGCCCCTATAACCCTCCAGCCAGGTCCGCCAACCCGCCCAACCCGCCGAAAGCCAGCAGAGAGACCACCATAACCAGGGCGAACACCCCCAGGGCAATGATCAATTGAGCCACAAAATAATGCCACCAGACGGTGAACGCCCGCAGCATAAAATTGCGGCTGAACAGGGTGGACTTGGGGATGGTTTCGCGGATGAAATCCGCCAGGGCTTTATTTTCTCCTGCCATGTGTTCAACAATTTCCCGCTGGGTTTTGTTATCGGACTCGGCCAGCGCGACCCGGTTTTCGAGCTGGCCGAGATAGGCTGTCAAGTCGTTCAAATTACTGAATTTTACTGGTTTGTCTGTCATAATCCCTTCCGTTTTTTTAATTCGACAACATTTTTCCATTCCGCACTCCCTTCAGGGTGCAGGTTTTATACCAGCGGCGGCTGGAATCTCCGTGCCGCAGGCTGGCAGCGCCGCAGCAGGCAGTCTGCCCATTTGACCAGCTTCGAATCCGTGCGGTTGGAGGGTGACACCGCACCGCTTTCCTTTTAAAATATGATACGATTGGATAAAATCGGAAAAGTTTGAAATACGCGCCGCAGGTGTCTTCAGCCTCATGGGACTCTCCCTCCCGGCGGCAGGTTTACCATTAAACAATTGAATTGAGCCCTACCCGGATGAAGGTTTCCCGGTATCCCAAGGAGGGATAAGAATGCAAACTATTGAAGTCATTAATATCACAAAATCATTCGGCAAAAACCGTGCCGTGGACGGCGTCTCCTTTGAGGTCCATGGCGGCGAAATCTTCGGCCTTTTGGGGCCAAACGGTGCCGGCAAGACCACCGCCATCCGCATCATCCTCGACATCTTCAAGCCGGATTCCGGCACAGTAAGTGTGTTGGGCGGCCCGATAACCGAAGAAAAAAAGGACCGCATTGGCTATTTGCCGGAAGAGCGCGGGCTGTACCAGGATATCAAACTGGAAAACTGCCTGGTCTATCTGGCCACCCTCAAGGGAATGTCCACGACCGACGCCCGACGCGAGATCGACGCTTATCTGGAACGCTTTGACCTGGCGCCCCACCGCAAGATGAAGGTCAAGGAACTCAGCAAAGGCATGCAGCAGAAAGCCCAGCTGATCGTCACCCTGGTGCACCGCCCGCAGATCATCATCATCGACGAGCCTTTCACCGCCCTGGACCCGGTCAACACCCAGATGGTCAAAGAACTGCTGGAAGAGGAGCGCGCCAGAGGGACCACGATTGTGATGTGCACCCACCAGATGCACCAGGTCGAAGAAATGTGCGACCGGCTGGTGCTCATCAACCAGGGCCGGGCTGTGCTGTACGGCACCCTTACCGACATCCGCCGCCGCTTCGCCCGCCAGGACCTGGAAGTGCGCGCCCTCGACCCGCTGCCCGAAACCATTCCCGGCGTGCTGGAAATCCACCCCAAAAACGGCTCGCACTACCTCAGGCTGGCCCCGGAGACCTCTCCCCAGGACGTCCTCAAAACCCTGGTACAGCAGGATATCGCCATAGAGCAGTTCGAAATTGCCGTGCCGACCCTTGATGAGATCTTCATCCAGGTCGTGCAGCAAAAAGGAGAGCTGCCCGATGCGTAAATTCTGGCGGGTTTTATCCCACGAATATCTGCGCCATGTTGGGCGCAAGCGTTTCATCCTGGCGCTGTTGAGCGTGCCCCTGTTCATGCTGGTCATCTTCGGCGTCAGCCTTCTGACCGCCTTTCTGATGATCGACAACGACCCGATCGGCTATGTGGACCCCTCCGCCGCGCTGAACGGCGCCGTCTTCCGGCCTGAGAAGAGCGGGCCATTCGCGGACTCGGAGATCCTCCTTTTCCCCGATGAACAGGCTGGCCTGGATGCCTTGCGGCAGGATGAGATCCAATCCCTGTTCATCCTGGCCCCGGATTTCCTGCAATCCGGCGGCACCCGATTGGTATCGAACCACGACGTCAACGACAGCGACACCAGCGCCTTCCGTAAATTCATGCGGGCCGAGCTGGCCGCCGGGCTTCCTGAGGAAGTCGGCGAACGGGTCATTAAAGGACCGGTGATGACGGTGCGCGCGCTGGAGGGCACCCGCGCCGCCCAGGAAAGCATCTCGCAAATCATCAGTCTGGCGATCCCTTTCGCGACTGCGATGCTGTTCATGTACGCTGTCAGCACAACAGGCAATTACCTGCTGCAGGCCCTGGTTGAGGAAAAAGAGAACCGCACCATGGAAATCGTGGTCACTTCCCTCTCTCCAACAGCCCTGATGGCCGGCAAAATCCTGGGGAATATGCTGGTGGGGTTGACCCAGTTGGTGTTCTGGTTCGGGCTGGGCGGCGCTCTGCTGGCGATTGGCCTGCTGGTGCTGCCTTTCCTGACCGGAATGACCTTCAACCTGGGTGTGGCCGTGGTGTCATTGGGCCTGTGGCTGCTGGCGTTCATCCTGATTTCGGCCCTGATGGCCACCGCCGGCGTGGCTGCCACAGAGTCCCGCGAGGCCCAACAGCTCTCGGGGGCATTCTCCCTGCTGTTCGTCTCTCCGATGTGGTTCATGGCTGTGCTGATCAACCACCCCAACGGGACCATCTCCACCATCCTGAGCCTGTTCCCGCTCACCGCGCCCATCTCCCTGCCCATCCGCATGGGGGTGGCCGACGTACCGGGCTGGCAGATCGTTCTGGCCTACGCGCTGATGATCGGCGCGGTGGTGCTGGCGTTCTACCTGGCCGGGAGGGCTTTCCGCCTGGGCATGCTGCGCTATGGCAAAAAACTCACCTGGGGCCAGATCCTCGGCCTCAACCGCAAACAGACAGCCGAATCGTAGA
>Ga0068713_1002292_pt1 | contig 20132 bp, 17 predicted proteins | sample MTBAKSrepl2MetaG_FD_62223 | JGI IMG/M metagenome (GOLD analysis project Ga0068713, IMG submission 62223) | Enrichment culture microbial communities om Arthur Kill intertidal strait, New Jersey, USA, that are MTBE-degrading - MTBE-AKS2 (Arthur... | ecosystem: Environmental > Aquatic > Marine >...
GAAACTGGAGATCGCTAAACTCGGCAAACACCAGTGGTGCAAGGTATGGGCGGTTCCGTTGGACGACTCCGACGTGGACCACATCTGGAGTCTGCTTGATCAGATGGGCATGTTCGGGAGTGAGGAGTACCTGACCAACATCAAGCCGCTTGACGGGACGATAAAGACGAAGGCTTCGGGCGTCGCCATCTACGGCAGAGAGTACTTTGGCGCGATCGCCGAAATCGCGTTTCATTACTTTCTGCTTTATTCCGGGTACGTTGATGGCTCAGAGCCCGAATTCGAGCGAATACGTCGATTCATTCGCTACGGAGAAGGAAGCGAAGAGGATCTTGTGATTGAGGAGGGAGCACCCGCCATTTGCAGTTCGTCCGGGCAAGATCGCCCACCATTCTATGGTCACATTCTGGTGACAGATGTCGCGCCGAATCGAATCGCGGTTTGGCTACAGCTATTCGTGGGCCACGACTACAAAGCCAAGGTTCTTCTCCATTTCTTCTTTCTGTACCAAAGGTCACAGATGTGATATATACGGGCGCTGTCATGTGTCTAATTCGCAGGGGGACTGCTTCGCAGCCCGGCGAATGGTTGAGAGGTCTGGATCGACACGTCACGCTTGTGTGTTGCACTGACGCACCAGTGCGTTGGTCCAGTCTCCGATTGTCCTTTGGCGTCAGAAGGAGATAGGGGAATGAAAACACATTTCCAGCCCAACCACATGCTCGGACGCTCGAACTCCTTGTTGGGTGAGTCACCGCCTGGTCTCGCACGCCATTGTCTGGTCGGAACGCGAGATGCGCCTTCGCACAGTCCGCGAAGGAAAGGAGGAGACCGACTCCGCAGTTCGACCATTGGCGATCAGTCAAATGACACATTGGTGGCACGCGAACAAGACAGAACTGACAGACAGAGTGAAACGGAGGATCAATTATGTGGCGTCTTGTCTTGACATCCTGTGTCGTAATCGGAACCGTGATGATCCCCGCCGTGAAGGCGGAAGACCCGGTGGATATCCCGGACGAAAACCTCAAGGCGGCCATCGAACAAGCCTTGGGCGTCAAGAATCCCACTGCCAGCCAACTGGTTGGACTCACGACCCTTGTGGCGGAACACGTGAGGATCCACGATCTCACGGGGTTGCAGTATGCCAATCACTTGGAGAGCTTGTCGCTTCCCGGGAACTCCATAAATGCCATTGTGGTCCTGGCGGATCTGACAGATCTCAAATCTCTCGATCTATCGGATAACCGGATTCTGGATATCTCCGCCTTGGCCAAGTTGAGCAAGCTCACGTCGCTCAAGTTATCGTGCTGGCCGTACGCGGCGCCGGACCTTTCACCGCTGGCGAATTTGACGAGCCTTACGTCGCTCGTCCTGTCGGGCTACCATGTCTCAGACCTCTCGGCTCTGGCCGGATTGACAAACCTCACGTCCTTGGATCTGTCGGGCATGGAGATCGCGGACCTCTCGGCCCTGGCCGGGCTGACGAAGCTCACGTCGCTCAACCTCTCGGACCACTATCTCTCGGACCTCTCCGCCTTGGCCCGGCTGACGAATCTCCAGTCGCTTGACCTGTCGATCACGGATTGGCGACCCGACGGGGTCTCGGATGTCTCGGCCTTGGCCGGGTTGACAAACCTCACCTCCCTCAATCTGGCGGGCAACGATGTTTCCGATATCTCGGTTCTGGCCGACCTGACGAACTTGAGATCGCTCAACCTATCAAACACCTACGTTTCGGATGTTTCCGTGCTGGCGGGATTGACGAACCTCACATCACTCGACGTATCGGACAATGGGAACATTAGGAGTATCTCGCCCCTTGCGGGGTTGACCAACCTCAGTTCACTCAATTTGTCGAGGATCTGGGTTTCGGACATCTCCGCCCTGGCCAAGTTGACAAAGCTCACTACGCTTGATCTATCCGGCAATCGGATTTCGGACTTCTCGCTCTTGGGCGAATTTACGAACCTCACCACGCTTGACCTGTCCGGCACTGGGATTTCGGATATCTCGCCCCTGGCCAAGTTGACAAACCTCACCACACTTCACCTGTCAGACAACACCATCCCTGACCTTTCCGCCTACGTCTCGGTCTTGGGCGGGTTGCCACACCTTGGGTCGCTCAGCCTCAGCAACGATTGGGTTTCAGACGCTGCGAGACTGAGCGACATCTCGGCTGTGGGCAAGCTAACGGATCTTGCTTGGCTCGATCTTTCAGAAAACACGATCTCGGACATTTCGGGCCTGTCGGTTCTCGCTGACCTCTCCTCGCTCTCGCTCAAAAGCAACGAGGTCATCGACATCTCGGCACTGGCCGGACTCAAGAAACTGACCAGTCTGGACCTGACAAGTAACCCGCTGAGTGCGGCTGCCCATGACACCTACATCCCCTTGATCCTTCAGAACAATCCTGGCGTCAGTCTCTATTGCGGGTCCTATTCCGTCCCCGCACTGCCGGTGGCGCCGTACGGGGGCAGCGATCAGTTGAACGTCTATCCCGTCACGACTCCGCACTATTCAACGACTTCGGACTGGGATGGATGTTGGTCCTTCGACAAGGTCATCAGCAAACCGACTATTGTCGGCGTCGGACCGGGGGCGGCGACCATGTGGCGGGTCTCGGCGAATCCAGACCCCAATGGCTCGGGAACCATCGTCTGTGTGGTTGGCAGTGGAGGGCGGCTCTCTGCGCTTGACCACGCGAAGGTCGCGCAGATCGCCTATACCGATGGAGTCATCGATGTCATCGCAAGCACGAATGCTATCTACGTGTATCCCTCCGCATCACGCTGGTCCTACAATATCCCCTTCTCTCTTCTCGGGACTGGCGTTGCTGGAGTGGGCCCGGGCCGCAACACCAAGTGGTCGTGGAGCGTCTATACGTATCCCTCCGGAGGACAGATGATTGCTCTGAGACACGATTCCCTGGTGCCAATGCCAAGTATAGCCAACGTCAAAGTCGGCGAAATAATCGCTGCCAGCGGAATCGTTGACGTCTTCACGAGCTTTGGGCCTATGGTGGACGAGGGGCCCCCCATCCCCTTGTTCCAGTGTGACCGTTATTGGCAGTACAATCCGTGCACGCTCTACGGCACTCAGGTCGTTGGCATCGTGACTAACTGCGATTGGGGATGGCTGCAGGATGCCTGTGGCGTCCACCCATCGAGTTTCCGGGTGTCTTTGACAAGCGTGTCGACAAGCGTAGGAAACGCCTGGGCCTACGGCAGGTGGTCGTCTGGATACTTCGGGTTTGATCAGCCAGTGATTTCCGTATACGGAGAGTATGTCAACCCGTGCAGTATTGAGGCCTTGGCCAAGAAGTCGGGCTCGTGGGGAATCCTGAACGCGACCTACACCTGCACATCGACATTCTATCCCTACTCCGGGGGGCGGTACATGGGATCCGCGCGGGTCGTACTCGCGCAAGATATTGCACCGTCAGAAATTAGCGCGCATCCGGATGGGTGGACCCCGGGTATGACGTTGAATAAGGAGATGTGCTCGGTCTTGCACACACTCACGACCTCTTCTGCGCCCGGCGGAAAGGTCTCTCAGCCGGGTCAAGGAACATTCAGCTATAGTGTCTGTGAGTTGGCAACGGTGCGCGCCACGCCGGACGAGTACTGCCGGCTTGAGAGATGGTCCGGGTCCTTTGTGGACGATTATGGCTACAGTCCGTCGACGTGGATACGACGTGAGGGCAGTCTCTACCCACGGGACCCATCCTACGCCTCCTCGCCACTGTTTCTGCCCATGGACAGGGACTGGCAGGTCCGGGCTCACTTTATGACCACTCTGAAAGTCCTCTATGTGGACGATGATGCTCCCGCGGACCCAGGGCCCAACGATCCCGAGATCAACGATCCCAACGAGATGGGGACTCCGGACCATCCCTTTGATTCCATCCAGAAGGCGATCGAGTTGGCGGATCCGGCCCTGACGCCCACCATCATTGTCCGGCCGGGCACCTACCGTGAAAACCTCGATTTTCTGGGCAAGAGCCTCAAGGTGATAGGCTATGACCCCAATTGGCCGGCCGATGGAACGATCCCTTGCCCTGTCATCGACGGTGGCTACGCAGGCCCTGTCGTTACGGTCACGAATAACGAAGACGCCAACACCGTGCTCGCCAACTTCACGATTACGCGTGGCCAAGGGACCTTGGCGGGTGGGATTCTCTGCTCCGGCAGCCAACCGACGATTTCTGATTGTCTGATCGTGGGGAACCGTTGCACCGCGTTGGGGGGGGGCGGTGGCATCTACTGCGCGGACAGCAATGCCGTCATCATCAATTGTACGATCAGCGGCAACTACGGCGGCTTAGTGGGGGCCGGATTCTATCGGTCTAATAGCAGGGATGTGATCCTGAATTCGATTCTCTGGGGGAACATGCCCACAGAACTGGGGATGGCGCCCAGGGGGGTCGTTGCTCTCCCGCGGATTGCTTTCTGCGACATCTACGGCTACACGCTGGAGGCGGGGAATCTCAACCTCGACCCGCTCTTTATCTGTGTGGGACTATGGGTGGATCAGAATGCAGCGCACTTGATGTCCGCCGCGGATCCGGAGGCGGTTTGGATCGATGGGGACTACCACTTGCGTGCGGGCTCCCCCTGTATTGACGCAGGTTCTTCGGAGGAGGTCCCGGTCTCCGGTGCACGTGACCTCGACGGCAACGCCCGTCCCCTAGGTCCGCAGAGGGATATAGGGGCCTACGAGTACCACCCGTAAGCGCGTCGGGCAAGTGGAGTTATCCGACGCGGCGCGTCGAGCGGCAACTACCGGCCTATACTCGTGAAATACGCGATTATCGTTGTATCTTGGCCCACTTTCACCGAGAGAGACACCTCAGTCCCCAGGAGCTTGCCGGAACGGTTGGCCCAATGGTCGAAGACATATTGTCCGTAACTCGCGGGAGCAGTTACCATGACTGTTTTATTTTCCCTGTAGACCCTTGTGAAGTTCCCCCTGCCATCCTGGCGTCCGTTTTGGTCCGGGATGTCTAGTTCGATGTAGGGGCAGAGATTGGGATCTGCCATAGCCACGGTCAACTTGACGAGCGACCACTCGGGGACGAAGTCGTACTTCACTCCAAGTTGTAGATCAGTAATCGTGACGTTGATCCCGTCTGGACTGACCCTTTTGGTAAGGCGCAGGTCGCCCCAGCCCCCTGGGAAGAGATATAAAGGCGCATCGTCCCTTAGCGTAGGCAAGACCGCCGGAAGGAGCATGTCCGCCCAAGGCGGTGCTTCAATCAGGGCCAACTTCTTCATGATACAATTGTATTTCACGCCCCACCGGAGAGGAGTGTTACTGGAGTCAGTGGCACGGTGCCGGAATTGAAGGACTTGCCCATCTGGTGTCAACACTTTAGAGATGCCCTGGTGCTCGATGTAGAGGTCCATGGCTGCCACTCCCGGCACTGGGTCTGCGGTTTCGACATGGATGCTCGGAACGTTGATATCGACGATTCGAACGGCTCTCTCTCCCGACGTAAACCACCCCATCTTCTCCAGGTTGATGGTGACTTCCCCATCGTCGTTGAGCTTCTTGATCTTGTCTGCAGGCAGAGGATAGGAGATGCTCGTTCTCCAGGGACGTACATTCGTTCCCTCCTGCTCCTGCTCATAGGCATCGAGGATGCTCTCCGTGATCGCACTGAGTTGCTCCTTGTACAGGGCTTCGAGGGCTTGGTAATCGTTAGGACCTAAGGCGGCATCGTCCGAGTCGGGCTGATTCCTGTCCGGGTCAACCGGTTCGCCCTTGGCAATCTTCTCGAACATGCCGACAATTCGGTCGAAGACATTTTGAATGAGAAGATCTCCGCTGGTGTACGGCTCCAGCATTCGGTATTCATACGCCGTGGCCATATAATAATGGTATTTGAGCAATCGGTCACGCGACCTCCTCTCCATTTCCTGCACGTACATCACCGTGCTCGGATCGAGAGCGCTGTAGTTTTGTGATATCCCCCGGTTCATTTCCGTGATGGCGAGGCAGTCCTGGGTAATGGCGGTAGAAAGCTCTGTGGCTTGCTGCATCGCCGCAGCCATATTCTCACCTAACACTTCCTTCTCGGCAAGCAGTTGTGCCACTCTGTCAACGGCCGCATTGAACTCTGGACAGGATGCCTTGATCCGGGCGAGTTCGGCATCCACCGCGCTGGCCGGGATTTGCGTCTCCTTCATGGTGTTGCGAATCTGCGCTGCTGCCTCAAAGAGAGGGCGGGAATAGCTGCGAAGGTTCTTGATGTATTCGAGCGGTCCCTTCGCTTCGAGGACCTTCAAATCGATGCCCTTGGCCTCCTTGCTGTACGTTGCCGCCGCTTTGCTGTAACCCTCACAGTAATCGGACACCTGTGTAGTGCGATTGACGATATCATCCCAAGGATCACTGGAGTCCGGCTGGGAGATGAAGGTGAGTCCCGCGCCCACGCCCATCAAGTAGGGTTGTCCCACCGGTATTACCTGACAGACCGTCGCGGCCACCTTCGCGATCTTCTTCCACTCCGGGATTTTGTGTTGCTCCTCCACACGGCTTTGAGCCTCTTGGGTCAACCGCTGTTCAATACCCTGGAGTTCTTGCATGCACGCCTGTTCCCTCTCGGTGATGTCAGCCAAGTCTGATGCGATTTGCGATATGAGGTGCTGGAGTGCGTCAAGCCCCTCGTTGGATTGCTGAACATCATCCCAGGCTTTCTCTACTGCGTTCTTCAGAGCCTCCAGCCTGTCTTGGACGCTGGTAGCGTAATGCTGGAGCCAATAGCTCAGGTAGAGCACACCCATGGCCTGCTCAATTTCGCCTTCGTAGGCCGCTTGTCTTACTTCAAAGGACAAGAACGGCACCCAGCCGGCAGGATGCCCGAAATAATCGAGATTGTTCTGTATCTGATCGAGGAGACCGCTGATCTCATCGTCTATCTGGTCCAACTCGAGTTGCCACTGCTCACTGAGTTTGCACCACCATTCCGGCTTCGCCGCGTAAGCTGTCAGCCGGTCATGGTATTCCTGGAGACTGTCCCTCGCCTCCGCCACTCGGCCGATGAGATACGCGTCCCGTGCCCAACGTAGAGACATTCTCAGCGCGTAAGGATTGAGCCACGAGAAGGGGTCTTCTATCTGCTGAAAAACCCCTGCGTCTCCAATAGGAATTCTGGGGTCCTTTGCGGGCTCGTCCTTCCCTTTCTGAGAATGGTGCTCGTCCGTCTTGACCCAGACAGGGTCATTGTATATGTTGCTGTAGTGACGCGCGAGCTCCGGTTTGCCAGCGCGAGCTCCTGTGTAGTCTCGCGTCTTGACACCAGCATGGCCGCCACTCGTATCGGCATCGAGCAACAAGAACAGCGTTGCCGTGACATTCCCGCCAGCCCCACCATCACCGGGAGTTCCTCCGGCAGTGGCATCGTCTCCATCACCAGGCCAATCCAGTGTTCCCCACGTCTCTCTGTGTTCAATGCCCATGTCGCCTCTCTTGCCCGTCATCTCCCAATAGGTAATACAGTCTTGGTCACCACCGAATGGATTCGGTTTCCAACCACCCCAGCCGTGAGTGCTGACCCAGGTGGGGATGTCCCGCCCGGGCGTTCCTCCGTCCATCCCCTCGCCCGCGTCCTGCCCATCGCCCCCTCTGGTAATCAAACGAGGGACTGTCCCGCTGCCGCCGTCGAAAGACTCGATGTAAAGAGTGACATCGCCCGCCTTGAGTCCATGTGTGCCATCGCCTCCAGGTACTCCAGGAGCGCCAGCGCGTGCGGGCGTGACGTGCTCTCTATCGCCTCCTGAGATCGGCGTGGTGATGATACAAGCGCCCTGGGCCGGGTCCACATCCTCGAAGCGCAAATCTCGAGCATAGATAGTCACGTCTGTTTGCGGCAGATGCAAGGCGCTTCGCACAATGACGGTCTCAGCATAGATGGTCATCTGCTTCACATCCAACTTGGGCTCGCCCTGTCGATTGGAGTACATGTCCCAAAGGCCATTTACGTGGCCCTGTTCAAAAACCACTTGCTTTCCGACGATGGTGACGTTTCGCACGCTCGTGCTCGGCTGATAGTTGAGCCCCGCGGTCTGGACGATCTGTTCCCTGACAGAACAGTAACTCTTGGAGTCGGGGTCCGGAGGATCTGGAAGAGGGTCTCTTTTCAATGCAGACTGCTCCTCGGGCAAGGCGGGCATCGGGGTGACCTCTACCACCTGCTGCCGGGACGGACTGCCCTGCGTGACAAAGGTAATTTGGAAGGGGTTCTTGTCGTCCTCGGTCGGCGTATATGTGAACACGCTGTTCGGCTCGTCCCAGTAACCCTTTGAGGGATCAACTATCGCAGATATCTTATCATTCGGCCTATCCGCAGGAGCACAGACAAACATCTCAAGCGTCTGGCCCTGCCAGACTGTCTGGGGAGGTATATCGCCGATGACGAAGGACTTGATCAGCTCATAATGACCATCGAGTTTGTTGTCGTGGCCTCTGGCAACAAGGACACGCCGGGAGTCAGGACGCACCCAGAAAGGCAACTGCTTGAATTCCACCGTGTGGTATTCCGGTGCGATGTCCTGGCACACTTCACCGGAGGCATGCCACGGGCCTTCATCGATCCTCCATTGGGCGCCCGCGGTCCTTGCATCTGCTGGTTCAATTGTGATGGAATAGGATGAAAGTGCGTTAAGGGAAGGATCCACATATGTACGGAATAGTGCATCTCCGCTAGGATTGGTTTGTGTTTTCCATCTTTCGTCGGCATTGCGAACGATCTGCCCGGCCGGGTAGATATCCTCCTGATAGCCGATATTCCAATAGACACAGACCGCGCTCGACGGATCGTCTTCATCGCTCTGCACAACGATAGCGTACATTGTGCCGGCGGTTACAAAGACGTGCTCGGACGAGAAATCAATCGAATTCCAGCCGCTGGTGAATCCGTCATCGATACGGACGCTGCCAAGAGCTTTGCCGGTAGGCATGCCTGAAGCGGTGGTCTGGATCTCGATCACGGCAGGATAGCCGGATGGGCCGTATCCTTTCCACCATATGCTCACGTCCACACGCGTGAGCTTGCCCGAAAGACCGGCCGTGAATGTTTGCGCACAACTCTCTCCGCGACAGAAGTAGAGCGCTCCCGACCGTGTCCCCGCCCCCAGCTTCTCTTGTTGCTGGTCGAGCACCGAAGCTGCCCATGCGACCGTGCCCAGTAAGACGGCAAATCCCGAAATGACAACAGCTTTCATGCGTTTCTCCCTTCTTTGAAATGGCTGCCGACTGACACTCTTGCTTCGCGGCAGGCCATCACCCATCCAGAAAGCCGATGCTTGCTGTGAATCCCTGACAACGCCGCTTCGGGGTATCCAAGCGGCACTCCAATCTTCAGCGGCAGAGCAGTAGAACAAAGAAACTACTCTACTGTGATGTGTCTCCAGTGTCAAGTATATGCAAGCACCAGCGAGTTACGATGGTCATGCGTGGCGGATCGGACGTGAACAAGAGCGCGCCCGGCCGGCGGTTACCACCTCGGTGGCGTGAGAAGCTTGCCTGCCGAAAGCTGATCCAAGCGTACGAGGATCGGATCTCCTTGTCGGGAAGAGCATGACCTATGCCACTCATATCCAGTCCGCTGCGGGCAACGGGCTGACCGCCTGAAATAGGACCGGGTTCGCGTTCGCGTACACGTCGTTTGTGAGTTGCGGGCTGGATTTGTCCGTGAACAGTCTCTCTTGCTCTCTTGCCTCTTCGGTAATCTGGCCACCAAGCCTTTCACCTGTTGTGGCGACAATGCCGCCACAGGTTTCTGAGCCATCTTCACTTTTTTGACCTCCGAGCCCGAGGCTACAAAACGACTTCTGGTGGCCCAGTTGAGAAGCGCGTTCAGGTTGCGTATATCCTTATTCAGGATGTTCTTTTGGATTTCCTGCCCTCGATCAAGGACGAACTGATCGAGTACGTTCTGCGTGACCGCTCTCGATGAGTTGGGCCCAGCCAAACGTGTGAAGTGCCCCAGTGTCAGCATGGCTTCGTCGATTGACGCTTCTTGGAGCCCCTCGACCTGCTTGAAACGCCGGTACTCCTCGACTATTGGCTGCCAATCGCAATCGACAATGCTGGTGAAGACATCCGCGTTGAGTTGCGTGTACTTGATGTGGCGAAAATGCTCGGCGAGGCTCTTGCTTGGCGACGCCTTGGCTTTCCTTTTACCTCCTTCATACCATCCGACCCACCATCCTTTGATGTTCCTTCGCTTGTATACCCATGGCTTTCTCATGGTGTATATTGTATCGGCGCTTTTGGTCCCCAAGGCCATCTGGCCCAGTATGCGGCGCCCCGGACGGTTACGGAAATTCGACATTGCGCTGAGCGGGCGCATCGAGGAGGGGCGAGACGCGCGCACAAGGAGAACGACGCGGCAGTTCCTCGTGAGCCGGTGCTTCAGACATCCGGGCAGCCCTGAAGGGCCGGAAGAGATCGAGGATGCAGTCCCTGCCGGCAGCAGCATTGACGAGGCAGTGAAGGTCCTCATCGCAGAGAAGGACCGCTTTGAGTTCTTCAGGCGGTACGATCTGATCGACACCGGGCGATACTGGCTCAATCGAAACCTGGAGCGGTGTTTTGTCGTGGATGGACAGGTCATCAAGGCAGACGGAGGTGAGGCACATGGCTGAAGCAGTGGAAGACGGCACGAGAGAGGCTCAGCTTGCTGTACTTGTGGTTGCGCGGTGGCACGCGGAGATCGAGAGGGCCATTGACCGTGCCAAGTCGCGGGCATCTCGCTCGCCGCAGGATAGAGAATTCCGCAAGGAATGGTATCGGGCTGCCTGGTGGAGGACGCATCCCAAGCCGAGGGCACATCGGCGTGCGGGAGACGAGCAGACTGATGCTGAGTCAGCAGACCAAGAAATGATATGGGATGAACGTCAGAGGAAATGGCGGCCCCGGTGTGAAACCAGCGATCAAGTTTGCTGGGAATGAGCAGGCGGCATGGGAGTGGGCGGACCCATGGAGTGGCCGTCGGGCGAGCGGCCGGGCAAGCCTATGTGAAGGGGCCGAACGGGACGGCGCCTATGCCCTTCTGGGGCCGGGGAAGGGCCGCTGGCAGTCACAATCGCAAGTGCCGGGCGCCGGCATTCTTTGATGAGGAAGCTGCGACGAAACGGCCCCCGGCCCGCCGTCCGGGCCAATGAAGGGAAAGGAAGCGAGATTATGGCCCGTAGCTGGACGGCGTCTTCGTGAGACAGGGATATCATAGGTGCGGTTGGTTCGGGCGTCAAGGACGGGAACCGGAGCCTTCCTGTTGCGGGCGTGGCACCGAGAGGGGCTGATGGGGGGTATCGTTCAACTAGAACTTTGCCGGTTTGTACCGCCAGCGGGACATCGGACCCTACTACGACCTGGTCCAGGCAGGCAAGATGACGATCGAGGATTGCAGACGAGGCAAGGCGATGCTGGAGAACTTGGCCAGCTGGGAGCGCTATGTCGAAAACGATCCGATCCTGGGTGAACATCGACGGCCCAACACCAGCCTCGCTCCCCGTTCTCGGCACCTTGGCAGCGCCTTACACAACCATAGCCGTTCGTAGCATCCCCACTCCCCACCGTCGGGTGCTGCCTGCCCATAGTCACAGACATAGACATCGGGGCAAGAAAAAAACCCCGGAACTGTCACGGGGCTTTCTTATTACGCTCAGGCCTCCTTCAGCCTTAGCTGGGCGTAACGTTGGTCGCACAGGGACCCTTCTTGCCTTCTCCGACTTCAAAGTCGACCGCTTGGCCTTCGTTGAGGGAGGCATAGCCCGCGGTTTTGACCTCCGAGTGGTGGACAAACAAGTCCTTGCCGCCGTCCGCCGGGCTGATGAAGCCGAATCCCTTGTCTGCGTTGAACCATTTTACAGTACCTTTTGCCACGTCTTCTTCTCCTGAGGCCAATCCGGCCCCACAAACGTACTCTCCCTCTGCTTTGGGATAAGGGGTAGACTCCGAGGGAGGAAAGCATACACCTTCATAACGCCTACAGTGTACCCACTCGCAAGGCTATGTAAACAAAATAAATCGCCAAAATATACAATATCTGCAACCTTCCGCGACCACCTGTGCCCCCGTCCTGCTCCATTCGCTCCCTCCGTGCCTCATCACCCTGCACCGGCAGCCGTTGCTCACATCCGCGGCGCGTCCTTCCCTCTGCTTCACGATCCCCGGGCGAGGTCATCCCGATTGCCCCATTGACGCCTGAAGCTCGCATATGCCTCCGCGGCCCGATGGAGATTCCCCCGGTAGGAGAGGTTGCCCGCCAGATTGACCAACGACCTGCGGCGATGCCAACAGCTGTGGCACACCCGGCGGAGAATGCGCGGCACGGAGTAGAAGGTCCCGTTGCAGGAGACCATTTCCTCGATGATGGCGTCCACGGACAGACGTGGGTAGCGAGCCACGGGGTAAGTCAACGTGTAGTATTTCCAGTCTCTCGGGAACACATCGAGGGGGATGCGGCCCTGCGATTTCATCTGATCCCACAGGCGTGTACCGGGTAACGGCGTGAGAAACAGCACGTTGAGGTGATCCACCCCGTACCGGGTGGCGGTCTCGGCGATTCGCCTGCTGATGCCCGGCTCATCCGCATCCAAGCCGATGATAAAGGAGCCGGCCACCAGGATCTTGTGCCGTTGGATCCGCTGCACGGAGGCGCGGATATCCCGCCCTTTCAGAAGGTTGAATTTTCCGCCGTACGCTCGAAGCTCTTCCGGCGAAGGGGATTCAAAGCCGATGAAGACGCCGCTGCACCCGGCCTGCGCGGCCAGCGACAGGAGTTCTTCGTCGTCGGCAAAGTTGATGGTGGCTTGAGCGATCCATTCCCTGCGCCGATTCACCCGGGCCAACGCGCGGAACAGATCCTTGGCGCGGGCAATGTGTTCGGGGCGAATGCCGATGAGGTTGTCGTCCACCACCAGAACACGTCTTTCGTGAATCGACTGGAATTCTCGCACGACGTCAGGAATGGGTCGCCGACGATAGCGGGCGCCGTTGAACGCCGTCACGCTGCAGAAGCTGCAACTCAGGGGGCAGCCGCGTGTGGTCTGGATAGCCCCGAAGGCATATCCTCGAGACAACAGATCATGACGGGCAGGTGGGACATCGGCTATGTCGGCGAATCCTCCATCATACCGGCGCTTCAGGCGGCCCTGCCGAACGTCCTCCAGGACCTCCGGCCAGACGCCATCCGCTTCCCTGGTCACGACCGAGTCCACTCGCTCTGAAACCTCGTCCAGGCACATGGTGGCGTGAATGCCGCCCATGACGACGGGCACGCCGAGACGCCGAAAGTAACCGGCCACTTCATAGGCACGGTTTGCCTGAGAGGTGAACGCGGTAATGCCGGCCAAGTCCGGCCGGGGCATGCCTGAGTAATCCGGCACCCCGAGGTTCTCATCTATGATCGAGATTTCCCACTCCGCCGGCGTTAGACCCGCCAACGCCATCAGGCTCAGCGGTTTCCAAACGCGATACCGGTTCCAGCGGCTCTCCTCGACTTTGAGGATGCTGACAAGCGGGTTGGAGGGGTTGATCAGGCACAGTCGCATGGCATGTATTCCGTTACTGACGGAGATGTCGCCCATTCCCAATCCTAGAGTACCAGGAGGGGAAAGAAGACTTGACGGCAGCTATTCTCCCTTCGTGAAGTCGCGAACTATTTCGCTTCTCGCGTATCGGTGTCTTCTTTCGCAGATGCCTTGACTTCCTCCAGGTAGTCTATGGCATAGTCAATCATCTGCTTGGCTATGCTGGATACGGATTTCGTGTCTACACGTCTATGGCTGTATCGATGTGATATTCGCAGCGTCCCCGCATCCTCGTCGTACACGAAATCGTACCGCCCCTTAGACCACACGACGCCTGCCTTCCCGATCTCATCCGCCCGGCCGGGCTGCATGATGCGTAGTCTCGTCCGCATGTTCTCCATGACTCTTTGAAGGTCGAAATCCACCTCAATGCTGATGAGGAGGGCTAGGGAGGGGCTTCCGACGTCATCAAATTGGAGTAGTTCATCGAAGTCGCGATTCTCGGCGGAGGCAACATAGAGGTCATTCAAGTCGGCGATCAGGACGTCAGGACGGGTCGTAGTCCTTGGAGCCTACGTGTCGATAGATTGACGGATCTTGCTCAGCGTCTGAATGGTATCATCGATTTCCATGATCCGCGATATCTCCAAGCCTCTTTAGATGTTCGATCGTTGCGTGGCGATCACTTTGCGTTTTGGGGATTCCACAGGAAAACCGGCCTGGCGGCAACCACAAAATCGACGAGTCAGTATGCGTCCTGGGGCCCAAGTTCCAGAACGGCCGCCTGACGGCTGTCGAATGTCTCGAACGCATCGGAAAGACGCACGCACTGCAATTGCCATTGGAGATGCGGGGAAAGGCCGCACAAGACAAAACGGAAGTCAGACTCCCGGACCAACTCCTGGAGGTCCAGCATCAGCTTGCAGCTTGTGGCCTCCAGACTCCCCAGACCCGTAAGATCCAAGACGACGTGGGAGTCCATGTAGTCCTCACAAAGCCAACGAAGATCGCTCACGAGATCCGCCGGGGCCTCTTCGCGCAGCCACACTTTGAACCTCGCAGGGCCATCCGCGACCGATACGACGATCACATCATTAGAATATTGCTCGACAGACATAGCCAGAAATCCTTCACATCATGCGAACGCCGACGAGGGGTCTGTGTGGGTGCCGGTGTTTGCGTCTCTTGGACCAGCGCACAGAGACAGCGCACCGTGCGCTCGGCCAGTTCCTGCGGACATAGTTCGGGATGCAGGCTCTCCAGAGGCATGAGAGCCGCCCGTTCTGCGGGAGTCAGGCTCAAGTAACCGTCCAGGGCAAGCCCTTCCTCGTTCCGGCGGAGCGGAGTCATGAGATGTCTCTCCCTCCCGGAGCATGCTTCTCGTTCTTGTGCGATCGGTCCTTCATCATGGGAAATCCGTCCTGAAACGTGTGTGTGCCAGTCTTTATACCTCCCCATAGACCGATTTGTTTGGAGCAGAGCATATCTTTTTGTGACGTATCCCGGTTTGCAGCCCGCAAGCGGGGTTTTGTAAATATTTCGGAGTAACAACCGAAAAAATATCTTGCGTGTGTACCTTGGGTCCGTATAATGCATAGTGGTTCGATGTTGTTTTGAACCTGGGATGATCGCCTGATAAAGCCTTGATGCATGATCGTTTGCCGAAGATAGCATCCCCAGCCTCAAGACCTGTCTCCCGAGTCATTTCTTTGGTTTGACACGCTTGCAAAAGACACGTGTTTGATGCACATGAGAGCGGCAGAGAATGGATATCTGGGTAGGCAACCTACCGACGGATGTCACCGTCGGCGATGGCGAAGGTAAGAACAGATTGCAGTAGGATGATATCCGTTAGTGCCCTTGAGTGGGGCAAGAAGGAGAATCTATGAAGACGCGCAGGACAACGGACGGAACCGCCGTACGGATGACGGACACCGGCATGCGGGGCATTGGCGCGAATACCGTCTCGCCTCGCCAGATGGATGGCGACACGACGAAGCATCGCATGGGCCCGGAACCGGGTCCGTCCCTCCAAGCGGTGGCACTGAGCCATGACCGGATTGCAGAACGGGCCAGGGCCATCTGGCTGGCACGCGGGTGCTCACCCGATCATGACCATGAGAACTGGTGCGATGCTGAGGCTCAACTGAGAACCGAACTGGGAATTGGATAACGTTCCAGGCTTCTGCCGCAACGGGATGACAGCCCCAGCCCGGCTGGGGGTCTTCACTCAACATGCAATGACTGAGGCGGGCAGTTCTCGCGAAAGTTCAGGACGGCTTTCGGAGAGGACCGTGTCGCTATTTCGAGGTGCAGGATGACACCTGCAATTCACTTGAGGAGGTTCGCCGAATGGACGCACTATTCCACATATTGGCCGAGCCGTTGGCGCCCGACAACCTGTGGCCTGTCATGGTGTTTCTTGCCGTTCTCGCCCTGATGGCCAGTCTCAGAGCCATGGGACGTCACATCGCCGAGTGGCATGGCAGGAGACTGCGGAGAGTCGTCAGATGATGGTCACCTGAACACGGCTCTCGATGATCCCTGCCGCGATGGCGTAGCGGGTGAGCCCCGCGGTGTCGTGGAGATCCAACTTCCTCATGAGATGCTGTCGATGCTTCTCGACCGTCTTGATGCTGATGCCCAGTTCCCTTGCGACTTGCTTGTTCGCTTTGCCTTCGGCAATCAGTTGCAGCACCTCCATCTCGCGCGAACTTAAGGCGGCTCTCTTCTTGGGCACTCCGCGCCCATCTGTTGCCCCCAAAGAAAGACTATGCAGGCGTTTGGTAATGGACGGGCTGAAGAACGTGTTTCCTTTGTAGACTTCCCGAATCGCCCTGGACAGGAGATTGGCGGAGGTCTGTTTGATCAGATATCCCGCCGTGCCCAACATGGCCGCTTGCCGGATGTATTCGTCATCCGCATGAGCCGAGAGTATGAGTATTCTGGAGGTCGGGACGGCCTTGAGTATCTGCCGCGTGGCTTCCAGACCGTTGAGCAGCGGCATCGCGATGTCCATGACCACCACGTCGGGATGGAGTTTCCTGGTCAGTTGGACCGCCTGGCGGCCGGTCTGCGCTTCGCCGACCACCTTGATATCGTCTTCGGCCTCCAATAACGCCCGAAGCCCTTCTCGGACGATCATGTGGTCGTCAGCGAGCAGGACTCTGATTCGCTTCATAGAACCAGCCGCTTCAGATTCCATGAGAGGTCTACCCTCCTCTTTCGTGGGCGAACGGAATCTCCGCCCGGATGGTGGTGCCCGTGCCCGGTTTGGATTCGACAGTGAAATGGCCGCCGACCATCTCCACTCGCTCTTGCATGCCGAGTAGCCCCAAACCTCTGTTCCTCCCGGCGGTCAACACGCCTTGCACCTGGAAGGACTTGCCGTCGTCTTTCACTTCCATGCGAATGACGCCCCGGAGTTTTCGGATGCTCACGCTCACCAAGGCGGCCTGCGCATGCTTGGCCACGTTGATGAGCGCTTCCTGGGCGACGCGATAGAGAACCGTTCGCGTGGCGTTGTCCAAGTATTCCGTCCTGCCTCGAGCAAAAGCGTTGAAGTGAACGGAGAGACCGGTCTGCTTCGCAAAATCTCTCACATAGGAACGGAGGGTCGGAATCAGCCCCAGGTCGTCCAACGCCGCCGGGCGCAATTGCGCGGCAAACCGATGTACGATGTCCATTGACCGTTCCACCAACTTCTGCGTATGAGCGATCTTTCTCTTGAGGTCTTTGCTGTTGGGCGAGGCCTCCCTTTTCAATGCCGCCAGATGGAGAGTGACTCCCGTCAACACCTGGGCGATCTCATCATGGAGTTCGCGGCTGATTCGCTTTCGTTCTTTCTCCTGCGCGTCCAGGATTCGACGGGACAGGTGGCGTAACTGTTTCTGCAGTCTGATTGACTCCGCCAACAACTGACGGGAGTATCGCTCGCTCTTCTTGAGGGCCTTTTCCACCGTCTTCCGCTGGACGATTTCCTGTTTCAACTCCCGGTTCGCGGCATCCAGCGCTTCCATGCGATGTTGCGCTTCTTCCGCCCGCTTGAGGGCGGAAATGTCTGAAACCGCCATCCGGCACCATTTCCGCGCGTCCCTGAAGGAGGCCGCAGACGCGGCCTGAAAGTCCGCCCAGAAAGGCGTGCCGTCTGCGCGCAGAAGTGACGCCTCGCAGGTCTGCTTTCCGGGCTCTGCGAATATCTGTTCCAGGAAGGCCAGAAAGATCGGCCGGCTCGGCGGGGCGACAAAACGCGGCAGACGGCGGTTGATCAGTCGGGACCGTTCCACGCCCAGCAAGGCGGCCCCCGTCAGATTCACCTCCAGGATCAGGCCCTGGTCATCGATAGAGAAGTAGCCCACGGGGGCGAAATCGTAGAGATCGGCGTATTTCTCCAGCATCGCCTCCATCTGGTCCCTGGCTCCCTGGAGCTCCGCGTTCTGCATCTCCAGTTGAACCTGGTGGACCTGCAATTCATGGAGGAGCCTCTGCGTATCGGCGTCTTTTCGGGATGGGGCCGTGCTCCTGTGCTGGCCTCTGAGCCGGGCTTCAGCGCGGCGGCGCAGTCCGCCGGCATCGGCTGGGGCATTCGGCTTCTTCGGCATGGCGAGCCCTTTCATGTTCTGGCGGACCCCGACGGTTCTTCCACACGCTTCTCGACCCGTCTGCGCGCGAGCGCATCCGTCTGCGAACTCTTCTTTTCCTTGTCCAGCTTCACGGACTTGCCCGTTCTGGTCTGGACGGCTTCTTCCTCTCCGACGGGTTCCATGGCTGCGACCATCACGGATGGGTTGCCGTCGGGCACGGCGATCAGGAACGTACTGCCTCGGCCCGGGGCGCTGCGGATCTTCATGCGTCCGCCCAGCAACTCGACCCGCTCGCAGATACTCAAGAGCCCGGACCCGCCTGCGTGCCCCAGCGTCCCCGGGTCGAAACCTCGGCCGTGGTCGCAGACGATCAACCGCAACTGCCCATGCCAGCACCGAAGCCGGACGGTCGCCTCCGTGACTTCCGCATGCTTGACGACGTTGAACAGAATCTCCTGGGCCGTACGGAACAGGAACACCTTGATCGAATCGGACGACACATCGACCGGACCGTGGACTTCCACGTGGACGGCCAGGCCATGCCTCGCCTGGATCTGGTTCGCCAGCCATTCCAACGCTGCGCCGAAACCGTCGTGGTACAGCATGGCCGGACTGAGCTCGTGGGAGAGGCTGCGCGACTTTCCCATCGCATCTTTGATCATCCCCCCGACCTCGTCGATTGCCTCTCGCAAGGAAGCGTCGCCGTCAATCCGATTGCCGAGCACACCCAAATGGAATTTCGCCGCCGCAAGCTGCTGTTGCAGGTCGTCGTGCAGGAGGTCCGCCAGTCGCTTGCGTTCACGATCCTCCGTCTGCAACAGCTCCAGCGCCAGCTCCTGAAGCTGGCGGGTCCGTTGCTCCAGCTCTGCTGTCCGCTGAACCACTCGGCTCTCCAGCGTCGCCGTCAGCTCGTGCATCGCTTCTTCCGCCTGCTTGAGGGCCGTAATATCCGAGACGGCCATCCGGCACCATTTCCGCTCGCCCCTGAGGAGGGCTGCAGACGCGGCCTGAAGGTTCGCCCAGAAAGGGGTGCCGTCCTCGTTCAGCAGGGCCGCCTCGCAGACCTGTTTTCCAGGTTCTGCGAACACCTTTTCCAGGAAGGCCAGAAAGATCGGCCGACTCCTCAAGGCCACAAAACGCGACAAGCGCCGATTGATCAATCGGGAGCGTTCCGCACCGAGCAAGGCGATCCCCGTCAGGTTCACCTCCAGAATCAGGCCCTGGTCATCGATGGAGAAATAGCCGACCGGGGCGAAGTCGTAGAGGTCCGCATACTTCTCCAGCATTACCTCCATCTGGTCCCTGGCGCCCTGGAGTTCCGCGTTCTGCATCTCCAGTTCGATCTGGTGGACCTGCAATTCGTGGAGGAGCCTCTGTGTGTCGGCCTCGGTTCGGGGCAGGGCTGTGCTCTTGTGCTGCTCTTTGAGCCGAGCCTCGGCGCGGCGGCGCAGTTCGGCGGCATCGCCTGAGATGTTCGGTTCTTTCTCCATGGAACGACCTCCTATGTCTTGCGGGACCCGGGCGATTTTCCGGGACGTTTCTCGACCGGGTTGCGTGCGTGCGCCTCCGTCTGCGGACTGTTCTTTTCCTTGTCCAGCTTCGCGGATTGGTCCGCGACGCGCTCTTCCAGAGCGGCCTGCTTGTCCCGCAATTTCACCTCCAGCGTCTTGGCTACGGTGATATCCGCAAAGGTGATTACCACGCCGTCAATCCGGTCGTCCAGAGTGCGGTAGGGCATGATCCGCACGGTGAACCAGCGACCGTCGCGCGCGGCCACGGCCTTTTCCGTCGCGGCCAGCGAGCACAGCACGTCGCGCACGTCGGCCGCCAGCGCCGGGTAGTTCAGGTCCGAAACCAGGTCGGTGATGGGCCGCCCCACGTCGCCCGGGATGAGCTTGATGATCTTCGTCGCCTGCGTGGTGAACCGCCGGACCTGGAGTTCCTTGTCCAAAAACAGGGTCGCGATATCCGTGCTTTCGAGCAGGTTCTTCATGTCGTTGCTGGCCCG
>Ga0068713_1002296_pt1 | contig 20116 bp, 17 predicted proteins | sample MTBAKSrepl2MetaG_FD_62223 | JGI IMG/M metagenome (GOLD analysis project Ga0068713, IMG submission 62223) | Enrichment culture microbial communities om Arthur Kill intertidal strait, New Jersey, USA, that are MTBE-degrading - MTBE-AKS2 (Arthur... | ecosystem: Environmental > Aquatic > Marine >...
ACATTTGCTTCAAAAGCACTTCTCTTCTCTTCGCTCACAGAGGGGAGGAGAATAATATGGCTTATGGCTCTCTTGTCTCCCTGGATCTCTCTGCAGAGGGCGATATGATACCCGAATTTCGACTTGAAGGGACGTGAGATCTCTCCCTTTTTCAGCTGGAAGACCACCTCTTCGAACTCAGGGACCATCATCCCGTGTTCGATGACTCCCAGATCCCCTCCTTTGGGAGCGGTGGGGCCCTGCGAATACTGTCGGGCCGCCTCTTCAAAGGTCATCTCATGATCCAGGATCCGTTTTCTGATGTCCGCAAGCTTGTTCAGAAGCATCTGTTCATCTTCATTCGTCATGGGGAGCGGGAGATAACCGATGGTGTAGGTAAATGTCTCGGGAGTCTTGAATTCTCCTGAATTCTCATCGTAGGCCTTTTTGACCTCTTCGTCTGAAATGGAGATCCCCGGGCGGATGACTGTGGAGACATAATTCTGAACGTACATCTCCTCTTTGATCTGCTGTCTGTAGATGGAGCGGAGGGTATTCTCATCCAGCCCTTCTTCTTTAAGGGCCTTTTTAAAGGAGGCTTCTCCGCCCAGATTGTCACGGATCCTCTGGATCATGGCATCCAGGCGTTTTTCAATATCATCGGAATTGACCACAAGGTCTTCGCTTTCCAGAGCTTCCATGTAGAGTACTTTGTTTTTGATCATCTCTTTGAGGACTTTACGCTGCTCCTGGACACTCTGGTCAGGGTTGCCCATCATAGCCTCTTTCACTTCGCTTTTGAGAATGACCGTATCGTTGATCCGGGCGGCGATCCCGTCGGAATAAGCATCTCCCTGGGCGAAAGCCGATCCTGCTGTCATGAGAAGAGCCGTAAGACAACCGATGATGTGTTTCATATTCAACACTCCTTACCTTTTAAAATAGTTTTCATTGATGGTGATATCATAACTCCGTTTTTTCAGTGAATTGATCCACTGGTCATATCGCAGTTCCCTTTTTTTCAGAAGAATGATCTGTTTGATGGTCGCTTCGACCTCTGAAAGGCTGATCTTTTTGGCATAGACCCTTTTCTCCACCTTGAAGAGGTGATACCGGCCATACTCGTCTTCCAGGATCTGCGACACGCCTCCTGTCCTCAGAGCGAAAAGCTCTTTTGCGTAATTTTCAGGAAGGTCTTCCCTTGTATAGATGCGGTTACCGCTCTCATCGAGCTGTCCTGTGAGGGTAACATAGATATCATCGAATTTTTCTCCCGATTTCAGGCGCTCTGTGATGGCATTGGCTTCCTCCAGAGTGGCGAAATCAAGCTCTTTGACTTCAATGGATTCGGAATGGGTGTAATCATCCTGGTTATCCGCATAGTATTTCAGGATCTCCTTGTTGGTGACATTGATATTGTTGTAGACCTTCTGCTCTTCCACCAGGCGGATAAGCCAGTAGCGCTTGAGATAGTCTTTGAATTTATCCCTGGAAATACCCATTTTTTTCAAATACTCCTGGAAATGGCCGTCGCCGTACTGATCGCTGATATTGCGGATCTCTTCCTCCAGCTGGTAATCGTTCACTTCGATCTTTTCCCGACGGGCAACATCGAGGATGATCTCTTCATCGATATAGTCGTTGAGGATCTTGTATTTCAGCTGGACCAGGTCGTTAACATTGACACCCTGTGTCACACGTCCCAGACGGAAGGCGAAAAAATCCTCAAACTCACCCACGGTGACGATCTTATCATTGATCTTAGCCAATATGGCGTTTCTTTTGATCTCTTCGCTGCTGCGGGAACAGGCTCCGGCCAGAAGAGCCAGAGTCATCATCACAGCAATGAGTTTTCCCTTTGTCAGAGTCATAACGTCCCTTCGAATCCTTTTACTTTATATTTAACCAGCAGATGCTTGAGAAGTTCCTCCACAGCCTCTTTTCCTTTGATTTTCCGTATCGTCTCCCGGATCTCTCCGGCCACGGCTTCGCGCTGCAGAAAGTCGTTTTTCCACACTTTATCGCGAACGATAAAGACATAATAGAAGATACGCCCGTTTTCTTCGTAGCGTACCGGCTTGAGCGCCCTTCCCGACGGTGAGGCAAGGATATCCCCGCGTATATCATCCCCGAGGTCTTTGAAAGGAAGATACCCGAGATCTGAATAACCCGATGTCTCCCCTTCTGTGGTGAAGGCGGCGGCATCGGTCTTCTGCCTGTTTACCGCATCCATAGCCTTGAGAGCTTCATCCTCGCTCCGGGTAAAGATGACGGTGAGCCAGGCCATCCCCTCTTCAGCCCTGTACTCCTCTTCCTTGCGGTTCTGATAGTACCTGTTCACTTCATCTTCGGTGACAGCGACCTCTTTTCGGACATATTCACGGATCGCTTCAGTGACCATGAGGGTCTCTTTGTAATCTTCCACCTTTCGTTCTATGGAACGGAACGCATCCCCTGACTTCTTCAGGCCCATCCGGGAAGATTCCAGCATAATCAGACGGCTTCTCAGCCATCCTCCGATGATCTCCTGACGCTGAGTCTCTGTGAGTTTTTTCTCATCGATCCCCCGGTCACTGAGATAGCGGGAAAACTCTTCACTGCTGAGAGCGACCCCTTTACCCCTGAGAAGCAGCTTCCCCTGATTCTGTTGCACGGCGAAGAGAACGGCAACCGCAGCTGCGGCAGCCAGACACACGAATATAATGATCCATCTCTTTTTCGTCACTGAAAACCCCCATCATTAGAATAAAAGAAGCCTGTTCTTTTGTCAATCATCATCCGCTGTGTGCGGAGAAAACCGTCCCCCGCACACAGCATAAGAGCCTTAAGCTCCCAGTGTTGCCACCATCACGGCTTTGATGGTGTGCATGCGGTTTTCCGCCTGGTCGAAGACCTTGGAGTGTTTGCTTTCGAAGACTTCGTCTGTCACTTCCTGGATCTCCGGATTGGCTTTGGACATGTCTGTGTCTTCGTTATGGAAAGAGGGCAGGCAGTGAAGGAAGATCATCTCTTCTTTTCCTGTCTTGCGTACCATGTCCATGGTGATCCGGTATGGTTTCAGAAGGTTGATGCGTTCCTGGATCTTATCCTCTTCTCCCATGGAGGCCCAGACATCCGTATAGAGGACATCACAGTCTTTGACGCCTTTGGCCACATCATCGGTAATGGTGATCACAGCGCCTGTATCGGCAGCGATCTTTTCTGCATAATCCACGAGGGATTTTTCAGGGAAAAGGCTTTTGGGAGCGACGATCCTGAAGTCCATCCCCATCTTAGCCGCCCCGATCATGAGGGAATTGGCCATATTATTGCGCCCGTCTCCCACATAAGCAAAGACGATTCCCTTAAGGCGCCCGAAATTTTCTTTGACAGTGAGGAAATCAGCCAGGATCTGAGTGGGGTGGTATTGGTCGGTGAGGCCGTTCCATACAGGGACTCCCGCCCAACGGGCAAGCTCTTCCACAGTCTCATGTTTGAATCCTCGGAACTCGATCCCGTCAAACATCCGGCCCAGGACACGGGCGGTGTCTTTGACAGTCTCTTTTTTGGCGAGCTGAATATCATTTTTCCCCAGGTACTCGGGATGAGCGCCTTCATCCACACACGCCACGGTGAAAGCAGCGCGTGTCCTGGTGGAAGGTTTCTCGAAAATAAGAGCGATATTCTTGCCCTCGAGGCTTTTTGTCCTGATCCCTGCATACTTGTTCTTTTTCAGGGTCTCTGACAGGCCGATGAGAAAATCGATCTCTTCGGGTGTAAAATCTTTTAACGCCAGCAGATGCCTTCCTTTGAGATTGAAAGCCATAAAATCCTCCTTTTCGATCTCTATTCGATAATGGTTCCTGTTTTGCCTTCCAACGCTTCTTCAATGGTCTCGGGGAGAGTGATGATGACCTTTTTGCCGCCTTTTTCAATAAAATCCATGGCAGCTTTGATCTTGGGGCCCATACTCCCCTTGGGGAAATGACCCTCTTCCATATATTGCCTGCACTCTGCAACGGTCATCCGGTCCAGAGTCTTCTCCTGAGGAGTGCCGAATCCCAGCGCTACTTTTTCCACACCTGTGGAGATGACAAGGATCTCGGCTCCGATCTCCAGAGCCAGGACAGCACTGGCCAGATCTTTGTCTATAACGGCATCCACTCCTTCAAGTGTCCCGTCTTTTTCATAGTAGACAGGGATTCCACCTCCGCCTACAGTGATGACCACGATCCCCTCTTCGATGAGACGCTTGATGACACTCTTTTCCACTACGGTCTGAGGGACAGGAGACGGGACCACGCGCCGCCAGCCGCGGCCTGCATCTTCCACGATGATCCAGCCTTTCTCTTTCATGAGAGTTTTGGCCTGCTCTTCTGTATAAAAGGGGCCCACGGGTTTCGAGGGATTGAGCATCTGGGGATCCTGCGGATCCACCACGACCTGGGACAGGATGGTGACCACATCCCGGCTGATCCCCTCTTTTGCGAGCCTGTTCTGAAGTGACTGCTCGATCATATATCCCATTCCGCCTTCGGTGTCCGCTACGATGACGCCCAGAGGCCTGTCAGGGACGTTCCTGGATAGTCCGGCTTCCACGCGGAGCATCATATTTCCGGCCTGAGGCCCGTTACCGTGGGTAATAGCGACATTGTAATCATGTTTGATGACTTTGATGATACCGTCCAAAGAGGCCCTGGTATTGGCGAACTCTTCGGCGACGGTGCCTTTCTGCCCTTTGCGGATGATCGCATTCCCGCCCAGGGCGATAACGACTTTCTTTTTCTCTGTCATGACTTACCTCCAAAATAAAAAGCCTTGTTTGTTGCTCCATCATTATAGTGAAAACGCGGTCTTTAACAAGAGAAATCAAAGAAGCCCGGGGAGAGAAATCCTCTCCCCGGGGAAAGATACTATTTGATCTTTTTGGTGATAATATCTTCCAGAGTGGGCTCGCCGATCTCCTGAAGTTCATACTTCACGCGGACAGCGGGCTGTTTGATATTGATGATCCGGCGCAGGTCGATGGGAGTCCCGATGATGACCATTTCGGCATCGCTGGCTTTGATGGTCTTCTCAAGGTCCTTCATCTGATCTTCACCGTAACCCATAGCCGGAAGAAGGATCCCGATCTCGGGATAGATCTCAAAGGTCTCGGCGATGGAACCAACGGCGAATTCCCTGGGGTCGATGAGCTCGGCGGCACCGTATTTCATGGCGGCGATGACACCGGCGCCGTACTGCATCTCACCGTGTGTGAGTGTGGGGCCGTCTTCCACGACGAGAACGCGTTTCCCGGCGATATCTTTGCCGTTCTCCACGAAGATGGGAGAAGCGCCGTCCACGACGATGGCGTTGGGGTTATGCAGGCGGATATTCTCACGGACCTCTTCGATGCCTTCCAGGTCGGCGGTATCGATCTTGTTGATGACGATGACATCAGCCATACGCAGGTTGGCTTCGCCGGGATAATAACTCACTTCGGCTCCGGGCCTGTGGGGATCGGCCACGACGATGGCCAGGTCAGGCTGGTAGAAGGGGAAATCGTTGTTTCCGCCGTCCCAGATGATGACGTCGGCTTCTTTTTCTGCTTCACGAAGGATGGCTTCATAATCAACGCCGGCATAGATGACACTGCCCATGGCGATATGAGGCTCATACTCCTCCATCTCTTCGATGGTACAGTCATGTTTTTTCAGATCTTCGATGGAAGCGAAGCGCTGGACTTTCTGTTTCACCAGGTCGCCGTAAGGCATGGGGTGACGGATGGAAACGACTTTTTTGCCCATAGCCTGGAGGATCTTCACCACGCGGCGTGTGGTCTGGCTTTTTCCGCAGCCTGTACGTGTTGCGCAGATGGAGATCACGGGCTTGCTGGACTTGATCATGGTCGTCTTCCCGCCCATGAGCCAGAAATCAGCCCCGGCTGCATTGGCGATGGAAGATTTATGCATGACATCGACATGTCTTTTGTCGGAATAGGCGAAGACCACCACATCGATATTGTGCTTTTTGATCAGTTCTGTCATCTTCTCTTCGGGGAAGATGGGGATTCCCTGGGGATAGAGTTTTCCGGCCAGTTCAGCGGGATATTTCTTATCATCGATTCCGGGGATCTGAGTCGCGGTGAAAGCCACCACGTTATAATCTTCGTTGTCCCGGAAAAAGACGTTGAAGTTGTGAAAATCTCTTCCGGCTGCGCCGAGAATCAATACGTTTCTTTTTGCCATAGTTACCTCCTGTTTTTGTTAAGTTTTCATCCGATAATTACAATATATCCTTAAACCTTTTTGTCAAATCTTTTTTTAGAGGCCCAAACGCTCCAAAACATCGAGAATGAGAGCATTGGAGATGAAGAAGTGATCAGGGCCGATTGAAAGACGGCGGTGTCTCAGTCGAAAAAAGCGGCTCAGCTCTCCGGGGTTCTTCTGTAAAAGCGATTCCTCTTCCGGAGTCAACCTGACTCCCTCTTCCAGGCGCAGCCCCATCATGATCTCTATGCTCCGACGCTCAGGCCGGCCCAGAGGGCGGATGGATATCCCCTCTCCTTTCATATAGCGGGTGATATCAGAGGGGTTTTGTGTCATGGCCGCTCCCGTAAATCCCGCTGCAGCGGCTCCAAGTCCCATATAGGGTGTAAAATGCCAGTATTTGAGGTTGTGGACCGATTCGTAACCCGGCCGTGCAAAATTGGATATCTCGTAACGGCGGTAGCCGCGCTGATCAAGCTTCTGCACAAGGTCTGCGTAAACATCAGCCTGCTCGTCATCGCCTGCTTCATGATCTTTCCCGCTCAGGACTCTTCTTCCAAGAGGAGTCTCCGGCTCCACTTTCAGGTTATACCAGGAGATGTGGTCGGGATCCGTTTCGCGAAGGGCTTCCCACTCCTCGTCGATATCCTCACCGGGAACACCGAAGATAAGGTCCACGGAGAGATTGTCAAAAGCGCTTCGCGCTTTTTGGAGACGCTCTAAAAGATCCGGTACAGACCGCCGTCCCAGATTGTTCCTTTTCGCTTCTGAAAAAGACTGCACCCCTACAGAGAGACGGTCAAATCCGGCCTCTTTCAGGCAGGAGAGCTTGTGGGACGTGATATCTTCTGGATTGACTTCCATGGTGGCCTCACGTCGGGTTCCCGGGAAGAAACGTCTGACATCCTCCATAAGGCGCATGATCTGCCCGGAAGAGAGGAGGGACGGAGTCCCACCCCCCACATAGACGGTATCGACGTCACGCCCCCCCTTCTCTTCCATCTCCCGGGCCAAAGCGTCCAGGTAGGAATCGGGAACAGACGAAGTCTCCTCAGAGTAAAAGGCGCAGTAATCACATTTACGGCGGCAGAACGGGATATGGATATAGAGCCCGTTTTTAAGGCTCATAGGGCCTCACAGCATAGAGATGATGGCTGTCGGCCCCGAAGATGAGATAATGACGGCCCATGGCCGGCTCTGTGCGGTCGATGTGGTGTTTAATAGCATATTTAAAACGGCGCTCCCACGTGTCGGTGTCATACCCGTAAAGAGCGTAGTCGTAAGAACCGAAATAGAGAACCCCCTTGTGAAGAAGAAACCCCCCGTTCACCGCGCCTCCTTTTCGGAATTTCAGGTCGAAGTCCATCCAGCGGTGATCGGTGGGAAGAGAAGTCTCTTTCCGGCCTGTATCCCGTTGGAAAAGCACAGCTCCTGTCTGTGTCCCTGCCACTATCATCGGGCCCACAGCAAGGGGACGGGCATAAGTAAGCTCCTCGTCATAGATCCGCAGACGGTCTTCCCAGAGGGCGATATCAAAGAGGTGGAGATAACCTCCCTGTGTGGTGAAGAGGGCTGTCTCCTTATTCACAGAGAGGGGCGAAGTAATGGGAGCCTGTTTCTTCTCGATCCCGTCATAATCGATATATTTGTCTTCTGACACCCATTCTTTGAGAAGGGCCCCGTTCTCGTCCAGAAGGAAAAGAGTCTTTCCCGCAGCCCCGAAAAATCCGTAAGGAGTCATAAAAAGAGGGCTCTGGAAGCCCTCCTTAAAATCTTTTTCAAAAAGGATTCTCTTCCCGTTCCGGCTCCAGCAGATGAGACGGCCGTTTTCGTTTCCTGCTGCGATAAACCGGTCAGTGGCCATGGGAGCTGCCGTGACCCACCCCCCTGTGTCGGCGCTCCAGAGGATCTCTCCCGATGATGCGTCTATCTCGTAGACGTGCCCGGAATCCGACCCCACAAAGACCGATCCGCCGTCATAGACGGGTGATGAGAGGTTCTGGTCCGACTCCCCCAGGGGATCGGTCTCCCAGCGTACTTCTCCGCTTTTTTCGTCCAGGGCCACGAGGACCGCCTGAAAACGCTTCTTCTCCAGCTCCATGGCGATACCGGATTTGATCCGGCGCACTTTCGGGATCACATAGCGCCCTTCTGCGGTCTCGTCTTTGGTGATGAGGACTTTCCATGTGACCACAAGTTCTTTTTCCGGGATGGTCAGGGGGACAGTCTGTACTTTCAGTGTCTCCCCCAGGTCATAGCGCCAGACCTCGGGGGAACGCCTGCACCCTGTCATGACAATGAAGGCCAGCAGAGGGATGGCGAAAATCAGGAGCCGCCTATTTGTCATCATCCACCTGCAGGACAGAGAGAAACGCCTCCTGGGGGATCTCCACTTTGCCTACGCGTTTCATGCGCTTCTTTCCCTCTTTCTGTTTTTCCAAAAGTTTCTTTTTCCTGGTGATGTCTCCGCCGTAACATTTGGCTGTGACATTTTTACGCAGGGGCTTGACAGAAGAGCGGGTAAGGATCTTTGAGCCCAGGGCCGCCTGTATGATGACTTCGAAGAGCTGTCTGGGGATATTCTCCTTGAGTTTGCGTACGACTCCCATCCCCCGGTGATAGGCCTGCTCTTTATGGACGATCACTGTAAGGGCGTCCACGGGCTCTCCGTTGATGAGGATGGAGAGCTTGGCCAGTTCTCCCCGGCGATGTCCGCAGTACTGGTAGTCAAAGGAGGCGTATCCCGAAGTCAGAGACTTCAGCCGGTCGAAAAACTCGAAGATGATCTCGCTCAGGGGCATGTCATATTTGATCATGACGCGCTCCTCAGTGAGATAGGTCATCCCTTTGTGCACTCCCCTTTTATCGATGCACAGCTTCATCACAGCGCCGATATATTCCGATGGAAGAAGGATCTCCACATTGACATAAGGTTCTTCCAGGTATTCTAGTCTGGTCTCTTCCACTTGTGAGGGATTGTGGATCTCCTCCATTGTCCCGTCTTTCATATAGGCCTTGTAGACAACACTGGGCGTGGTGATCACCAGGTCCATGTTGAACTCCCTCTCGAGCCGTTCCTGCGTCACTTCCATGTGCAGAAGGCCCAGAAAACCCACACGGAACCCGAAGCCCAGAGCCTGGGAAGTCTCGGGCTCAAAGATGAGAGCCGCGTCATTGAGCTGCAGTTTATCAAGAGCTTCACGGAGTTCGGGATATTTGTCGTTATCGGCAGGATACATCCCGCAGTAGACCATGGGGAGGATCTCCCGGTAGCCCGGAAGGGACTTCTCCGTGGGCCGTCCTGCAAGGGTGATGGTATCCCCCACCTTGGCATCGCTGATGGTCTTGATCCCGGCGATGATATACCCCACGTCGCCGGCTTCCAGCTCGGGAATATTTTTCATCACCGGCTGAAAGATCCCCGTCTCCAGAACATCATGGACTGCTCCGGTACTCATAAGTTTGATCTTGTCACCCTTCCTGACTGCTCCGTCAAAAATACGCACATAGAGGATGACCCCTTTATAGGAGTCGTAATGAGAGTCGAAGATGAGGGCTTTAAGGGGTTTTTCAGCATCACCCGTGGGTGCCGGGATGCGTTCAATAATAGCGTCCAGGACCGCTTCCACCCCGATCCCCTCCTTGGCGCTGGCCGGGATGACGTCATCGGGGTCGAACCCGATCTGTCCCACAAGCTCTTCTGTCGTCTTATCGATATCAGCGCCGGGAAGGTCTATCTTGTTGAGGACCGGGATCAGGACAAGGTCCTGTTCCACAGCCAGATAGGCGTTGGCCAGTGTCTGGGCCTGGATCCCCTGGGAGGCGTCCACCACAAGCAGCGCTCCCTCGCAGGCGGTGAGGGCCCGGGAGACCTCATAGGAAAAATCCACATGGCCGGGGGTGTCGATGAGATGAAGGCGGTAACCCTTGTACATGATGCGTACAGCCTGGGATTTGATGGTGATCCCGCGCTCACGCTCGATATCCATGGAATCGAGGTACTGTTCTTTCATATCCCTTTTTGAGACAGTCTGTGTAAATTCAAGCATACGGTCTGCCAGCGTCGATTTGCCATGGTCGATATGGGCGATAATGGAAAAATTCCTTATTTTGTCAATACTCATGGTTCTCCTCAAAATCTGCAGCTCAGGGAAAAGACGTTGGCCATCATATCCCCGTCATCTATCTGTGTGGCATATTCCAGGGTAAAGGCCCCGGCCCGGAGGATCATCCCCCCTGTCCACTTTTTCTCATTAAAACCGCTCACAAGGGAAAAGACATCACTCACAGCCCATTCCGCCCCTCCGTGCAGAGTCATCTTTCCCTGAGCCGATTCCCAGCGCATGGTAAGCGCCAAAGGCCGCCAGGCTGCTCCGCCGTAGACATTCAGCCGCTCCTCTCCACCCATGGTGTCAAAGGACCCTCCGGCCATGAGATTGTCCCCTTTCCATCCGCCTGTAAGAGACGGGATGAAAAATGTCTCCTTTTCAGGGCCGTTTTCCCGGAACAGCACTCTCACAGAGCCTGTAAAAGAAAATGGGCCTTTTCGTCTCCGGTAACCCATGCTGAAAGCTGTGTCGCAGGACCGGTACTCCAGGGTCGGTTCTCCCCACTCGTCACGCCCTTCTATGGAGCCCCAGTTGTAATGGATGAGATCTGCAAAATAAGCTCTCCAGGCAACTGAAATATACTGCACTCTGATATCGGCAGGAAGAAAAGAGGTGGAGAAATAGGCCTGATTCCCGTCCGCCCAGAAGGGATTTCCCGTATAGGCCCGTCCTTCAGGGTCAAAAGAGTTCCCTGCTCCCAAAGCGCGTACCGAGTAGGGAAAAGAGAGGACGGAAATATCGTTCTTTTCAGCCATTACAGGGCTCCATGGAGCTAAAAAGAGAATCAAAATCAGAAGCTTTTTCATTTGTGTGAGAATAGTGAAGATTCGTCTCACCGTCAACCCCTTTCTCAGGGGCACGTCGGGTGAGCAGACGTCTAAAGAAGCCTTATTTCCAGAGATAACCGGTGAGCCTGCGGATAACGATGTAGGGGTCTTCTCCCCGTTTCAACGCCATGTCCGCATCTGAAAAAGAGGTGAGCGTCTTTTTCAGGTTCTCTTCGGAATGGCGCAAAGCCGTAGACTTATAATCTTTGAGCTGCATGAGATAGGGATGCATCCCGATGCGTCCCGCCAGGGCCTTCCCCGACTCGTTTTTATAGGCATGGACCAGAAGCATCTTTTTGACTTCATTGAAGAGAAGCGTGAGGAGAGCCAGAAGGTCTCCCGTGTCCATCTTCCTGATCAGAGGAAGAAGAGACGTGAAAAACTCCTCTTTCTTTTTTTCCCTGAGCCTGTCCAGGCAGTCGAAAAGGGTCCACTTGGCAAAAGTCCCGGAAAAATGATCGAGATCTTCCCGGGTGACTTTGGTCTTCTCTCCCAGGAAAAGAATGAACTTGTCCGCTTCCCGGAGAAGCACGGTAATGGAATTCTCATTGATCTCGAGAAAGCGCTGGAGGGCTTCAGGAGCCATGGTGATCCCCCGCTCCCGAAAACGGTTCCGGACGATCTCGGCGATCTGTTTTTCGTAAAGCCGGGGGCCTTTGACGACCTGGTCCCCTTTGAGCACTGAGAAAGGTTTCTTCCTGGCGGCTGTCTCGCTTTCCGTATAAAAGAGCACCGTCTTCCCCGCATCGCCTGTTTCACTCAGCGGCCCTTCCAGAGAAGCGTTCCCGGCATATTTTTCGGCCATTTTTATGAAATAGACCTTGTTTTCAGAAAACATGTCCCGGGAGGAGAGCTCATCTTTCAATACATCACACGGCGTCTCTTCAGCCGAAAGGAGCTCCACGTTCCCGTCGCCTTCCATATGTGAAAGGACTTCTCTCAGAGCCTCTTCATAATAGGGTGAACCGGAGACCACGAGATAGGACCGGGGCGGAAGCTTCCCCTTTTCCAGAGAGCTCAGAAACTCCTGAAAGGTCATATCAGAACCCTTCCATAACGGTGTCCCTGAGGTCGCTTGCCAGGGCTTTGGCTGTCTGCTCCACAAGCACAGAGTCGCTCACACTGATGTCATACTCATAAAAGGCTTCAAAATTATAGTCGTCGTCTGATTCCACCACCTTCTCCCCCTGGGTAAAGGTGTAATCCAGACGGATGGTGATCTTGACGGATGTGGGGTTTCCGGCGCTGTCGATGGAACCGGTTTCTTTACGGTACTCCTTTACCGTGACGTCGAGAATGCTGTCAGCCTCCTCTTCTCCAGCAGGAGTAAGGTTTCCGGAATTGATAAAGGCGTCGTTGAGATAGCGGTAGAGGAGGTCTCCCAGTTCGTATTTGATGGTCTTGTTCTCCACAGGGCGGATATAGAGGGACTTGACTCCTTCAAGTCGTGTGTTCCGGAAGGTGTAGGTGCAGGCGGACAGAAGGGTCAGGGTCAGGACGGTGAATATATGGAGAAGTCTCATTCCAGCTCCTTTTTGTTAAAATCGGTGTATCGCTCTTGAAAAGCCTCGCTTTTTTCCGGAAAATCCATCATATAGTGGATCCCGCGCGACTCTTTTCGCCATTGGGCCGACCGCACGGTGATGAGGGCGTTGATGATGATATTGCGCATCTCGATGAGGTTTACCGAGAGAGGGTTGGCATAATAGAACTCGCGGATCTCATCACGGATGAGAAGCACGCGCTTCAGCGCGGCTTCAAGCCGCTTGTCAGAGCGGACGATCCCCACAAAATTCCACATGGTCCTCCTGAGTTCGTCCCAGTTATGGTTGATGAAGACATTTTCATGCCTGGGAGTGGTGGGAGATTCCCACGGGTCGAGTTCAGGAACCGGCGTCCCCTTCTCCCCGCGGCGGATGGTCTCCGCTGCCAGAAGAGCCATGGCTCCCCCTTCGAGAAGAGAGTTGCTGGCCAGACGGTTTGCCCCGTGAAAACCTGTGCAGGCGGTCTCTCCCAGGGCATAGAGGTTTTCAATATCAGTCTGCCCGTCAATACCGGCTCTGATCCCTCCGCAGGTATAATGGGCAGCGGGGACCACGGGGATCATCTCTTTCGTGATATCGATGTTGTATTCCAGACACTTGCTGTAAATATTGGGGAAGCGTTCTATGATGAAATCCCTGGGTTTCATGGAGATATCCAGATAAAGGTGGTCAGCTCCGGACCGTTTCATCTCGTTGTCCATGGCCCGTGCCACGATGTCTCTGGGCGCCAGGGACTTCAGGCGGTGATACTTCTGCATAAAGGGTTCACCGTTTTCATCCTTGAGGATCCCCCCCTCTCCGCGCACGGCTTCAGAGATGAGAAAGTTCTTGGCGTAAGGATGGTAGAGTGTGGTGGGATGAAACTGCATGAACTCCATGTTCCGGATCACTGCCCCGGCCCGGTAGGCCATGGCAATACCGTCTCCCGTGGCGGTGTCGGGGTTGGACGTATAGAGATAGATCTTGCCTGCGCCTCCTGTGGCCAGAAAAGTCTTCCGGGCTCCCACAGCCAGGACTTCATTAGTCTGTTTGTTATAGACATAAGCGCCCCAGCAACGTTTTCTGTCCGATTTCAGCGATCTCATCTTGTATTCCATGATGAGGTCGATGGCAAAATGATAGGGCATGAAGATAATATTGGGATGCTCGCGCACCTTCCGGAGCAGTTTCCCCTGGATCTCCCGCCCTGTGATATCTTTATAAAAAAGGATGCGGTTTTCAGAATGGGCCCCTTCCCGCGACAGCTTGTAATGCCCTCCTGACTTCTCAAAAAGGACACCGTGACGGGACAGGGCTTCGATGACAGAGGGCGCACAGCCCACCATACGGCTCACCACATCCTGATCGCAGAGGCCGTCTCCGGCTATGAGGGTATCACTGACGTGTTTCTCCTCACTGTCCGGGCCTCCCGGAAGTACAGCGGCGATCCCGCCCTGAGCGTAATAGGTATTGTTCCCCTCTTCGGGGCCGTCTTTGCAGAGAAGGATCACCTGTCCGCGGGAAGCGATCTCCAGGGCCAGAAGCGATCCGGCAATGCCGTTTCCGATGATGAGATAATCGGTCTTAAATATCATAATCCACCTTACCGAAAAGTGTAATCATCGCCTGAAAAAAGTCAACCGTCAATCTCATCCCCGCCCTTTGCCGCATACGCCCTTTCCTCTACAGCCCGTTTTGCAGCCTCTCGGGGAGAGAGGAGTTCTGCGGGGATGATGAGGGCAGAGTGGGTAAAATAGTGCGCTAAACGCGCTTTATAAAGCGCGCAGGCCTCTGTTTCGCTCTTTCCTTTCAAGAGAGGACGGTCGTAGGCCCGTAAAGCGGCTGTCTCAGGAGTGGTCCAGAGATAAATGACAAGGGCCTTTTCCGGAAGCATCCTCCTGTTTTCAGGATCAAGCCACAACCCGCCTCCTGAATCGATGACATCACTGGAAACGAAGACGCCCTCCCGGAGGATCTCTTTTTCCAGATTGCGGAATTCACCCTCTCCCAGGGTCGAAAAAGCTTCATGACAGTCAAGCCCGGTCCTCTTTTCCATCTCAGCGTCTGTGGAAAAGACCGTGAGCCCTGACTTTTGGAGAACTTGAGCTACAGAGCTCTTCCCGCTTCCCATAAATCCCGTGAGGACAAGGGGTGAAGAGAACTCTTGAAAGCAGGATACGGCTTTTTCCCATGTAATGCCCAACGGCTCTGAACGTGTCATCAGGGCGTAGGAGGATCTTCCCTGCTCTATGAGCCATTCTTCTCCGGAAACGGTTTTTAAGCCCCTTTTGAGGCCTCTGAGCGTGGTTTTAGAGCGGGGATAGGCTGCGTCGATGACTTTTCCGTGAAATTCGGGATGATCACCCAGCGGGTCGGCCTGGCGGGGAAGAGCTGAGATGAGGAGATTATAACTTTCCCATGAGGATCCCCAGGAGACCAGGGGCACCTTCATGGACAGCGCCGTCTCTTCCCCCCTGATGAGAGTCCTGTTTGTAAGGGTCACGTCCAGCCCCTGGTGAAGGGCAGCAGTTATGGCTGCTTTCCCTGCTCCCCCGGCTCCTGCGATGAGCACCCGGCTGCCTTTTGAGACACCGCTTTTCCTTATCAGGGCCCGAACAGCGCTGTAATCGGTATTGAAGGCTTTCCAGCGTCCTTTTTCGTTCACAAGGCAGTTGGCGGCTCCCGTGGCCCGTGCTGTCTCATCACTTTCATGAGCCAGCTTCAATGCCGCTTCTTTCAAAGGGCTGGTGATATTGAGCCCTTTTAAGGGGAAGTGGTTGAGAAACATGCGAAGTTCGTCTTCTGTGGCCGTTGAAAAACGCCCGTAATTGATTTTCCCCCCTGAAAAGGCGGAAAAAAGCTCAGGGCTCCTGGAATGCAGGACAGGAAACCCCGCCACTCCGTAGAATTCGTTTTTTTCCACTTTGTTCTCCATACGTCATTTTAGCACAGAATCGATGATTTGAATCAGGGGAGATAAAAAAAAAGGGGCCGCAAAAAGCGGCCCCTGCAGAGTCTTATTTGAGGATCATCTTGAGTTTTTTAATGGCCATGATGGCTTTACGCCCGGGCACCTTTTCGTCGATCCCGAAAGTCCCGGTGATATTGGTCTCCAGGATTCCGCGGCTGGTGCAGATCATCACGGCATTGAAGGCAAAATGGCTTCCGGGGACATCGGAAAAGGGTGACGGTGTTCCGATGAACTGCGTGGCCATTTTGGGATCATCGGCGATCTTCATAATGATCCGTGAGATGAAGACAGCAAAATCGGCCTTGGTGATGGCACGGTCCGGATGATACATCCCGTCGGGATAGAGATCGATGATGCCCCCTTCCACGACTTTTGAGATAAAGGAGTAGGCCCAGTAATCGGGGCTCACATCAGGAAGGGTAAACTCCTCTTGGGGAGCGTTTCCTGATCCGTACTCCTGAAATCCCTGCTTTTCGTCCTCTTTGAAGAGGTCTTCCACATTGATCTCATCCACAAAGAGCGCCGCCGCATCGGCTCTTGTGATAGCGGGGCTCATGGCAATACGCCGGGCGGCTTTTCCCATGCCGGCCACAGCCATCTGCATCTCGTTCAGCTCGTTGAGGTATTTCATGGTCTGGGGGTCGTTGGCCTTGATGTTCAGGGCGTTGGTGTACCAGTTCCGGGCCTCTTCATATTCACCCAGGCGGTACTGGGCATAACCCACCATACGAGTTGTGATCTCAGAGTCCTCATTAAGCTTGTAGGCCTTCATGAAGGCTTTCAGAGCGTCTTTAGGCTCATTCATGCCCAGGGAGGCTTTCCCCATGACGATATAGCCGGTCCAGTACTTGGAGTCTTTGGAGACGCACTCTTCAGCCATTTTAAGAGCGGGTTTGTATTTCTCTTCTCCCAGGTAGGCATAAGCCATCCCTTCATAAGCCGGGGCATATTTGGGATCCAGGCTTTTGGCCAGGTTGAACTCGTTGAAGGCTTTTTCCCATTCGCCCGCGTCGATGTACTTCATCCCCTCTTTGTAGTGGGATTCAGGTGTATCCATAATGCTTTCCTGTTTCCTCTCGGGGCCGCACCCGGCCACAAGGATCACAGCCAGCAGAATAATGACAGCATAAAAGCGTTTCATGTCCATCCCCCGTCCTTCCTATTGAAGCAAAAGAATCACTTTGCAGCGTTTGATCTGGTCCAGCAGATTGGCGTCATTTGTGATCTTGGCGGCATCAGCACCGGAAATATAGAGATCCATGCTGTTGTCGGCAACGCCTGTGGCTTTGACCACAAGGGGGTTCCCCTTGACACGCTCGTCAGCTTTGGCCATATCCAGGTTCTTGGCATATCCCACGACACCCATCTTCACCGCATAATCAGGATCCACATAAGAGGCATCATAGATCGTGGTGTTATCGTCTGTGTAGACACGGGGTGACATGCAGGGAAGCAGTGTATAATCCCGCGCATCGATGATGATACCCGTATAGGCGGCATCCGCTGATGACGTCACGCCCTCCCCGACCTTGGGGACATCTTTAGGAGTGTCATAGAGGGGAAGCATGAGTTTGGCCAGGTCGCCGGTGATGGCGATGCTCAGGACGACTTCGATGGTCCCGTCTGACATATATTTGATCTTCTCTTCCTTGTACCCTCTCAGGACCCCTTCTACTTTGGACTTGATGACATCGTCTTTAAGCATGAAGTTTTCCACAGTGGTCTCTGAAGTGACATGGACACCCTGCATGACTTCCAGCAGGTTCCTCTGGGCATCCTGTAAAGCAGCTCTTTTCGCAGCAGGCCTCTGGGCCGCTGCGGGGAGATTGGGGTTGGGGGCTCCGATGCCCACAGCTCTGATGACAAGCTCCGTCCAATCTATCTCGCCCTTATCCAGCTGCTGAATCATGTTGTCTTCCTGGGCAGAAAGCAACGTAATGCCGCACAGAAGCACGAGCATTATGATCAATCCTTTTTTCATATCGACCTCCTTGGTTCCACCAATTTTTACAAGTATAGCAAGACTCCTTTTTTTATCAAGGGGACATCATCCAAAATTTATCAACCTGATCAGGACAAATATAACGGCTCCGGACATCACTCCTGCCGCCACGTCATCCAGCATGATCCCCGCCCCGTTTTTCATCCTGTCGAAGACAGAGACGGGAAACGGTTTCCAGATATCGAAGATCCTGAAGAGGAGAAACGACGCCCCTGCAAGCCACAGATTACCCCCCGCCAGAAAGAGCGGGATGAACTGGGCTACAAATTCATCCATGATGATGGGAGAGGCATCGTCTCCGCCGTAAAGGGCCCTGGATCGGTTAGAAAGGATCAGCCCGAGGATAAAGAGGGCCGGCAGCATCCAGATGAGGATATTTGCATGAAAGACTCCCCAGAAGACCCAGAGGATCACCGCCGCCAGGCTGCCCCATGTCCCGGGAGCCAGTCTGATGTGCCCGATATAGAAGAGTGAGAGGAAAAAGCGGCTTGTTTGATCGAAAAACTCTTGTCCTGTGACAATTTTACGGTTTTTGATGAAAAAATCGATCCCCGAATAGACAGTGAGGATCAATGCTGCATAAAGAAGCAGAAGATCCAGGTTCCTCAGGCTTTCACCTGTGAGGATATTGAGCATGGCGGCGATAATGGCCGAAAGCTGGACCACCGTTTTGATCTTGCCGCTCCAGACCGCTGCGATGACTACTTTTTTCCGTAAAGCGGCATCTCTGTGCAGGGTCACATAGATCTCCCGGACCAGAAGGACCAGAACCACCCAGAGGGGGAAACGTTCCAGCCAGACAAGCAGGAAAAGAGCCGAATAGACAAGGAGCTTATCGGCAAAAGGGTCCCATATCTTTCCGAAATCACTCACCCATTGGTATTTACGGGCAAGATACCCGTCGAAAAAGTCAGTCAGGGACATGAAGACAAAAAGACCAAGGCCGATATACCCGTAAGTCCTGTTGTCGTTTACCTGGGCAAAAAACCAGACAAAAGCCGGGACCAGGATGATCCGCAAAAGGGTCAGTACATTGGGAAGCCGTTTCATAACGTGATCTCTCCTTCCAGGTCGTATTCATAACTTCCGGTGATCCGCACCGGAACCAGTTCACCTTCCAGGGCTTCATTATTATTGAAAAAGACGACTCCGTCAACATCCGGGGCGTCACGCCAGATCCGTCCCTCTTCCCCGGGATAGTCCACCAGGCAGTGGAAATCCTTTCCCACCAGAGACGCCAGCTTCTGTGTGCTGATCTCACGCTGGAGTGTCATGATCTCCTCAATACGTTCTTCTTTGACGTGTCCTTCAACCGGGTCTCCCAAAGAGGCTCCCGGGCTCAGCGCCTGTCGTGAGTAGGCAAAAGCCCCCATCTTGTCGAAGTAGCCCCTCTCCACAAATGCGGCCAGATCCCGGAACTGATCCTCTCCCTCTCCGGGAAATCCCACGATGAAGGTGGTCCGGAGGACGGCATCACTGAAAACCTTTTTGATCATATCAAGCTTATAGAGAGCTTCTTTGCTGGTATAGCCTCGTTTCATGGCACGGAGGACTTCGTCACTGGCATGCTGAAGGGGAATATCAAAATAGGGAAGGATCCCGTTGTCAGCCACAGCTTTGAGGAAGTCTTCGTCGATCCCCCGGATATCCAGATAGAGGAGACGTTTCCAGGGGAAATCATAGCGTCCCACAAGATCCATGAGCTCTTTCAGCGAGGAGCCGTTGTCTTTTCCGTAAAAAGAAGTGCTCTGTGAGACAAGGATGAGCTCTTTGATCCTCCTGTCCCGGGCCAGCAAGTCCAGTTCCTCTTTGATATCGGCGAGCGTGCGGCTTTTCAGGAGGCCCCGGATTTTGGGTATCGTGCAGTAGGTGCAGGGAAGGCTGCATCCGTCTGAGATCTTGAGATAGCGGAAGTGGGCCTTGTCCAGGGGGATACGGTGCGTAAACGGGCCGATGAACCCCTGCGCCCCCTTCTCTTCCGGGACATTCTTCTCCTCAGCCAGCGTTTCAATGGCTCTGTAGCCTGCGGGCGTGATCCACTCTTCCACCTCGGGGATCTCCCGGACAAGCTCCTCTCTGTGGAGTTCGGGAAGGCATCCTATTACAGCGATACGCATCTTCAATCCGCGCTCTTTCCGAAGGGCGGCATACTCCAGGATGGTCTCGATGCTCTCTTCTTTAGCGGCATCGATAAAGGCGCATGTATTGATGAGAAGAAGGTCTGCCTCATCCCACCGGGAAACCGGCCGGGCACCTGTCATTTTCAGACGTCCGGCGATCTCTTCTGAATCGACGAGGTTTTTGTCACATCCCAGTGTTACAATATGAAACTTCATCACGGTTTTGCCAGAAAGTTGGAATAAGAGTTGAGATCAAACAAAGACTTTTTGTATTTGACTTCTTCAAAACTTGAAAAAGAGTAGTAGACGATACTTCCGCTGAAAAAGTTAATACTGATCTTCTGAGGTTTCATAC
>Ga0068713_1002303_pt1 | contig 20058 bp, 17 predicted proteins | sample MTBAKSrepl2MetaG_FD_62223 | JGI IMG/M metagenome (GOLD analysis project Ga0068713, IMG submission 62223) | Enrichment culture microbial communities om Arthur Kill intertidal strait, New Jersey, USA, that are MTBE-degrading - MTBE-AKS2 (Arthur... | ecosystem: Environmental > Aquatic > Marine >...
TGTCAACCACCCTTGGAGAACCTATGGAAAAAAACTGAATGGCAAGCCTACTGCTGTGATCAATTAGGACATTTCTATTTAGCCAGCATTAGGACATTTCTATTTAGCCTTGACAATTTTAAAACGAAATCGAGCTCATCATTTAGGCCCCCTCATGTAGAGGGAAGTGAAGCCCAGCCCAGGGTTGGTTCTTTCAGGCAGGGGTGAGGGTTAGGTTTTGAAGACGAGTAAACAAAAAAAGTAATATTTTCCACTTCGTTCAGAACGACAGAACCACTGGAGAAACGCAACACAGCTTAGTCTTTTCCTTGCGCCAGGTTGGAATCCTGTTATAATTCCTGCTAATGACTGGTCCGGTGCGCGGTCCTTTGTTTAGGCTGCAATCAGGGAGACCTGCAAAAAAAATATATGTATGAGGAGCATACGTCATGGCATTAACAAAAACTGAAAAAACTGAGATTATCAATCAATTCGCAACCAAATCGGGCGACACAGGTTCTCCCGAAGTCCAGATTGCACTGCTTTCGAGAAGAATTGCTCAATTGACCGATCACCTGCGCGCGAACAAGCACGATGAGAGTTCCCGCCGTGGTCTGCTGAAGTTGGTTGGTCAGCGCCGCCGTCTCCTGGCTTATCTACGCCAGAAGGACTACGATCGCTTTATGACCATTACCGAAACTTTGAGCATCCGCAGGAAATAATTTCAGAAATACAGTAATCAACCGCTTGACCTCTCCTGAATTCGAGAGGTCATTGCGGAATTTAACAAGCCAGACGGGAATTGAAAAGCGCTGACCATCCCTGATCACCGATTTTCAGTCCCTGCTCTGGCAACAGGTGAAAGGATAAAATGAAACCTGAAGCAAAGTATTTTTCCACACAGTTGGGAAACAAAGAAGTCAGTTTTGAAACCGGCAGAATTGCCCGTTTAGCTGGCGGATCCGTAATTCTCCGACAGGGCGACAGCATGATGTTCGCCGCTGCCACCATGGGCGGTGTGCGCGAAGGCACAGACTTTTTCCCGCTGACCGTGGACTACGAAGAACGCATGTACGCCGGCGGCAAGATTCCCGGATCGTTCTTCCGTCGTGAGGGACGCCCCTCCACAGATGCCACCCTCGTGGCTCGCCTCACTGACCGCCCCCTGCGTCCGCTCTTCCCCGAAGGCATGCGTAATGAGGTCCAGGTTGTTCTTATGTCGCTCTCCGCTGACACCGAAAATCCATTGGATATGCTCGCCATCAACGCCGCTTCGGCTGCCTTGATGATCTCGGACATCCCCTTTGGCGGTCCTGTTGGCGCCGTTCGCATCGGTTTTGTCGATGGCGAACTGGTGGTCAACCCCACCATTCAGCAAATGGAAGTCTCCACACTCGATTTGCGTGTGGCAGGCACCAAAGACGCTCTTCTGATGGTTGAAGCCGGCGCAAATGAAGTGACCGAAGTCCTGATGGCTGAAGCACTGCAACTGGCACACCAATCCATCCAGCCGATCATTGAAGCTCAACTGCGCATGGCAGCTGAAATTGGCAAACCCAAGAAAGTTGTCAAACTTGCAGAAAAAGACGCCAACCTGATTAACCAGGCAAAAGAAGCTGTTCGCTCTCGTTTGGAAGCCCTGCTTGACCAGGAATACAGCAAAGACAATATGTATGGCGGTATCGCTGAGATCAAAGAGGCATACATCCTTGAGCAGGCTGGTGAAGAACCAACCGCAGAAGCTGTTGCAGCATTTGGTGCGGCTTACGATGAAGCTGAAAAGCAGATCATTCGCGAGCGCATCCTGAATCAGGGCAAACGTCCCGACAACCGCAAGGTATTTGAAGTACGCGAAATCAGCTGTGAAGTTGATATCGCCCCTCGTGCCCATGGTTCCGGCTTATTCACCCGTGGTGAAACCCAGGTGCTGACCCTGGCAACCCTTGGTACCCCCAAGGAAGCCCAGGAACTGGACAACCTCAACGGCATGGACTCAAAACGCTACATGCATCATTACAACTTCCCGCCCTACTCCACCGGAGAGACAAAACGCCTCGGTGGTCAGTCAAGACGCGAAATTGGTCATGGTGCCCTGGCAGAACGAGCTTTATTGCCCGTCATTCCTGACGAAAAAACTTTCCCCTACACCCTGCGTCTCGTATCCGAGGTGATGGCTTCCAATGGATCTTCCTCTATGGGTTCCGTTTGTGGCTCCACTTTGGCTTTGATGGATGCCGGTGTGCCGATCACCAATCCCGTCTCTGGTGTTGCCATGGGTCTGATTAAGGAAGGCGACAGATACGCTATCCTGACCGATATCCTGGGCACTGAAGATCACCTCGGTGATATGGACTTCAAAGTGGCAGGTACTCGCAATGGTATTACCGCACTGCAAATGGACATCAAAATCGGTGGGATCACCCCCGAAATCATGGCCGAAGCTTTAGACCGTGCCAAGGCTGGTCGCTTCTATATTTTGGACCAGATGCTCCAGGTTATTTCTGCACCTCGCCCAAGCCTGAAACCCCATGTTCCTCGCATCGAATCGATCAAAGTGCCGATTGACAAAATCGGTGCGATCATCGGACCCGGTGGCAAGAACATCCGCGCCCTGCAGGAAGAAACCAATACCAAGATCGACATTTCTGATGATGGAACTGTTTTCATTGCCTCAACCAGTGGCGTTGGCTTTGAAGAAGCTCGCGATCGCATCCTTTCTCTGACCGAAACAGCAGAAATTGGCAAAATCTACACAGGTAAATGTGTGCGCGTAGCCGATTTCGGTGCCTTCATCGAGATTCTGCCCGGATTGGACGGACTGGTGCACGTTTCACAACTGGCATCCGAACGTGTTGAGAAGGTCGAAGATGTTGTTAATGTCGGCGACGAATTGACTGTTATGGTCATCGACGTCTCTCCCGAAGGCAAGATCAGACTCTCCCGCAAGGCTTTACTTGAGGGCTGGACCGCTGAAGAAGCCCGCGAGCACGACAACGCTAACCGTAGTAAATCCTCTGGTGGTGGCCGTAGTGGTGGGCATTCTGGTGGTGACAGACGTTCTGGTGGAGATCGTTCCGGTGGCGGCGAACGCCGCTATGGTGGCGACCGTTCCTCCGGCGGTGATCGCCGATCAAGTGGCGGTGACCGTCGCTCCAGTGGTGGCGACAGAAGACCACCCCGCGCATAGTTTTTCGCGAAATTGAAAAGGTGAGGCTCCGACCTCACCTTTTTTTGTGTTCTGGCTTTGGAATTTATTTTTGTAGGGGAGACCTGCCATGGTCTCCTGGCATTAGCCAACCCAAACATTGGGCGGGCATGGCAACATACACCTACACACCAATACTAATCCGCTCTCTTTCAAGCTCCAGCGCTGCACGGGCATCGGTTTCCGTTGAAACAAAACGCATGATCAACAAACAAGGATACTCAGGGCAATGGGCACAGTTGCTGATCGGGCGCTTGGACGCACATTGACGAATTTGGCAACCCTGGCACATCCGCGACTCCAGTCGCTGCTGGCTATGGCAGCCATAACAAGTCATGTCTTTGGTGGATAGGCACAGTTCCTCACTGGAATATTCAGCTGCCAGCCATCGTTTATGTACCTCATCCCTGTTTTGGGTTGCCTGGAAAACCGGACATTCCTCACAACTCAAGCCGCAATACGCGAGTGGAACCATAAAACCCTCCGGTTGAAGTGGGCTAAGAAATCACTTCAATCATTAACGAGCAGGAATCGTGCCAGTTAGAGAAAAAAGTAAACTATTTGAGGATGAGTCTCATTGGGGGATGTTGGGGATGGATCAGGGCAAAGCCCAGGCTCTCGTAAAGCGGCTGACCTTCCGGGCTGGCATCCAGGTCCAGGTATGCCAGGTCCAGCTCCCGCGCTTTCCGGATCAATTCCAACATAATTGCACGCGCAAGCCCCTGGTGCCGGAATGGAGGCCAGGTGAGGATGTTGATGATGCGCCCATATCGACCCCTGGGAGCCATCGGTTGCCACATCACTTCGATCACCTGCAAGAACCCGGCTGCAGCCAGCGTCTGATCTTCCAAAGCAATCCAGGCAAAAAGATCTCGCTCAAGATGGTCACTAAGGTAGGTCTCGATTTGCTGTGCAGCCTTATTCTCTTCATCTGGCTGGATGTCATAACCCAGGGCGCGTAAGAAATCCAGACGGGCGTTAACCAGTAACAGGATGTCTTCATTTTGGGCTGGGCGCAAAGTTAGGGGCATCTCAGACGTTATCCTCGTTGAGTGTCTTGTTTCGATAGACCACGTCCGGGCGGGTTTGCCAACCCTGGCTCTCCCAAAAAGCGTTTCCTCGCTCATTCGTACCAAAAACCAGCATACCAGCCTTGGTAATGCCCTCGGCTTTCAAGGCATCGCAGGCAGTGTCTGCCAGGAGCTTGCCGATTCCCTGCCCTTGGTAGTCGGGATGAACCAGGGCGTGGTAGATATAACCGCGCCTGCCGTCGTGCCCGGACAGGATCCCGCCGATAATTTTCCCGTCTTCTTCAGCGACAAAACAAGTGTTCGGATTACGCTGCAGGAATTTCGCGATTCCCTCTTCGCTGTCATCCAGGCTGCGCAGCCCTTTGTTGAAACCTGGCAGACTGTTCCATAAAACAAACAGAGCAGGGTAGTCTGCCATGGTAAAAAGCCGGATTGTTGCAACCATAGTCAGATTTAAATCAAACCATAACGATGCAGGGCGGTATTCAGGATCATATTGACGAGTTCTGTATGACCAATGCCATCTGCCTCGGCTTCGATGACGATATCCGAGAGTTTGGGCATCAAGCCAGGAAGAGGGTTGATTTCCAGGATGTAGGGCTTGAAATTGTCATGAACATCCAGGCGAAAATCGATGCGCGCAACGTCCAGCGCGCCAGTCACGCGGAAAACGGCAGCTGCCAGCCAGTTCAACTCATCCACCTGGTCTTCGTCCAACGGTGCCGGGCAGAGGTATTCAAGATCAGCAGCGTGGGCTGTTTTGAGATCATTGCCATACACCTTGCCCGATTCAATCCAGGGCTCCAGGTTAACTTCCATGGGTGGTAAAAAGTGCAAACCAGCCTGGATGCGGTGGGCGTTCTCGTCCTTGGGAATACGGCGGGCAACCGGACCAATCAGGTTACCTACCAAACCGATGGTTACCTCACGCCCTTCGATGTAGCGTTCCACCAGCGCACTCTGCTTGTATTTTTTCAAAATGTAGTCGAGTTGGGTGCGCAGTTCTTCATCATTGTGCAGGATGGATTGATAGCTGATGCCCATACCTGTGCCTTCCCGGCTGGGTTTGATGAAAAGCGGGTATTCCATGCCTTCTTCCAGGGGTTCATCCACGCGTTCAAAGCTCTGAAATTCCGGTGTTGGCAGGTTATGCCAGGCAAGGATGCGTTTGGTCATCGGTTTGTCCAGTGTCAGCGCCAGGGTCAGAATCTTGGAGCCAGTGAAGGGGATTTGTAATTTCTCCAGGATGGCAGGGATCTGCGCTTCGCGCGAATCGCCAAAATGGCTTTCTGCGATGTTGAAGCAGATATCAGGTTTGTAATCCCGTATGGTGTCGATGATGCTGTCATCGGCTTCCAGGAATTCAGCCTGATGTCCGCCTTCACGGATAGCATTGACCAGGGAAAGAACAGTTGACTCAGAGTCGAGATCATCCCATTGATCCTTGCTCATACCTTCGAAAACAGGCGCGTTTTCTTTCAGATTTGCCAATACAGCGACACGAAAACTCTTCATTTTTAAAGTATCTCCAGGGGATTATATTAATTCCACAGTGCTGTATTATAGTAGGTTTTTGAAAAAAGTTGAGACGATTAAATGGTAGTAAAACAGGAAATCAGCACGCTTCATACTGTTCAATCTCAAAAACCGCAAACTGAACTTGAAATAAGATTGTCTAAAACCAGTATATATAGCAAGATAAGAGAATAACTTGCAATAAGATATTAATAATAGTGGTATTATTGCAAGATAAGTTGATAAATTGAAATAAGGATGGTAAAATCAAAATCTAATTTCAAGATAGAAGGACGAATATGGATGCAGCCAGAGCAGGAAAACTACGAAATAACCTTGGAGGAGATGCCGAATACAGATCCTTCGTTCCTACGCAATTACCTCCAATCCCAGCAATAGAAGTGGATGGTGATATGCTCAAATTACTGGTTGAAGGAACTAAAGAACTGACGATTCTTGAGTCCATCTCCAGATTTATACCCAATATTAATGTCTTTGTTGCGATGTATGTTAGAAAGGAAGCTCTGATGTCATCGCAAATTGAAGGCACACAGGCGACTCTCGAAGATATCCTCGATCCAGCAATTGAAGAAAATGCAAACCGGGATGTTGCTGAGGTTCTGAACTACATTAAGGCTACAGAGTATGCAATCAATAGAATGAAGGTTCTTCCTCTTAGCAATAGATTGATAAAAGAAACCCAGGCAGTATTAATGCAAGGAATTCGGGGACAAGAATGGGCACCTGGAGAATTTCGCAATTCGCAAAATTGGATTGGTGGAAAAGGAAGTACTTTGAAAACGGCCAGGTTTATTCCACCTAACCCCAAGGATATGTTGACCGCAATTGCTGACCTGGAGAATTACATGCATATAGAAGATGATATGAATGTCCTCATTCGTGCAGCTTTGATTCATTACCAATTTGAAACGATTCATCCATTCCTTGATGGAAATGTAAGAATTGGACGATTACTGATTGTGTTGTACCTGATGGATCAAAAAGTACTCACTACGCCTGCCCTCTACGTCTCATACTTCCTTGAGAAGAACAGGGTCGAATACTATGATAGATTATCTGAGGTTCGAAGGAATGGCAATTATGAGCAATGGGTGAAATTTTTCTTGCTGGCAATCCTTGAATCAGCCAGAGAAGCAGCGGATGTCACAAAAAAACTTTCTGATCTTCACGACCGAAATATGTCGTTGATCAAGAATCTGGGAAGAGCATCGATTTCGGCCAAGAAAGTGTTTGAATATCTTGAAGCTAACCCAATCATGGAAATCAACAGGACTGCTGAAGCGCTAAACCTGGCTTACAACACAGTTCTTTTTGCAGTACAAAGGCTAACAACGTTAGGTATCCTTAAGGAAACTTCCGGGCAAAGCAGAAACCAGGTTTTTTCGTATGAGTCTTATCTAAATCTCCTACGCGACGGAACATAAGCGTTCTTACAACTGCCAGATATCATTGATTTTTGAGTTTACAGCGATAAAACTTCAGCGGGAACACACTCGCCTCACCAGCCCCCTCCAGCGCAGCGATGGGAGGGGGGTTAGGGGGTGGGTGTTTTTCTTAAAGACTGTGGAATCTACAACTCCACCATCTTCGCGTCTACGGCTTTAGCCTGGGCAACACCGCGTTCACCTCACCAGCCCCCTCCAGCGTAGCGGCAGGAGGGGGATAGGGGGTGGGTGTTTTTATTTGAATACTGTGAAATCTACAACTCCATCATCTTTGCATCTACGGCTTCAGCCTGGGCAACACCGCGTTCCACGTTCACAAAGCGCAGCAGAATGATCCCAGCCACAAAAAAGATGACCAAAGAGACGATTCCAAGGCGCGGATCGCCTGTTCTGGCTGTAATAAATGCCATCAATGCCGGACCAACAACGGTGTTGAATTTCTCTGAGACGCTGAAAAAGCCGTAAAATTCCGCGCTTTTGCTCTTGGGCATCATCTTGCCAATAAGCGAGCGGCTCAACGCCTGGCTGCCGCCTTGCACCATGGCTACTCCAAAGCCCAGCACAAACATGTGCCATTCTTCTTTCATGAAATAGCCAAAAATTGCCACAACAGCGTAGATAAGCAATGCCAGACTGATGGCTTTTTTGTTGCCCATGGTTTTACCCAGCTTCCCAAACAGCAAGGCAAAAGGTGCTGCTACAAACTGGACCATGAGGAAAGTGCCCAGGATGGTTAAGGTGCTGAATCCCAAATCTGACGCAAAGGCAGCCGCCATGGTAATGATCGTGCCAATTCCGTTGGCATAGACGAAGAAGGTGATCAGGAAAAGGAACAGATCCTTGTAATCCTGAATCTCACTGAGTGCCTTAGCCAGGCGTTTAAAGCCAACAGTGATCACGTTTTGACCAATTTCGTGGGATTCTCCCTTTGCAGCGGGCTCGGACACACGCTTGAAAATCGGGATTGAAAAAACAGCCCACCAAATCGCCACGCTGACCAGGCTGAGGCGCATCATCAGGGCTGTGGCTTCCTCTTCGGGCATGCCAGTCATAAAACGAGGACCCAGAAAGATCATGATCGCGTTGATCAGCAGCAGCAAGCCACCACCGATGTAGCCCAACGCGTATCCACGGGACGAAACCTGGTCGATTTCATCTTCTCTGGCAACATGCGGAAGCAAGCTGTCATAGAAGACCAATGACCCGGCGAAACCAATTGTCCCAAGAATGTAAAGTATGATGCAGAGCGTCTGATCTGCCGGCTCGACGACAAACCACAACAAAGCCGTGCTGATGATCCCTAAAGCAGCGAAAAACGCCATGAAGGCCTTCTTGCTGGCTTTGAAGTCAGCTATGGCGCCCAAAATCGGACTCAATACAGCCGCTATCAGGCTACCGATTGCCACTGCACTACCCCAGATCGGCACCGAAGAGCCCTGGGCAATATAAGTAGCAAAGTAGGTGGGCAAAACCACCCCCATGACCGTGGTGGCGAAGGCAGAATTTGCCCAGTCATACATCGTCCAGGCCCTAATATTGCGTTTGTGCTCCTTTTCGTCTATGTCCAAACTCAGTGTTTCAAAATTTTCCATTTTTTACCCATTTCCTATTGAATAATCGATGATTTGTGGCTCCCCGGCTCGTGCGCCGAGGGAAAAGAAAGTCTCGTTCAATAATTCTAACAATGACTGTGGGTCATTGATGGTCAATAAGGTTTTCATCTGCTCTCGTGGGATTTCATAAGGTTCGAGATAGGCTTTCAGGAATTTCCGAAAGGGCATCACGCCATCTTCCGGTTGCAGCCTGATCATATCCTCCAGTTGAAAGCGTGCCAATTGGTAGACTTCCTGGACGGAAATATCTTTACGATCGCGTTCGCTAAAGATCCAGGGATTGGCTTTGGCAGCCCTTCCGACCATGACAGCATCACAACCGGTTTCTTCCAACATTCTTTTTGCATCTGCCACGCTTTTCACGTCACCATTGCCGATCACTGGAACGTTCAGTCTGCGCTTCAATTCCCCAATCTGTGCCCAGCGGGCAGGTTTGTTGAAGGAATTTTTTTGCGTTCGTCCATGCAAAGCCACCAATTTGGCACCATATTCAACAGCCAGCTCAGATAATTCAAGATAATTATGGCTGGTTTCATCCCAACCCAGGCGCATTTTGGCGGTCACAGGCACACTCACTGCCTGTGTTACCAGCCGGAAGATATCCCGAACCAGCGTCGGATTGCGCATCACGCCAACGCCGGCACCGCGCCCGCACACGCTTTTCGCGGAACAACCCATGTTGATGTCAATCATGTCCGGGTGGAATTCCGCTTCAATTCGGGCGGCGCATTCTGCCATGCGTACCGCATCGTTATCCAGCAACTGCACGGCAAAGGGACGTTCTGCTGCACGGAACAGGAGGCGTTTTTTCTCATAGCTTTTTTGACGAGCATAATCGAGAGTATTGACAAACTCTGAGACAGAATACGCTGAACCCAGTTTCCGTGTGATCCAGCGGAAAGTGGCATCAGAAAGCCCGTCCATGGGTGCGAGAATTAATTGCCCAAAGATCGGGATGTCACCGATCTTGAATGTGGGCGAAAGGGCTGCCTGGACCATGCTCAGTCAGCTATCCTGAAAAAGAGCGTCACGATCTTGTATGCCGCAACCGGCAATTCAACTTCTTCTGACTCATTCATCTGTAGATCGGCGATGAAACTTTCATCCAGGTTCACCAGCTTAACCGATTGGTAAGGGAGATAAGGCTTCAGCTTCAGGACAATACTTGCATCAGAAAGATTGACGCCCCGCAATATCCAGCCAGCTTCGTTTTCAGCTTCTTTGAGCGCAGTGATCATGAATTCCGATGGCGTCACGGATACCATTTGTGCGCTTTCAGCCAACTGCCCGTTGTGCAAGGGCGCAACAATAGCCTCGAAATTGGTTTGGAAAGATTGAGCAAGCTGCACTGCACTGCCAAAATCAGAACCGTGAGGAATGATGGCATAGTTGAAAAGGTAAGTTGCTTGCTCCTGGGCTCCTGGAGTCGGCAGAGGAGGTCCAGCCTGCCCCTGACGGTTCCACATGTCATCACGCGAGAGCCAGCCCACGCAGCGCAGCAAAGTAAGCGCGATTTGTGCCTCGTCTTGCATATCCCGCAATACAGCCACTTCAGGCAAACCCCGGTTAGCAACGGTAAGTCCATGACTTTCGACACTTATATCCGTAAAAGCACGCTGTGGCACTTCCGGTCGGGGCAGCTCGCGCCAGGTGCGGTCCACTTCTGGCAGGTCAAGCGCACGTTCTACAATTTGGAAATGACCATCGTAGCGGGCTTTATCCACAGACAACCCAGTGGGGAAACGCACTTCCAGCCGGTGATCCAGGGCATGATTGTCGAAAATTACCTGGACATTGACCTGCGGGACACCCTGGGTCAGGCTGATGGCGACATCCAGCGGACAGGTTGTCAACTCAGCACTTCGTCTATCGCGTTCATTACTTAAGCCGATGGGGATCTCAAGGTTCATCTGCAGGATGAGCATTTCGGAGAGCGATTCTTTGATAACCTCTACACTCTCGATACGGGGAACAAATACGGTGTCATTTTCGGGTGGGGTGTAATTGTATTCATCCCCACGGTCGCCGCGATCGACGAATGTGTTCAAATTTTCATAAAGGATGTCATTGGTTTTATCATAAAGGCTGAAGCTGCCATCCTCGCCGGTTAGCGTAAGGGTAAAGTAATCATTAGATATGTTTTCCAGCTCTTCTTCGTCATCTTCCCAATCAACTGGTGTGACCTCTCCTACCGGTTCTCTTAGCACCCACCAGGTTTGGTAACCCAGGGCAGGCACGTCTTTTGCGACGAAGGAAAGCCGGGCAGTGGCAACATTGAACACCTTGACCCGTACCAGCATCTCCGGATCACTGCCCATGATCATTCCCATAACTTCGGTCAGTGCGCTTTCCAATTGTTGGTTATCAGGCTCCAGGAAGTCTGAAAATTCAGCGTCTATACAAGGCATATCCGGGTCTTGCCCCAGTTTAGCCCTGATCAATTTCTGGTTATTGTGACCTTCAACGCCGGCATTTGTCAGCAGTCCCATCAGGTTCTTGACCTGGTAGGTGTTCGATTCGCGGAAATCCCGTTCTTCCCATTCCCATTGGCAGTCAACCGGTTCGCCTGCCTGGTCAACCAAGCGCAGGTCAAGGTCATCACCTGCCATGTCGATGCTGACTGAAACGAGATCCGTCTTTGGGTAAGGAGAAGCGTTGTAAACCGTCACTGCAGCCAGCTTGTTTTCAAGATTTGGTCCCTGGGTGTTGATTTCTGACTGGATGGCAGCCAGGCTTTGGTTGGTGATCACTTCAGCAACCTGGTCCACCTGGTCAAAACGGCTGACCATGTCAGCGTGGGTCTCGTCGACAGAACACCCACAAATAGAATCGTGCGGATGGTTGCTTATCAGCAGCTTCCAGGTTTGATGGATGATCGGACCGGGATCGTTGAGGCGGGTACTTTTTTCGTGTTGTTTGAGTGGCAAAAATGCGTCACCACCTCGTTTCAGAAGCTCAGCCCAGGTACTGAATGGTTCTGTCCAGCGTTCGAGCAAGGTTTCGGAATAGTGGTTGCGCTGCTTGATCCACATTCGTGCCGAGAGTACGCCTGGCAGCATGTGGGCTTTTTGTGGGTCACGCAATTCTCCGGTAAGGGTCGGCAGGAGAATAGAATTTTCTTCCAATTCCTGGCTGACAGCTGACAGGTAAGCGGGCAGCGTGGAATGGATCGCTCTTCTGTCAGAAGTCTCGTGCTGGTTGTAATAACGGAGGTGTTCGGGAAGTTCCGGGCGCGGCTCCAGGTGATCAGTTCCGCGCATCATCAGAAAGTGGCTGGTGGGGTTGAGAGTCTCCAGCTTATCAGCTTCCTTATCAAGATCCATTAGGCTTTGATTAGGATCGCTTGCTGGCCATTCCGCGATATTGCCGTAACCGTCGTGAAGATGTGCCAGTAAAACGCTGCTGCCATCGGGGGCTTGCCAGTGCAGAAGAGTCGGGGAATCTTTGGGTACGCCGCGCCAGAGGCAGGCGGTATCCATGTGGAAACCATTCAAAATCTGTGGCATCTGTCCGATATGACCAAAGGGGTCAGGAATGTAGCCAATCATCATGCGCTGACCAAAAAGTGCGCATAGTTGCTTTCCAATCATCAGATTACGGATGGTGGCTTCAGGAGAAACCAGGAACTCATCGGGCAGGATATACCAGGGACCAATCAGGATGCGGTTTTCCTGGATATTTTTTTGAAGGAGAGGCAGGTTTGCCATGCGCATCTGAAGGTAATCTTCCAGGACGATGGTCTGCCCGTCGAGCATGAAATGCAAGTATTCCGGGTCCTGATCCAGGATAACAAGCAGGTTATCGACTAAATGGACGAGTTGCAGGCGGAACTGCTGGAAAGTCTTGTACCATTCCCGGTCCCAGTGAGTGTGAGAGACGATGTGTAATGTTTGCATGGGATCTCCTTGGCTGGTTAGCTACCAGGATAATTATGCCATAAAAGAACCATCTGACGTAGGGAACGTCTTAAATGTAGGGCGGAATGCGCCTCATTTGCACACTCCGCCTTACTCCTGCTTGATCTGGATGTTTGTGGTTCACGGCAGCTATGCCGAACCGATTGTCACCCTGAGTAAAGCAAAAGATGACATACGAGTTAACTTTGTCATTCTGAACGCAGTGAAGAATCTTTCAGTTTGAATCTCAAGATCCTTCATTCCACTCAGGATGACAGATGTATTTAATTTGTCATTCTGAACGCAGTGAAGAATCTTTCAGTTGGACTCTCAAGATCCTTCGTTTCACTCAGGATGACAAAATTCTGGAGGCAAGGATCCTTTACTACTTCGCCAATTCTTCGATTGCCCAGCGGATAGCTTCGACAATGACCACATCGCATTCGTTCTCCAGGGCTTTTTCCAACAACGGAATGAACTCTTTTTTCCGGCTATTGCCCATCGCGATGGCTATGTTGCGCCTGAAGCCAGAATATTTTGCACGCCAGACTGGTGTGTTACGGTATTTTTGTTTGAATTCTTCTGCTGTCAGACTGAAACTATCTGCCAGATCAGGGAATTCTTCAATTACCTTAGTTTGTGGTTTCAGGAGGGCTTTTTTATTTACCGGGCAGATACTTTGACACTTATCGCAGCCAAAAACGCGATTGCCAACTGCCTTGCGAAATTCCAAAGGAATGGGTCCACGGTTCTCAATGGTCAGATAGCTCAGGCAGCGCCTGGCATCGATGCTGCGATTGGGCAAGATTGCTTGGGTGGGGCAGGCTCTCACGCACAGCCTGCAATCTCCACAGTCGTCTCTCTCAAAAGTTGGATCAGGCTCCAACTCCAGGTTGATCAGCAATTCCGAAAGGTTGGTCCATGAGCCAAAATCAGGATGGAGCAGCAGTGAGTTACGCCCTATCCATCCCAAACCAGCCTTTTGCGCATAGCCTTTTTCCAGAACCGGTGCGCTATCCACACAAGGGTAGGCTTCCACCTCGCTCCCTGCCAATTCGCTAATCAAATCCGTCAGCTTTCCAAGCTGCTCCTTGATCACATCGTGGTAATCAGGCAGCAAGGCATAGGCTGCAATCCTCCCCGTATCGTCGATTGTGATGGTGGATTCAGTCATTGCGAGCGAAGCGAAGCAATCTCCACTATTGATCGTTCCGGTCTCCTCACCGAGTACGGATCCTGACCGCAGGTCTCCCCCACAACCGATCGTGCTGGTGGGGCCAGTCATTGCGAGCGAAGCGAAGCAATCTCCACTATTGATCGTGCCGGTCTCCTGACCGAGCACGGGTCCTGTCCGAATGTCTCCTGGCGGAGGGTAGCTTGACAACAAACTGATCACCGTCCGGCAGGAGGGCAGCAGCTTTCTCGGATCTGCTCTCATCTCCAGAGCGCGTTGGCTGCCAAGGTAATCCATCTCCGCCTGCTGACCAGTTTCAATCCAATCCCTGTATTGAGCTACACCAGGTACAGGGAAAACCGACGTAAACCCAATAGTAACAAAGCCGAGGCTTTCGGCCCCGGCTTTGATCTTTGCTTTCAGAGACATTTCGTCCTGTGGATGTTGCTATTTGATGTTGTATTGAAAATAGAAGTACCCAAAAGGCACGTTACTGGCATTCACGATGTTCCAATTGCTCTTCGCCACGCCAACGGTCTGTGGGGCAGTGAAATTCATGGTGAATTGAATGCTCATAGTTGGCGGAACTTCAGTCGGCATCTTGAACGTGGTCTGGGAGATACCAAAATTATTCCCGTCCACATATTGGATGTAATAATCCGTCGTCCAGGTGGTTGTACCGGTATTCATCAAGGTAACCACAACCTGGAATTTGTTACCAGCAAGAACCTCAGAATCATCGGCAGGTGCACTGCGTGTCCAGACCCCGGCATCAATGCCACCCGAAGCAGTTGGAGCCGCCATCGTAGTGGTCACCTGCGGTGAGGGCGTGGTGCCCAGGGCAGCCGTCGGCACGACGGTTGTGAGCGTTGCAGTAGCAGTAGCAGTGGGCGCAGTTGTTGCTGTTGGCACAGGCGTGTCGGTTGGGCGAGCGATAGCGGTCTTGGTAAACTGGGCTGCCACGGTTTGGGCGACATTGGTTTGGCGGGCTACTTCAGCCTCCGGATTTTCTTTCGGTCGGCATCCTGAGATTGCCACCATCAATACAAGTCCTACCAGGAGGACTACTTTTACCTTTTTTATGTCCATCATTACACCTTTCACTAAGACGGCTAATAAGTCTGCAATAATTGTGACGGCTAATTAATGATTTGTCAAGTTGACCTGCTTCAGGGTTTGATCTCTGGTTTGAGCAAATGGATGACATCCCCGGATGGTGAGCCGTTCGCCTTCAGGAGCAGCACGATTTTCACTTGCTTACCACCCAGAGAGCCAAGATCAACGTCAAGCCGCTGAAATTGCAGATCGTGGATCTCGCTCCAGGCAGCCAACTCACGCAGGTTGCCGGACGAATCCTCATAATTAAGACTGAATTTGACATCGCACGCTGTATTTCCACGTTTGCAGCCTAAAACTGCGGTAAACCTGGCATTGGCGGGAATGGTCATGGCTGGGAAGGTGCCTTGAAGGTAGGCATCATCTGCGTTGTAGAGCCCTAACCACAGAGCGGTCTCATCATCCTGCGATCCATTTTCGAGCACAGGGCGGTTGTCAGAATAGACATAACCGCCGCTGTCTCCAGGCTGTCCAGGGCAATTCAATTTTCCGGTCGGACTGGTCCAGGCTGCGGAACAATAAGAGTCAGCCAGGTTGATGCTGTCGCCCCGCACCTGGATTTCCACCCAAAATGTGGCATCTGGATTGCGGAATGCGAAGATCACGCCTTCGGCAGAGCGCAGCTTGAATTCAGCCCGATATCCCCCCGGACCGTTGGGTGCGGTGAACGGTAGAGTAATTGTCACTGTCTCACCCGGCGCAATTGCTTTATCGCTAATCGGTTGGCTGGTAGGCGCACCCATGGCACTGCCCCAGACGTAAACAACGCTGTAGCCGGTTGTCCAGGTGCAGGTACCTTCATTTTTCAGAGTCCAGGTCTTGGTGAATGCCGTGCCTGGGTAAAACTGGCTGCCATCCGGAATGGTCTCACTGACAAAACCAGCCAGGTTACAGCTCTGATCAGTTCCTGTTGCAGCTGTGGTTACCGACGGCTGTATAGTCGGGTTTTGCGTTTCTATCGGAAAAGGGCTGGAAGTAGGCTCCAGTGGTTGAGGTGTGGAAGTCGCCAGCGGAGCTGCCTGGGCGGTGGCAGCCTGGGCAGCTATATCGGTCGCGACAATCGAGGTGGTCATTGCTTCGATCGTACTGGCAGCAGAGGTGCGGATGATATCCAGTTGATCCACCGGGGTCGGGCTGGGCTGCCCACCAGTACAAGCTGCCAGCAGGCAAATCACCCCAAGAAGTAGTACATATGCAAACCTGTTTTCCATGCCTCCTCCGTCGTCCCCTTACCGTCCGAAAACTATGGTTTTGAAAAAGGTTTTCACACTAAACTTCTCTCCGCTCAGTAGTGTCTGCGAGCTAAAGAGGTTGGAAACTCCACGCACCACAAAATAACCCGTCGCAATCAATATCACCAAAGAAAGCGCAAGTTGCCAAATGGGCACCATGCCAATCGTGAGCCTGGTCATCATGACCACGGAAGCGGTCAGAGGAAAAATGCTCAAGAAGACGCTGATGAGTGAGTTGGGTTCTCCGATTAATTGATTGATCATCAGCATGATAAAGATCAAGGGTAGTGTCACAATGATAGAAGAACTATTACCCTCACGCAGATTGGGTGTCAGCGCGCCGATACCTGCCATCAGACTGCCATATAAGAAGAAACCCAGAATGAAATAGGGAACACCCAGGATCAAGACCTGGTTAGGGATGCCCATTCCTTGAAGGAAAGCGAGGCTCTGACCTCCCACATTCAAGAAGATTGCTACCGCACTACCCCAGGCTAGCATCTGTAAAAGGCTGGCAGCGCCATAACCCAAGAGCTTACCAAAGAACAGGTCCATCGGGCTGACCGAGGTCAGCATAATCTCAATGGTCTTGTTTTCCTTATCTTTTCCAACCGCATTGATCATAAAACTGGAACTGATCAAGATCAACATGTAGAACAGCATCATGATGGCGTAGGGCACCATAAAGGTCGCCATAGAGTCCTTGTCGCGGGTATCAGCCGTTTCAGAGTTCAGATATTCATAGGAATAGTTCACCGGGTTGGTGTAGCGCAGGTACATTTCCTGGTCGCCCCCCATCAAATTGTAGTTGATAAGCTCGTCCAGAGCCCCTTGTTGAACGATTTCAGTGACTATATTGATTTCTGGTTTAACATAGAGGACTTTCCCACTTTCAAGATAGTCAGGGGAAACCACAAAATATCCCTCCAGCTGGCCTGCAGAAGTACGCTGCCTGGCTGTGTCTTCGTCCGATATCTCAACCAAAGCACCGTTGGTGAGCCAGTCCGGATAATCTTTGACGATTCCACTCTGATCCACCACGCCAATCGGAAGCGGGTTGGCAATTTCGCTAGTAAAAATCTGACCGAGGTTTTGGGTTTGATCATCGTTGAGCAGCCCAAGCAAGAAAAACAAAAGTGCGGGAATTAATGGGACCAGGAAGACAGTGAGAAGAAATGAGCGTCTGGTGACGAGATTTAGAAATTCAAATTTGAAAACCTTTCCCAAGTTAGCCATTTTTTTCCTCCTTAACAAAGAGGTCGCGGAGTTTGAGCTTCTTATGGTATTCAAGCAAACCCCGGCGAAAAGCCTTACCGGAGAGCCAGAAAACCAGGGCAATAGAAACGATCAGGATTACAAAAACCAGCACAATTTCCCAGGCTGGAACAGACGTGAATGCCATTCGCAGGCTGAGCGAGAAAGTTGCACTTAACGGGAAAAAGCTTAGGACCCGCGGGATGGTTCCGTTCGGATTCTTGAGAAAGGCTTGGAAGAAGTAGAAGGGCAGCATGGTTGGTAAGATCAAAAGACTGTTGACCGACTGACCTTCTTCCAGGGTGCTCATGAGTGCTCCAATGATCGCCAACAGTCCAGCCGCCACGATGAACGAAAGTATGAGCAGTGAAAAGCTAATCGTCAAATAGCCTGCAGAGATGTTCAGGTCATCGAAGAAAGGTATCTGGTCTCTGAAAATCAACAAACCGATCGACAGAATCACAATCCAGACCAAAATTTGGGTAAAACCGACCCCCAGGTTTCCGATGATCTTGCCGATCATCAACTGGTTGGGTGTCATCGAGGTGATCATGATCTCCATGGTGCGGTTTTGTTTTTCTTCGACAAGCGACTGCAAGAGGTAACCACCGCAGGTCATCACCATGATGAAATAGAGAATGCCGATCGCTATGGGCACGATTATGTGATGCCAATCCGCTCCATCCGAGCTTTGTCTCCCGTCCAATGATTGCAAAGAGATCTGGCTGCCTTCTTCAATGCGATCCAGATGAGGGACCTGCTCCCGGAGCATCAAATTCTGCCGAAGCAACCCATTAATCTCACCAGTAACTTCCGATCCAGGTAGTTTGTTCGAGTAATAGTTCACGCTATAGGTAGATTGGTAGCCAGCTGGAATGACAACAAAGCCTTGGAGGGTACCATTTTCTGTATCTGCGCGTGCGCTTTCCTCATTGGCATAAGGGATCAACTGGATGAAAATTTCCATAAAACCTAACTTCTCAGGCACTTCCTGCGGCTGAGTGATCAGATTTGCCTGATCAATATAGCCTACAGGTTCAGTATCGAGAGAAAGGTAGCTGAACAGCATGGAAACCGCCATTATCAGTAATAAACCAACCGGGATGCCCAGCAGGGCGACCCAAAAACGGCGTTTTCCCACATGGTGAGTATATTCGTACCTGGCGACGTCAATTATCTTCTTCATTGCCGTTCCTGCCTTCTTGAACCACTTTGATAAAGATCTCATCCAAAGTGGGCGTGGCGATCTCAAAGGAATTCAATCCAATTTTCTGATCGATAAGCTGTTGCAAAATGGCATGCGGTGTGAAACCATCGCTGGGTGTCAGGCGATAGTAAAGTCCTTCCCGCTGAATGCTCTGCACACCCGGAAGACTTTCAGGAAGATCTCCATTAGTCTGGATCAGTACCTGGTTTGTGGCAAAACGTTCCTGCACCTCTTTCAAGCTGCCTTCCAGTAAAACCTTACCATGATCGATCAGTACCAGACGGTCGCACAGCTTTTCCACCTGGTTCATCTGATGGGTGCACATAATGATCGTTTTACCCTGGTCACGAAGTTCAACCAACAAGTCTTTGACCAACTGAGTGTTAACCGGGTCGAGGGCAGAGAAAGGCTCGTCGATAATGATGATTTCCGGCTCGTGAATGAGGGCAGCGATCAACTGGGCTTTTTGCTGCATGCCCTTGCTCAATTCTTTGGTCTTTTTCTTTTGGTGTTCAGTCAGATCAAAGCGTTCCAACCAGGCAGGCAATTTCTGGTCGATTTGTTCTTTAGTCATATTTTTCAGAGTCGCCAGGTAGGTCAGGTTACGAGCAACATCAATATCCTGGTACAATCCGCGCTCTTCTGGCAGGTAACCGATGTGATTGAGTTTTTCTTCGGTCATCGGTCCGCCAAGAATTGTGATCTCGCCTTGTTCAGGTTGGTAGATATCCAAAATCATACGGATCGATGTAGTTTTCCCGGAACCATTGGGTCCGAGCAGACCAAAAATCTCACCAGGACGAACGCTGAATGAGACATCCTGGACAGCCTTGGTTTCTCCAAAACTCTTTGCTATGTGATTGACAACAATTGTGTCCATAATTGCTCCATTTGCGAAAAATTTATCAAATCGAGTGTACCACAACCATGTTGTTATGGTCTTTGTTTAAGTACGTATTTAACAAAATTTAACAAAGCAGCTTTTGGGTGAGGAATACCTACTCCTTGGAGAGCCCCGATAAACCGGGGTGGGTGGGAATGACAAACAAGCCGTCATTCTGACAAACAAGCCGTCATTCTGAGCGAAGCGAAGAATCTTATCGATCTACATACAAGATCCTTCGCAAAAGGGCACAGGATGACAAACAAGTTGTCATTCTGAACGAATCGAAGAATCTTATCGGTCTGTACACAAGATCCTTCACACAAGAGCTCAGGATGACAAATAAGTTGACATTCTGAACGAAGTGAAGAATCTTAACTACCAGTAACTAAGATCCTTCGCAAAAGGGCACAGGATGACCAGCCAGTTGTCATTCTGAGCGAAGCGAAGAATCTTATCGATCTACATACAAGATCCTTCGCAAAAG
>Ga0068713_1002317_pt1 | contig 19908 bp, 14 predicted proteins | sample MTBAKSrepl2MetaG_FD_62223 | JGI IMG/M metagenome (GOLD analysis project Ga0068713, IMG submission 62223) | Enrichment culture microbial communities om Arthur Kill intertidal strait, New Jersey, USA, that are MTBE-degrading - MTBE-AKS2 (Arthur... | ecosystem: Environmental > Aquatic > Marine >...
CTGATGGCCGGTCGGCGCGGGGGAGTTGACCGATGGTGAGGTTTGGGTGGAAGAGCCGCTCTGCTGGGTGTTGGGCACGGGAGAGCTGCCCGGCTGTGTGGCAGAGGATTTAAAGCTGAAGAATTTTTTGATCTGTTTCCATGTGGGCAGTCGTTGGACAACGCCGCTTCCAATCGCCTGGCCAGACCTGACGGCAACCTGCTCAGCTTCCTGCTCGTAACGGTCATCCGGCTGGCCCAGCTTGAGCGGCCCGCTCGCGCTGCTCCCCGACTGCTGGGCAACATGGGTCAATTCGTGTGCCAGGGTGTGACGGCCAGCAGCGGATTGAGGGTCATAGGCACCCTGGCTGAAGAAAATGCTGTTACCCAGGGTGAAAGCGCGGGCCTGAAGCTGGCGGGCGAGCGTGTCGGCGCGGCGCCCGGTATGGATGCGAACAGTGCTGAAATCATGGCCAAGCTGCTGGCTCATCTCTTCGCGCAGCGTCCCGGAGATCGGTTGGCCGCCCTGGCTCGCGCTTTGGATTTCTGCCGCGATATCCTGCCGGAGGCGGCCGTCCTTATTGGCAACCGGCTGGCGCTGGATCGTTGAATCCAAAACCCGCTGGACCACCTGGTTGCCGAAGCGCCGCTGCAATGCCAGAACATCTTCCGGACGGGCTCGGGAGGGCATTTCCAAAGCCTGTCCCAGCCATTCCGGCTGGGCAGACGAATTCGAATAGCCAGGGTTTTTGTTCTGCCCCTGCTTTTCACGTTCAGAGGAACTTTGTTGAACCGATTGCGCCCGAGATTTTTCTGCCATGCTCACAACCCTCTATCCTTCAATCTTTAAATCCTGCTCGTTGATCAACCTGCCCATTTTCTGCAACTCGCGCCGGACTCCATGCAGCAGGTGGTGCGTTCCCACCCGGGTACCCTCACTGGCTGCCAGGAAGGCGGCACTGACAATCACGTTGCGGATGCTGCCGCCAGCCAGTTTGAAACGCTTCGCGAGGAGTTCGAAATCGATGTGTTCATCGCGTGGGACGCCCGCAGGAAAAAGGACCTGCCAGATTTCCAGCCGCTGCGCTTCATCCGGAAACGGGAAATCCACCACAAACTGCAAACGGCGGGTAAACGCATCATCGAGGTTTGCCCGCAGATTGGTCGCAAGGATAACCACGCCGTCATAAGACTCCATGCGCTGGAGCAGGTATCCCACTTCAATATTGGCATAGCGGTCATGGGCATCCTTGACCTCCGACCGCTTCCCAAAAATCGCGTCCGCTTCATCAAAGAACAGAATCGCATTGCTGTTTCTGGCCTGGCTGAAAATGCGTTCCAGGTTTTTTTCTGTTTCACCAATGTATTTGCTGACCACAGTGGAAAGGTCTACTTTATAGATATCCATCCCCAGTTCAGCTGCGATAACTTGGGCTGCAAGAGTCTTGCCAGTCCCGGGAGGTCCGGCAAACAGGGCCGAGATTCCCGTGCTGGCGACCAGTTTTTCTCCTACACCCCAGGTCTCCAGCACCAACGAACGCCCGCGGACATTTGAAACGATCTCATGCAGCACCGACATTTCATCATCTGGCAGCACAATATCCTGCCAGCGATAGCGCGGCTCAATTTTGACCGCCAGATTATCCAGATGATGGCTGGAGTGCAGCCTGGCCGCCTCGAAAAGATCTTCCATGACGACAGCGCGCCCGGCTTGAAAAGCTGTGTTCTTTGCCGTCCAGACCGCGTTCTCGATCTGGCTGGTCGTCAGGGTGAACTGACCGGCCAACAGATCAACCGCATCTTCCTGCATTTTTCCCGCCCCATCGAGAGACTGCCTCCAGACCTGGCGCCGCTCAGCGGCAGAGGGCAATGTGAATGCCCACCACAATAAGGGGCGGTCGCCTGCCAGCTTTCCACTCTGGACCTGCCAGGGGGAAGCGCTGCATAAAATCATCATATTGGGGAAAGCATCCAGCTCAGCAAAGATGTTTTCCGGAACAAGGCCTTCTTCGCTCAAAAAATGCTCCCAACCGGTCAGGCAGGGAACGGCTCCCTGCAGCAGGGCGTCGCGGAAAACCAGACGTAACGCAGCCGGACTCGAAAGATCTTCCATAGATCGCATGGCTTTCAGATCAGCCAACATTAACGGCTTATTCAACCCTGCGGCAATCTGCCAGGCAGCATCCGCCATCTGAGACGGGTCGGGGCCATAGAAAGCCAGCACAGCCCGGGAGGATTCGATGGCGGGCCAGTCGGCGCCGGATGTTTCCAACGCAGAACGGCTATCCGGACCTGGTCCGGCCTGGATAAGCCGCAGCGCGTCTTTCAGCTTCGCGCAGGGGTGGTACCCCCCCAGCAGCCAGGAGACAATTTCCGGCGGGACAGACAGATCCTGCTTCAGCAAAGAATATCCATTGGCCGGGGACGCGTCTACCTTGACCAGGAGCTGGCTGCGGATCAGGGGAGCGTGATCGCGGAAGGAATCGAGATATTGCAAACGCTCGATACCCGGCGGGAGGAGCAGGTTTAGGATCAGCTCCACACCAGGAAGTTTGTGGGTTACATCGTCCTGTAAAAAGCCATACAGCCGTTCGTAACGCAAATCGAGGGCCGGAGCCAGGCAGATTAAGAACGCGTCCACTTCAAAGCCGGACAAACCAAAGACGTCTCTTAAAAAAGACAGACGCAGCCGGTATGACTGCATCTGTGCCTGTTTGTCAGTTTTCTCCAGCTCAACGCATACTTCTTCCAACGCCGCAGCTGAAACACGCGCCTCATCTGATGAAAAAGATACCCCAACACCCCAATTGCCTGCCAGCGGGCGCTCCGCGAGCGCGAGCGCTTCTTCAGGAGAAGTGTGCAGACCGCGGAATTGATCGGCGGGGTCCTGTCCCGCTAACCGCCAGCGCTTCACAGCTTCGCCAATGAAGAGGTCGATCCGCGCCATCTGAGTTTGAAGATATTTTATATTGATTTCTTTTTCTGTCAATGCAGTTGCGATGCGTGGCATTAAATTTACTCACATGAGAAATCTGACACTACAATGAATTTTTTTTACAACAAACGGTTTGACCAACCTGTTAATTATTTTCTATTTTCAAAAATTAATTTTGTATATTAATGTAGCAAGTTATAGCAATTATGTATAACTACCCCTATGTATTCTACAACTACAATTTTTTAAAAACAACCGAATCGGGTTCAACTTGCAAAACTGTAATTTCACAGCCCTGAACTTTGCGCTGTGTTCGATGAAAACCGGACAACATTTGGAGTTAATATTTTAGAGAGGCTGAAACTTATTCGGGGAACGTCCGGTACGCTTCAGCGAGCGCGATCAGGTTTTCCATGACGTAGTCCGGCTGGAAACTGGCCTGCTCGAGATCGGTCGCTTTGGTCTCGCCGGTGAGCACCAGCACGGTGGTCAGACCGGCTTTGCCCAGCGCGATGTCGGTGTAAAGACGGTCGCCGATCATCCCCAACTGGTCCACCGGGAAGCCGGTCTTCTCTACCAGGGCTTCCACCACGGGCGGGTTGGGCTTGCCGACGACCACATCCGGCCGCCGGCCGGTGGAGGCGGCCACCAGCTCGATCATAGCGCCAATATCGGGGATGAAACCATCTTTGACGGGACAGTTAATATCCGGGTGAGTGGCTATGTAGGGCAGTCCCTGCCGCACAAAGCCGCACAGCCTGCGCAGCTTTTCATAGGTGAGGGTCATATCAAAACCGAGCACGGCGAAATCGGGGTCGTCCTGCACCAGCTCAAAGCCGTGGGCGGCCATTTCCCGCTCGAGCGGCGGCGTGCCAACCACATACAACCGGGCGCCGGGTTTTTGCTTTTTCAGATAAATGGCGGTGGCTTCGCCGGAGGTGAAAATACGGTCTTCTGCGTAGTTCAGCCCAAACCCTTCCAACTTCCGGGCGTATTCTATTCTGGAACGGGAGGAATTGTTGGTCAGGAAATAGAACTGGATGCCGCGCTGTTCCAACAGGTCCAGAAATTCCTGAGCGCCGGGAAGCAAGCGGTCGCTCAGAAAAATGGTTCCATCCATGTCCAGAAGAAAACAGCGGATCTTCTTCAATTTTGAATAATCTTTCATGTCCTGTCTTTCCTTGACAAATATTCCCCGTCACGCCGGTCATAGTCGCCCCTGGCGGGCAACTTCCAGTCAATTATAATCCTGTTAGAACAGAAACCCATTTCAAATTGGTTACAATTTGCGCGGTGCTCGCGCCGGGATAGGCCTGACCCGGAGCCAGCCTTCCCTTCGTGTTCTAGCGGGGGGGCGCGGCATCTCCAACAAAAACAGGAAGGCCCCGAAGGGTTTTCTCCTTCAGGGCCTCCATCAAAATGGGAGCCGGCACCGGCAGGAGCGCTTTCTCTCTAGCCGGCGGGGGGCAGCTCCATCCTTATTCGATTACCGCGCTGTTGGCTAAAGTGTTCATCAGATAGAGATGCGGAAGCGCGCCGTCATCTCCGACCTGGGTCATAATCAGGGTGACCGTTTCGTCAACCGGGTCGTTGTTCCACAGCGTGCTCCAGATTCCACGCCAGCCGTAGGCGCCTTTACCACCCAGCCAGGTGCCATCCGGGCTGCCGGGGGCATCGGTTACCTGCACCTCAACCCCGTATCCCCACAGGTTCCCGGTAAACAGCGACTTGCCGAATTTATCCGGAGTGGGCTGGGTCATCAGATCAATCGCCTCGCTGCTCACGACGCGCACCCCGTCCAGTTCGCCTTTGTTCAACATCATTTGGGCAAAGCGGAAGTAATCATAGGTGGTACCGTGCAGCCCGCCGCCGCCGGAAAAATAGGTCTTGTTCTTGCCAAACGTGTAAAACGGATCTTCTGGCAGGATCCCCAGGGTCTTTTCGACAAAGGGAGCGTCCGCTTTGCCTGTCTGGGTCACTTCCGGGATTCGGGAGAACACAGTCTGTGGCGGGTAGAACCAGGTCTCATTCATCTTGAGCGGTTTGAATATCTCCTCTTCCATATACTCGTCCAGGGGTTTGCCGGAGAATTGTTCCACCAGATAGCCAATGATGTCATGGGAGCTGTGGGCATAATACCACCCCTCACCGGGCTGGTAGGCCAGCGGGCAGTTGGCTAGCCCTTTAACATTATCCTCCAGGGTGTGAGTGTAGTCATCCTCAAATAAATCTTTGACGCCGTTATAGACATAGCATTTTGTCACAGAAGAACTGACAGGGTTTGCCCCATAATAAAACGAGCAGGTAAACCCGGCTGTATAGCTCAAGAGGTCGTGCATGGTGATCTGACGTTTTGCCGGCACCAGAGAGATATTCCCTTTTCCATCATCCACCGCCACCTGAAAATCTTTGTATTCGGGCAGGTATTTGGAAACCGGGTCATCCAGTTTGAACTTTCCCTGGTCATATTGCTGCATCAAAGCCACCATCACCAGCGGTTTGGTCATCGACGCCCAGCGGAAAACGGCGTCCGTCTTCATCGGAGTGCCGTTCTGGTCCATATCACCAAAAGCCTCGAAATAAGCGATTTTTCCCTCCCGGGCCACCAGCACCACAGCGCCCTTATAATAATTGGACTTGATATCGGCCAGGGCAAATTCACCAATCAAAGACAGGTCCTCCTCCGATAAACCAACTGTTTTGGGGTCTACGACCTGTGATCCAACAGTTGTCACAGGAGTAGCTGGCTTAGGCGTTGCGGCTTGGGCAGGCTCCGCGACCGCCTTGACGACCGGAGCGGCAGGAGCCACAGCGACAATCAAAACAGAGACGATTAACAACAAAGCAAATAACATTACACGGGTTTTCATTCTTCTCTCCTCTTAGAAATCAATCGAGAATCAAATTAATGGACAGCAATATACAAATTTTATCGCGCCAACCAGGCTCGATGGATCACCTCCTTTAAAAGCCTTAAGAACAGCTGATCCAAACAGAATGTTGAAAAAACCGAAACAATAATTTTTAACAGTAAAAAACTGCCAGAGGATTGGTAAGCAGAAACGAGTTGGAAAAACGGTCCAACTCTATAAAGAGATAAATTTAGATATTGTGGATAATTTCGCAGTGAAAGGATAAGGGATCTCTTACTTATAACTATAACAAGTAACAAAAGCGTGTAAATCAGGGAATGGCGCTGATTTATACAAACCAAAGCACTTATACCAGATTCAAGACATGGACGACATACTCCATTAGAGTATACTGCGCCCTGGTTTTGATAAATTACACTCCATTTACTTAATTTTGGTTGGAGGAAATCAAACCCATCTCGAAACAAGTGCGCAGTAGTTCTACCAGGTTATTTGCCCCCAATTTACGCATGGCGTCCCGCCTTTGCTTTTCAACAGTTTTTACACTCAAAAACAGGATGGAGGCAATCTCTCGCGCGGATTTTCCCGCGGCAGTATATGAAATCACCTCTCGCTCGCGCGGTGACAAAAGGCTCATCCGGTTATCTGCTGATGCTATTTTACAGGTTCCCCAGAATTTAACGCTTTCAACAGCTTGCAGCCAGCCGTTATAGAGATCTTCGCGTTTAGCGGCAGAAATGCGCGGTTCAAAGCGGGTATCCAGCTTCCAGTTAGCCGCAATCTCTTCAAGCGATTGCCAATAACCGACAGCCAGTCCGGCGAGATATGCCGCGCCCTGGGATGAAGCTTCGATGACAACCGGTCTTTCCACAGGGATTCCGAGGATATCCGCCTGAAACTGCATCAGGAAATCACTTTTCGCGCTTCCACCATCCACGCGTAGTAAAGATAATTTTCTCCCGTAAGCCTGTTCGATGCATGCGAAAGCATCGCGGGTTTGATAAGCCATCGACTCCAGGGTTGCCCGGGCGATATGGTTTTTTGTGGTCTGGAGATTGATTCCAAATATTGTGCCGCGCGCGTTGGGGAAATAATGCGGAGCCCCCAACCCCAGAAAAGCCGGGATAAAGTAAACCCCGCGGGTTTCAGGCACCTGGATGGCCATCCCATCCACATCGCTGACATCCTTGATAATTTCCAGGCCTTCCTTTAACCAATTGATCGCAGCACCAGAGATATCGGCAAAGCCTTCGATCCCAAAAGTTGTGTTTCCATCAATAGTCCACAAGATGGGAGAAAATATCCCGCCAGTGGTGAAATAGCGCCGTTCCCCTGTGTTGAGGATCAAAAACGAACCGGTGCCATAGGTGTTCTTGATCACGCCAGGCTTTTGGCAGGACTGGACAAACGCGGCTGCTGCCTGGTCGCCAACACATCCTGAAATTGGAATTCTGGTTCCTCCAAAAATCTCAGCTCGGGTATAGGCATAAACTTCGCTGGAGCTTTTCAATGCCGGCAAAATTTGGGGAGGAATCCCAAACTTATCCAGAACCCAATCATCGTAGGTCAGGGTCTGGATATTGAGCAAGCCGGCAGTGCATGCGTTCGAAAAATCGGTAACGTGAACAGCACCCCCAGAGAGTTTCCAGATCAGCCAGGAGTCAATCGTACCAAAAAGCAAGTCGTCGTTGAGGATTGCTTTTTGAACCAATCGATCCTGCTCCATCAACCATTGAATTTTCGTGACCGAGAAATTGGGGACAACCATAACTCCCGTTCTTTTTTCGAATTCGGCTTTTTCCCCAACCGAAAGGCGGTCGCAGATCTGCTGCGAGCGCCTATCCTGCCACACGATCGCTCTGCCAATGGGTTCACCCGTTTTCTTATTCCACAGTAATGTCGTGCAGCGCTGGTTCGATATCCCAATGGCGCGGATGTCATCTGGAAGAATCCGGGCGTCAATCAGCGCGTCTGAAATCGCCCGCTCTGTCTTAAGCCAGATTTCATTGGCATCCTGTTCCACCCAACCCGGCTGCAAACAGTGGGAGGTTACTTCGTGAAATGAGTAGGATATCATGTCACCGGAACGGTCAAAGATGATCGCTTTTGAACCGCCGGTTCCCTGGTCGATACTTAAAATATAGCCTTTCACGCTGTCACTCCATCAGTCGCTGGTTGGAGAAATGATGGCATGCTGATCTTGACTGTCCAGAAATGATAATAAATATATGCGACTGGCAGCAAAGGAACACCCAATACGTCAATCATCTGAATCCGCTCCCTGCAGATCGGACATTGATTTTACAACCCCATCCTCAAAGAAATATCCATTCACCCGGTAGGTCATCGTCCCGACGCAGTGTGATGTGGATTGTTGGGTTTCATCCATCGCGCTGGCCCCCGCAGTCGCAATCATATCAACAGTGGCGGTGGTCACACCCGATACGATATATACCGGGCTGTACCCGGTAATGGGGAAGCCTGAATCGCTGGCGTCAGCGCCGGTGTCGGCAACCAGCTGCGCGATGGTTTTTCCTTCAGAGGGAGTCAGCTTATCCAGCTTTGTGCTGGTGTGAAGATCACCCTCGATGGACGCGAACCCGCCGCAAGCGCTCAATAAAAACACCAACGACAGCGCAACCAGCGCCAGGCTCACTTTTTTCTGCTTATACAGCACAAGCATTACCAGGGCGGCAGAGGAGGCAAACACAACCTCCAGGTTTTTCTGAGGATGGTGCGATTGCGAGCGGTGGATTGAGTAAGAGGATTCAATGACAATCCCTGTGTTGTCGACCAGGCTGCTGCCGCTGATGGAATAGATGTAGCTCGAATCTCCCTGTTCCATGTAGGAATGATCAGCCGCCGGGTCATCGATCCAGGTGTAGCTGTTCCCGACCGCGTCCCGGGTGTACACCCCGCTCACAGTTGCTGGCAGGGAGGTCAGGTAGGACGTGAGCGTGGGCATTGATTCAGTGTGCACCGTAACGTTCCCATCTCCCTGATGGTCGCAAACCACCCCATTGTTGATGACCGTATCCGCTAAAAAGAACCAATCACCCTGCATATTGAGTGATTTGATCTTCGCTTTGAACACCTTCGGCCCATCCCCGGCAACCGCAACGATCCGTACCCCGTCCAGACCCAGCGCGCTGTGCACCGGGCCCAGAGTCAACTTACTGCTTCCCGGGTTGAACTGCACCTCGCCATCTCCTAGCCTGTAGTAATACGGGGCTCCGGGCTCAATCTCGATCATGGCCGGCGCGCCAGTGTTGTCGGGGTTTATGGGTAGGCCCAGCATCAGAGGATACACGCCCCCTTTCTCAATGGCCGCTTCAATGGCAATTTCTTTTTCGAGATTCCCATCGACCATTTTCATCTGCGGTTCATACCCGATCTTTTCAAATGAAGTCAGGTCTTTGTCCATTTTGGGCGCGGCAAAATCCCCATATCCCTTCCCGGAAGTGACCGTGCCCATGATGTAGATCGCGCTGTTGGCCTGCTGTGGCGATTTGCCCAGCAGATAGCGCGCGTACTCGCCCAGGTTTTTGGAAACCAGGTCTATGGCCGCAGAATCAAAGGGGTACGTCCCGTTGTTAATGGCTTCTTTGAACCGGGAGTCGTTGATGGGGCAGACCGCCGCGTTTTCACAGACAAACACTTTCAACATCTGGAGATGGACGTATAACTGGTCGTTCCACTGGTTGGGCGCCAACTGGAAGGGGGTTTTACTGTTCGCGGGGTTGGGCGGGCCGTAGGTGGTCAGGTTGTGCTCCAGATAGTCCGGTTTGTAGAGGGTGGCCATATATTCGGCGCTGGTCTCCAGCCACCAGGTTTCGGCGCTGGAAACGCTGAGTTTATTCTTCCAAAAAGCGCCGGTCATGTTGTATTCTTCATCCTGCACCCAGTGGGCGCTCTCATGGGCCAGCTCATTTTCCAGGTTAGCTGTCCCCAGGCTGTCTTCGGGTATGTAGATCATTCCATTGCAGGGCGAATAATGAGGATCCCCCGACCCTTTTTGAACCACAACGTTGACCCGGGCGCCAGTGCCCAGCAGGTTCGCCGCAGCAAATTTCTCATTCTGGTATGCAGCCATGATCTTCTCAACCAGGTCAACTACCTGATCAACCTGGGCGTTGGTCACTTTGGGAGTGTCGGGGGGAAAATACATCACCCGCACGGTGCCGCTGGCGTTCTTGCGGCAGACGCTGGAGGTTACATAGGTCGGCTTCTGCATATAACCGCCTGACACCGTGTTCACACTTACGCCGCAGTTGCGCGGGTCTGGCTGCCTCTGGTGCGAAACCATGATGATATCCGGCGGAACCTGTGAAGTGGTGATCGGAGAGACCAGGGAAAAGGCGTAGGACCCATTGAAATCCAGAGAGTCGTTCCCTTCCCCCGTCAGGCCGCTGCGCACCGGAACGGAGAAAGCGGCGGCGCCCGAACTGGTATCCACCGGGCTCAGGCTGACATATTTCTCATCGAAAATCTCCAGCAGGAAAAGCGGCTCCCCGGTGGCCGGCAGCGAAAACCGGGCGCTTCCCGCCCCATCCGTTTCTGTCTGCGCGGCCAGGCTGTAAAACGGGCTCTTTTGCTGGAAAATGGACTCAAGCTCTTTGCGCAGTTTGGGGTTGGGGTCGCTGATCACCAGCCGGCCGCTTTCACCTTCCGGCAGACTTTCGGCGGGCAGGAGAAGCTCGGCCTGGCTGGATGGGTCGATCACCTGAGATTGTCCGGGGTAAACGGTTAAAGTTTGCGAGGGGATAAGCGAGAGGTTGGTCTCCTCAGCAGTGAGCTCTTCGATAATCTCCAGGTCGTTGAGCCCCAATTGTTCGAGCAGCCAGGCCAGATCGCCGCTGCGGTAGGCGTAATACCCACCGCCAACCGTCACGCATAAACACAGCAGCATCACCACACCGGCGATCAGGGCAAAAGCCAGGGATTTCTTTTTGCTTTTTGTTTTCTTGACCTCCTGGAAAGGCGGCGTAACGGGCGGGTTGGGTGGGTAGGGTTGGCCCGGCATCCAGGTCCCATTCTGGAAAACAAACCATTTCCCGCTGCCTGCTTGAAGCATCCACAAACGCCCGGATGGGTCACGCACTTTTAATTGTTCAATCTTATCCTGGTATTGTGTCGGGTTGATTGCCCCACGCTGGTATTGATCCGTGATCCAACGATACTGCTCCTCCGCGGCTATAAAGTCCATGCCATCCTCCCTGAAGAAAACAAATGGGAACAATTGTGATTAATCTGATTATAGCGAGATTTTAAGTTCGTGCGCGATCAGGTTTATCTGAATAACATCCCCCCCGTTGGCTGGGGTGAAGTCGTTCGCTGACCTGCATTGAGAGCAACCCAGAGATAAAGCGATGCTGCGGGGAAAAAGAAAAACACCCCACACGGTGAAGTGTGAGGTGTCAGAAGGGGTACTCCGTAAAGGTTATTGCTCTTTCAGGGCTTTGACCAGCTCGCGGCAGAAATCGGGGATATCGGCCACCACCCGCCCCCAGACGATGTTGCCGCTGCGGAAGGCGGGCTCGTCGCGCCACCTGGCGCCGGCATTGATCAGATCGTCTTTGATGCCTTCGGAGCCGGTCGATTGATGCCCGGCCACGATCCCGGCGCTGATGCCCACCAGCCCGGCGTGGCAGATCATCCCCACAATCTTCCCTGAGTCGTAAATCTCTTTGACGATCTTCTTGACGCTGTCGAAGCGGCGGATCTTATCCGGCGCCCAACCACCCGGGACGATGACGGCGTCAAATTCAGCCGGGTCGACCTCATCGAAGCCGACATCGGCTTTGCCGTCCATGCAGCTGCCGTGCTTGCCAAAATAAGATTTGCCGGCTTTTTCTCCGGCTACCACCACTTCGGCGTGTTCTTCCTGCAGCCGCATCACAGGAACGTAGAATTCCAGCTCTTCAAACCCGGGGCCAATCAGGTACAGTATTTTCTTTCCTTTAAGTGACATGTTTTCTCTCCTTAATTTGCTCTACTTCATATTATACAGAATCTTACCCGATCGCGGAAAGTGCGCCGGGCAAGATGCCGGTTTGTATAAGGAGTATTGTGTTGATTCTTAAGCGACTGAGCGCAAAGGTTTAAGAATATTTATGGTGGGTCTCCACACCGCTCGCTGCCATTTTTGGGGGTTGGAGGTTGCTTCGCCGGGCGGGTGCCCTCCCCGCAGCGACATCCTGGGGATATTGTGTGGTGAGAGCCGGGGTGAGGGGTCGCGGATGGGGAAGCATGTTATCTGCCCACATCCGTTCCTCACCGGTCTTCGCGGTGTTTAATCCTTTTTCTTTCCGGGGTGGTTTATAATAAAGAAAAATGATTGGCAACCCATCCGAGACGAGGGATTTGTATGACAGAATACGAAGCTGTAATCGGCCTGGAAACCCATATCCAGCTCAACACCAAAACCAAGATTTTCTGCTCGTGTAAGGCGGATTCGTGGGGGGAACCACCGAACACGAATATCTGTCCGGTATGCTCCGGCCTGCCCGGGGTGCTGCCGGTGCTGAACAAACACGTGGTCGAAAAAGCAGTCCTGCTGGCCACCGCCATGCATTCCGAAGTGCGGGAGGTGTCCCATTTTGACCGGAAGAACTATTTCTACCCCGATCTGCCCAAAGGGTTCCAAATCACCCAGTTTGACCAGCCGATTGGCGTGGGCGGCTTCCTGGATCTGCCGATGCCGGAAGGCTACACCCGGCGGGTGCGGATCGAGAAGATGCACATGGAAGAGGACGCCGGAAAAACCAAAAACGAGCGCGCACGGCGGTTGATCGACTTCAACCGCTGCGGCGTGCCGCTGATCGAAATGGTCACCAAACCCGACTTGCGCACCCCGGAAGAAGCCGCCGAATATCTGACCCGGCTGCGCCAGTTGATCCGCTGGCTGGGCATATCCGAAGGCGATATGGAGAAGGGCCACCTGCGGTGTGACGGGAATATTTCCATCCGGGTCAAGGGATCTGAGGTGCTGAACACCAAAACCGAGATCAAAAACGTGAACTCGATTGACGCGGTGCGCACCGCGCTGCAGACAGAGCTGGAAAGGCAGATCCGCGAAGTGGAAGCAGGGAACGAGATCAAACCGTGGACACTGGATTGGGACGCCGATAAAGGTGAACTGCGCAAGATGCGCTCCAAAGAAGCTGAGGCCGATTACCGCTACTTCCGCGAACCGGACCTGCTGCCGGTGCATCTGAGCCAAGCCTGGAAAGCGGAAATCCTGGCGGACTTCCCCGAGCTGCCCCTGGCCCGCCAGCAGCGGTTTATGGAAGATTACGGCCTTCCGCAATACGATGCCGAGGTGCTGACCAGCGAGCGCAGCCTGTCGGATTACTACGAAGCCAGCGTGCTGGCTTACGGCGGCGACCCGAAAACGGTCTCCAACTGGCTGATGAATGATGTGCTGCGGATGCTGAACGAGAGCGGGAAAACCGCCGACCAGCTCCAGCTCACCCCGGCCAACCTGGCGGAGATCCTGAAGCTGGCAGACGCCGGGACGATCAACAACGCCACCGCCAAGAAGCTGCTTAAGAAGGTGGAAGAAAGCGGGACCGCCCCCGGGAAGATCGTGGAGGCGGAAGGTCTGGCGCAGGTCAGTGATGACTCGGCTATCCGGACGGTATGCGCGGAAGTGATGGACGAGAACCCGGACGAGGTGGCAGCCTACCGCGGCGGGAAAGAGGGGCTTATCGGCTGGTTTGTGGGGCAGGTGATGCGCAAAATGCGCGGCAAAGCCGACCCTAAACTGGCCCGTGAGATTTTGGAAGAAGTGCTGGGGCAGTAAAATTGGATTGAGGGAATCACGCGTAGGGTTGAGGCCATCTCAACCCTACTTTTTTTGACCGGGAGGTTACAATGCAGCTCAAAATGGATCGCAAGATCGCTGTCATCACCGTGGTCAGCACTCTGGCGCTGATGGTGGACCACTACGAGAAACTGACTCCCTGGAATTACGTTGACCGTTTTGTGCTGTATCTGATACTGCCGGTGGGGATCACCCTGGTGCTGTTCCGGGAATCTCCGGCGAAGTACGGCTTTCGGATTGGCGATTGGCGAATGGGATTGAAACTGACCGCCGCTGGGATTATCGGTCTTACGCCGGTGATCTGGCTGCTGGCGCGCGGCAGCGGCGCCCTGCGCGATTACTACGCCTGGCAGGCCGGCCCAACCATGGCGTTGAACTTCTTCCTGGACTTGATTGGTTGGGAATTCCTTTTCCGGGGGTGGCTGCTGTTTGGTTACGGACAGCGATTTGGTCCGGACGCCATCTGGCTTCAGGCAGTGCCCTTCGCGCTGGTACATATCGGCAAACCAAAAATAGAAACCCTGTCCACCATCTTTGGGGGGTTCTTGTTTGGCTGGATCGCCTGGCGCACGCGGTCGTTTCTGTATCCATTCCTGATCCATTTTTACCTGCTTTCCATGATCACCCTGACAGCCTCCGGGTGGGGCGGCTAAACACACCGCGTTCTGTGGATAACCTGCCAGAATCTGTGGATAACCCATGAAAAAGGTGTGGAAAAAGTGGAGGAATCGCTCCAAATTTTGTGGAGAACCGCTGAACAATTCGTGATTCTCTGTGGAAGACCAGACCCTGATTTGGGATAACCTGTGGAAAGAAGGCCGGTTTTCACCATCAGGCTGTGCATAAAACCACAAAAACCGCTCTCAAAGTGTGGATAAACTGTCATGTTTCTGTGGATAAATGAGGCCTGTCGGGCGATAAGCTGTGGAGAACGTTACCCGCGCGCTTGCAGCATCCAGGGCAAGGCGGCTGGAAGGTGTTCCGTGCCCTGAGAAAATGAAAATATGGGTGAAAAATTCCCGAAAAGGCGGAGAGAAACCTTCAGAAAGGAAAATTATCGATCTGTAAAATGGGACACTTTTTCAGGCTGTTTTAATAAATCTGTGGATAAAGTACCCAAAACTGTGGATAAAGTGTTGAAACTGTGGATAAATATATACGCAATTCATTCAGTGGATGAATAATGCGGCAATATGGGAATCTTTCCACGAGCGTTGAAAATTGCAATTAAAAAACGTTTTTTCGAGCGCCATCTGACCGCGATCTGTCAGGCCTGCGCCTCCCAGGCAGCTTTGATGCGCCGGTAGGACTCGGTAAGCTCCTCAGGCAGGACCCTGGTCTCTCCCAGGGTGGACATGAAGTTGGCGTCGCCTTCCCAACGGGGCACGACGTGAAAATGGATATGGGTGTCTATGCCCGCTCCGGCGGATTTTCCAATATTAATTCCCATATTGAAACCCTGCGGGCTGTAAACCTGGTTCAGGATCTGTTCCGCCCGCGAGACCATTTCGATCATTTCCACCCGGGTTTCAGGGTCCAACGTCTCCAGGGAAGATTTGTGAACATAAGGGACGACCATCAGATGACCGCTGTTGTATGGGAAGCGGTTTAAAATAATGAAGTTGTAAGACCCCCGTGCCACAATCAACATTTCTTCATCTTGATTGTATTGGAGGGCGTTACAGAAAACGCATCCCCCAGAAGATTTATCACTCTTAATATAATTCATTCGCCACGGTGTCCATAAATGATCCATTGATAACTCTTTCTTCAAACGATTTGCCCGGATGCGTGCCTGTACAGGTATTTTAGCAGAGATTTACCGGTCAAAAAAGGCCGTTTGGAGTAGAAAACCAACTTTTCCGCGTCCAATCCGCTTGCATGTTTTCTGGTTGCATGCTATAATTTTTTTGCTTAATTCCCACACGATCCTTTTCAAACATGATGAATTGGCTTTTCCCTGCTGGTGGGCCCTGAAGATGAGCAGGGTGGGCTTTTTACCTTTATCTTAGATCATTAATCACAACATGTTTCCTAATTAGAGACAGCCTAATCAATCACTGGCATAACTGCTGGCAGCACGACAGCCGCCCGGTTTATTGCTATCGAATCCAAAATATTAACTTAAGAGAATTGAACACATGGACATACTTGAATTAGAAAATGAGCCTCTGGCAGCGCTCCGAAAAATTGGCACGGATCTGGAAATCCCCAACGCAAATCGATTAAAGAAAGAGATGTTGCTGGTGAGAATCCGGCAGGTCGAAGCTGCCAAAGAGGGATTGGAAATCCGTGGTGGTGTTCTGGAGATCATGAACGAAGGCATTGGCTTTCTACGGGCGAACTACCAGATCAGTAATGAAGATGTATATGTATCCCAGGCCCAACTGCGCCGCCACAGCCTGCGCAATGGTGATCTGGTGATCGGCCACGTCCGCCCGCCACGGGATTCGGAACGGCACTTCGGTCTGGTTAAAGTTGAAACGATCAACGGACAGAACCCGGAAGAGGCGCGCCGCCGTCCACGATTTGAGCAGTTGACCCCCATTTTCCCTGAAAAACGTTTCGATCTGGAATCTGACCCCAAGATTCTGGTCACGCGGATGATCAACCTGATTGCGCCGATCGGGCGCGGCCAGCGCGCGATGATCGTTTCACCGCCAAAAGCCGGTAAAACAACGATTCTCAAAGACATCGCCAACGCGATTGCTCTAAAGAACCCGGAAGTTCACATGATCATCTCCCTGATCGGCGAACGTCCAGAAGAAGTGACCGATATGGACCGCTCTGTGGATGCCGAAGTGGTCGCTTCCACCTTTGACGAGCCGGTTTCGGCACATGTCCGCGCGGCGGAGATCACGCTGGAACGTGCTAAACGTCTGGTGGAGATTGGGCGCGATGTGGTAATATTAATGGACTCACTCACTCGTCTGGCACGGGCCTACAACCTGGTGGTGAATCCTTCCGGCCGGACCCTGTCCGGTGGTATGGATCCATCCGCCCTGTACCCGCCAAAGCGGTTTTTCGGCGCGGCCCGCAACCTGGAAGAAGGCGGTTCGCTGACCATCATCGCTACCGCGCTGGTCGATACCGGCTCCCGTCTGGATGATGTGGTTTATGAAGAATTTAAAGGCACCGGCAACATGGAAATGCACCTCTCCCGCAGATTGCAGGAACGGCGCATCTTCCCGGCCATCGACCTCGAACGTTCCTCCACCCGTCGAGAAGACCTGCTGCTTGGGCCAGATGTACTGCAGCGAGTTTGGTTAATGCGCCGCATGTATCTGCAAATGATTGGCCAACCACCCCAGGGGGCCGGTATGGACCAATCCGTAGCGACAGAGGCAATCCTGCAGCGCATGAGCAGAACAAAAACCAACCTCGAATTTTTGGAAGGTTTAACGGAGGATAAGTGATCAAAAAGTCTTCTGCTCAACGAGGAGAAGCTGCCGCGGGACAGATCCCCGGCTGGCTTACCTGGTTGTCGTGGGGGATCGCCATCCTGATGATGGCTTTCACGGCGTTTTTATTGGTACAGCGTGTGACTGGCGTCTCCGCGGAAGCCCCTGCCTTTACGGTGGAAGCTCCTACGCCAGAAGTTGACCCCATTCCAGAAAACAGTGTTGAAACCGCGCCGCTTCCCGATTACGCTCCCGCGATTGAACTTAACGCCCTCAAGCGGGTGGCAAACCCGCACACCACCATCCCGGACTCGATCCGGCGAGAAATGTCTTACTACACGGTTGACAGCGGCGATTCGGTATTTTCCATCGCCGTGAATTACGACCTGAAACCCGAAACGGTTCTGTGGGCAAATTATGACTTGCTCAACGATAACCCCAATATGCTTTCCATCGGGCAGGATTTGACCATCCCCCCGACAGATGGCGTATTTTATAAATGGAAAGAAGGCGATACACTGCAAAAAATCGCCGACCAGTATTACGCGGATATTCAGGACATTCTGATGTATCCCGGCAATAAACTGAACCTGATGGATACCAACCCGCAGATTGAACCCGGTACGTATGTGATGATCCCTGGCGGCTGGCGGGAAAACCAGCAGTGGCTGGTGCCAACCGTGTGGAGCGCGAACGCCGGCGCCAACAAATCCATCCCTGGCGCGTGCAACGTGCCGGAAGGCGGCGCGATTGGTTCAGGGTATTTCGTGTGGCCGGCAGCCAACCATTCCATTTCCGGGAACGATTACTGGTCAGGCCACCTCGGGATCGATATCGCCGCAGCGACAGGCGCCCCTATTTACGCCTCAGACAGCGGTGTGGTGGTGTACGCCGCCCCGATTGGCGGCGGTTATGGCAACATGATTATGATCGACCACCAAAACGGGTTCCATACCCTGTACGCTCACCTCAGCTCGATCAATGTCAACTGCGGGGCGAGCGTTTACCAGGGCCAGCTGATTGGCCTGGCAGGCAGCACCGGCAATTCCACCGGCCCTCACCTGCACTTTGAGATCAGACAGTTTGGCGGTTTCATCAACCCGTGGCACGTACTGCCATAGAATAATTTTTGGAGAATCAACAGCCCTGCCTGATGGCAGGGCTGTTTTATTGAAGAGAGAAATCTCTCAGTCCGCGTGACGGCGGGCCTGCCATTCCCGCTTTAAGATGGCGTACTGGTATTCACTGCCCCATTTGCCGCGGAACCAGACATTCTCAATGAAATGTCCTTCACGGCGCATGCCCAACCGTTCCAGCAAGGCAATGGAAGCGGCGTTCTCCACATCCGTGATGGCCTGAACCCGGTGGATTTTCAGCCTGTCAAAAGCGTAATCCAACACGGCGGCCACAGCTTCCGTGGCGAAACCCTGGCGGTGGAAGGCACGGGCCAGCGCGAAGCCGACCTCCGCCAGCCTCGGGTCCCATTCATCCGGTTTGAAGGCCACATGGCCAACCAGCTCCGAGCCAGCTTTGCGCTCTATCGCAAACTGGAACCACTCCCCGGGGGTGCCTGGGCGGGCAGCCTGCTGCGCCCGGATCCATTCCAACGCGGCAGCTTCGCACAGCGGTTCGTACCAGAACTGGTAACGCCCCACCACCGGGTCGTTGCGGTATGCCAGATACGCGGAAAGGTCATCTTCACGCATGGGGCGCAGGATGAGACGGCTGGTTTCCAAATTCTTGAAAGATTTATCAGGCATGGAAAGGATACGCTCTCAAGAATCCCCGGGAGCAGCATACAGGAAATTGCTGACCACGAAGTAAGTGATGACACCCACCAGCAAAGCAATCGAATCCAGGTTGATGCTCCACCCCAGCAGGCTGCGGGCCAGGAAGAGCAGGAAAAACACCACCCCACCCACCGTGACCGCGGCCACCACCGACCGGTCGCGGATAAACTTGCCGCGGGCGTCGCGGCGCAGCGGGGCCAGCGGTGAGGCGGGGTCCACCAGGTAGCGCCCGCTGTGGGCATACCAGATGAATCCGGCGAAGGACAGTACCCCCAAAGTGATCCCCAGCCAGATCATCCCATCAAGATAAATAAATGCCACGGCAAAAGCGATTGAAAGCACCGCCCGGCTCAAATAGTAAGGCATCAATTCTTTTCTCATCTCATTTTTATCCTTGTGCACGATTTTTATCTTCCAACCAGAACAGGGCATCCACCGCCGCGTCCAGCGCGGCAGCCAGGGTGAGAGCGGTGGCGATGGACGGGGTGAAACGGCCTTTCTCAATAGCGATGATGCTCTGCCGGGTCAGACCGGCGGCCCGCGCCAGGTCTTCCTGCGTCAGGCCCCGGGTGGCCCGCAGTTCGCGGACCCGGTTTTGCAGCCCTTCCGCATTTCCACTGGGTGACATACAGCCTTCCTTTCTGATATATGTAAATTATGCTTTACATATCAATAGTAAAGTATAATTTACATTTTGTCAACAGGGAAAAAAGTGGCATATTTTCCGCGTGATGATATAATCTAAACCTGCGGTCGGTGAAAACTGCATCGCTCACACGAATTCAACTTACAGGGAGCGCGCGATATGGCTCAAACCAGCCAACAACCCGGGGGAGCAGTTCGCAAGAGCTTTGGCATCTTTCTGGGCCTGATGACGGCAGCATGTCTGGCTGTGCTGGTCTTTTACCTGACCCTGCCGGCCGACCCCAAAAACGCGGTGATGTGGGGGTTGTCTTACTTCCGGTTGGGTTTGGCCGGGGTAAGCCTGGCGCTGACCCTCGTATCCGCAGGTCTGCTGGGGGTTATCCTGGCAAAGTCGCGGCTGTCGGAGCGGGCGCGAGGGCGGCTGCAAAGCTGGGCCGAGGGGGAAACCGTATTTGGCTTCA
>Ga0068713_1002325_pt1 | contig 19843 bp, 20 predicted proteins | sample MTBAKSrepl2MetaG_FD_62223 | JGI IMG/M metagenome (GOLD analysis project Ga0068713, IMG submission 62223) | Enrichment culture microbial communities om Arthur Kill intertidal strait, New Jersey, USA, that are MTBE-degrading - MTBE-AKS2 (Arthur... | ecosystem: Environmental > Aquatic > Marine >...
GATTCGCGAAAGAACGCCCATTGGAAGGTGTGCGTGTTTCAGCCTGCCTGCATGTGACCGCTGAGACGGCCAACCTGATGCGTGCGCTCCAGGCTGGCGGTGCCGATGTGGTTCTGACAGCTTCGAATCCACTTTCTACGCAGGATGATGTGGCGGCTTCTCTCGTGACTCACTTCGAGTTACCTGTATATGCGATCAAAGGTGAAGATAATGTGACTTATTACAAACACCTGCATGCCGCTTTGGAACATAAACCCCAAATCACCATGGATGATGGGGCTGATCTGGTCAGCACCATGCACAAAGAACGCCGGGATTTGATCCCGAATGTGATCGGCAGTATGGAAGAGACCACAACCGGTGTGATCCGGATGCGGGCCATGGCCGCAGACGGCGAATTGATGTTCCCGGTGGTAGCCGTGAATGACGCGATGACCAAGCATTTCTTTGACAATCGCTATGGCACTGGACAATCCACAATTGATGGTATTGTACGGGCAACCAATATTCTGCTGGCCGGGAAAACCTTTGTCGTTGCCGGCTACGGCTGGTGCGGACGCGGATTGGCGATGCGGGCCAGAGGTCTGGGCTCAAATGTGGTTGTTACTGAAATTGATCCTTTGAAAGCGCTTGAGGCGGTTTTGGATGGCTACCGGGTCATGCCGATGATTGAAGCGGCTAAAATTGGTGATTTCTTTGTGACCCTGACTGGAGATCTGAATGTGGTTGACCGCCACCACTTTGAGGTGATGAAAGATGGTGCCATTGTGGCAAATTCCGGTCACTTCAATGTAGAAATCAATATTCCTGCGCTGGAAGAAATGGCAGTTTCTAAGCGTCTGGTCCGTCCATTTGTGGACCAATATGAAATGAAGGACGGCCGCCAGATTCATATTCTTGGAGAAGGTCGTTTGATCAACCTGGCTGCCGCGGAAGGACACCCCGCGAGTGTGATGGATATGTCCTTCGCCAACCAGGCGCTGGCGACAGAGTATATTTACCTGCACGGACACGAACTGGAGAAAAAAGTTTACTCCGTACCGGAAGAAATCGATCGCGAGATCGCGCGGCTAAAACTGGAAGCAATGAAGATCAATATTGATACCCTGACAGCCGAACAGGAGCGATACCTGAACTCCTGGCAGGAAGGCACCTAAAATCAGGAACTCGAATAACAAAGCACGCCCTCTCCAGTTGCGAGAGGGTGTGCTATTTTAATGAATTTATCCTCAAGGATTTTCTTTGCGGGTAATGGCCTGGTTGTTCAAAACCGCCCAGGAATTTTTGAACTCGGAAATGGACCGTTCGTAAAGGAGAGCGCCATCCAAAACGACGACAGAGTTTTGCGTGTAGCCAATAATTAATGCGACGTGCTCATTATATGCCACGTCAGTAGTGTGCCCATTAGAGGCGGTATAAGAGACCGGATTACCGGGTTGGACAGCGCCCACCACCCAGACAATCACCGGCCTTCCCGCGGCAATTTCGCGCTTGACGGCACTGAATGAAAGCTCTTTGTGGGCGTACGCTTTGAGGCCATAGCTCCTTAAAAGTCTGGCGACCGGTTCCGCGTGAACGCCATAGGGATAAGGTGGAATCTGACCGGGGTATCCAAATACACTGCCCACAAAACCCTCATCCGGATCATCTGATTGCGGAAGGCTGTTCTGAAAATCTGTCTCGGAAATCATTGTGCCGAAAAATGCCGCGAAGTCAACCGCGGAACTGGCCTCACAGCTTAATGGATACATCTGGAAAGTGCCCCGCACACCCTCGACGCGAGCTTCTTCAGGGAGTTTAGGCTTTTTGGTAGGCGTGGGGGTGTTTGTCGGAAATGGCGTAGAAGTTGGGGTCGAGGTGGGCAGTGGTTGGAAGGGGGTTGCGGTAGCGGTAAGCGTTCGCGTTGGCGTGAATTCTGTTGCCCAAGAATGTGTTGTGTTGGTGATGTTAGGTGAAGCAATCCCCGGAAACGCGGCTACAGGTTGATCCTGGCTGATCAAAAAGATTGCGCTGACCGCCAGGCCGATCACCAGAATAACACTGGTTACAAGCCATCTCTGGGTGGTTGCAGGTAACCGCTTCATAATAACGTCATGGCGCTTCGACAACTATTTCAATGAAAATGGGATCTCCAAAAGGTTCTCCGGCCGGTGTGTACGCCTGCCATGCGCTTCGATAGCTGCCAGGTTCGGTGGGCGCAGTAAATTCCATCTGGATCGTGACCACACTGCCTACCCTTGCCGGGAACAAAGGCTGCTCCGGTTTGACACCCATCTCAGGTCCAGCAATCAGACGGAGGGTGTACTCTTCTCCCCAGTTGCAGGTTCCGTTGTTGACCACTTTCCATTGTTTGTCCAGCTTCTCTTCAGGTGTAACCCCCGTGCCATCAGGAATGGTTTCATCTTTGATGAACGAGAGCACGTTCGCGCAGTCAGTTTGGGAGGTGTCATCTTCAGGCGTTGAAGTGGGTAAAGTGGTCGGAGTGGGGGTTGGGGCCAATGTTGGCGGCAGAAAAGGTCGATTTTCTGGCTCGGTGGACGCAACGCGCTGCGGTGTAAGCGTACAGCCAGCGATGAAAATCAAAATAAGGAAAATACAGAATATTTTGAGTTTTGGAATCATGTTCTCGCAACCTGATCAATTTCTTTCCCTGCCCGTCACGCGGGCAGGGAAAGTTAATTTAAGTTAAACTGTCGTGTTGCAAGAATTTTACCAGCAGATGCCCTGGCGTGCACGCCAGAGAGGAAAGAGAAAAGGATTAATCTTCCGAGGTTGCTTCGTCAAAAGCTTCGTCTGAGCTGGAAATATCAATCAAATTGCCTTCCAGCGCCTGTTCGCGGATAGTTATTTCAATCTCGTCACAGATCTCCTGGTTTTGACGGAGAAACTCTTTTGAATTTTCACGTCCCTGCCCAAGGCGAATATCTCCATAGGAATAGAAAGCGCCGCGTTTGGTGATGATTTCAAGCTGGGTTCCCAGGTCGAGGATATCGCCGACTTTTGAAATGCCTTCATTGTACATGATATCAAATTCGGCTGTCCTGAAGGGAGGGGCCACTTTGTTTTTGACAACGCGCACACGGGCACGATTGCCGATGACTTCGGCGCCCATTTTGATAGATTGAATGCGCCGGATGTCAAGCCGGACTGAGGCATAAAACTTCAAAGCCAGCCCACCGGTTGTGGTCTCAGGATTACCAAACATGATCCCAATTTTTTGGCGAAGTTGGTTGGTGAAAATGACCACGGTGTTGGTTTGTTTAATGGCGCCGGATAGTTTGCGGAGTGCCTGAGACATCAGACGGGCTTGCATACCCATGGTCGCGTCTCCCATATCCCCTTCGATCTCAGAGCGGGGTACCAAAGCGGCCACGGAGTCAACAATAACCAGATCGACAGCGCCAGAACGCACCAGTGTTTCGGCAATTTCAAGGGCTTGTTCTCCGGTGTCGGGTTGGGAAACCAACAATTGATCAATGTTGACACCTAACCGCGATGCGTATGCCGGATCGAGAGCGTGCTCCATATCGATAAAGGCAGCAGTACCGCCCATCTTCTGGGTCTCGGCGACGATATGGAGGCAGAGTGTGGTCTTACCGGAAGATTCCGGACCGTATATTTCACAAATTCGTCCGCGGGGAATCCCACCAACACCCAGGGCGATATCGAGAGATAGTGAGCCGGTTGGTACGGCTTCTACTTCCAGGTGTTTGGCATCTCCCATTAACATGATGGAACCTTCCCCGTACCGTTTGATGATATCTCCTAAGGCTTTATCCAATACAGCACGCCGGGCCTGGTCCATTTCCTGAGAAATCGGTTCATTCGAAGTTTTTTTGGTGGACTTTCGAGCCATCTGGTTTTGCTCCTGAAAAATCTTAAGTGCTTCTGATGTTAGGTTGTGAACGTTATACTTACAATTATAGTACATTTGTTCGGTTGGTCAAGTGGTTTTAAAGTTTTTTGTGTAGAGATCGCGGCCGCAAAAAGCTCTGGAATCGTTTTGATTCCTGCAGGGGGTAAAATAGTATTGATGGAATCAACTGTAATTGGATGTATTTTTTGTGAGATTTTATGGTTAGTATTGGATCTAATGTTAACAATTTGTTAAGGAAAGAACGTCCTTCTTGATTCCTGTTGAATATGTGGTAATATCTGTGAAATTAATAAAGATTGATTGAAAATTTGACAATTGAATAGTAGAAGAAATAGCGGCTGCATCTCATAGATTGCAAATTCCATGAGATGACGAGGTGGAGGTTCCTTTCTGCGAGGAGAGAGCTAACCCCGATCATTCGGGGGAAAATCGAACGATCAGCGGATGCCTCTGAAGCCTGATCACGGGCTTCTTTCTTCCTTCCCCAAAAGTGTGATCTGAAAACCAACTGGCAATAGTTGGGACAAGGATCTGACAGTGATACACAAATCCATATATAGGATTTTGTGGTTTTATTATTAATGTGGGAAGGGTAGCCCGGTTGTTTCTTTAAAAAAGAAGTACAAGGCATGCCCGCGCATGCCTATTTTGTTTAACCTGTTTAAGGAGGAAGAATGAACGCGAAAGAATTAGTGTCACGTGTGAAGGAAGATGATGTTAAGTTTATCTCTTACCAGTTCACGGATGTAAATGGTTATGTAAAAAGCCTGGATGCTCCGATTGACCAGTTGGAAGGGGCGCTGGATAATGGGATCTGGTTTGATGGTTCATCGGTTGAAGGATTCGCCCGTATTCAGGAAAGCGATATGCACCTGATCATTGATCCGGATACTTACGCGATCCTTCCCTGGACAACCCCCGAACTGCGGCGTGCCAGAGTGTTTTGCGATATTTATCAACCTGATGGAGAACCCTACGCGCGCGATCCGCGCGGTGTATTGAAACGTGCTTTAAAGCGGGTGGAAGAGAAGGGTTGGGTGTTCAATATCGGTCCGGAACCGGAATTTTTCCTTTTTAAGCGCAACGGCAGTGACAATATTCATCCAGTGCCACATGATGTGGGCGGCTATTTTGATTTCTCTCCCAATGACGATGCGGTGACTGTCCGGACTGAACTGATGTCTGCCCTGAAAATGATGGGCCTGGAAGTGGAGGTTGGGCATCATGAAGTGGCTTTGGGACAGCATGAGATAGACTTTCGCTTCGCGGACGCGCTAAAGACCGCGGACAATGTCCTGACGCTCAAATATACAGTAAAAGCGATTGCTGCCCAGCACGGTCTGGTGGCCTCTTTCATGCCAAAACCGATTTTTGGGATTAATGGCTCCGGGATGCATTGCCACCAGTCGTTGTTTGATCAGGAAGGAACCAACCTTTTCTTTGATCCGAATGATGAATTCAATCTTACGAAGCTGGCATATGGCTTCATCGCTGGTCAATTAAAACACGCCCGCGCGCTGGCAGCGATTGTAGCTCCTTCAGTCAACTCTTACAAACGACTGGTTCCGGGTTATGAAGCCCCGGTATATGTTGGTTGGGCACAACGCAACCGGTCAGCGCTGATCCGGATTCCGCGTTACACACCCGGACAGCATAATGCGGTGCGGATGGAACTGCGCTTCCCGGATCCTTCCAGCAACCCGTATCTGGCGTTTTCCGCGATGCTGGCTTCCGGCCTGGATGGGGTTGAGAACGATCTTACACCACCGCCAAGTTTGAACAATATCAATGTGTATGACCTGACCGCTGAAGAACGGAAGGCGCTCAATATTTCTGAGCTGCCAGGTTCACTGTTGGAAGCTTTGCAGGAGCTGGATAAAGATGAAGTGTTGAAAGCGGCATTGGGTGAAGGTGTTTATGAATCTTTTGTCCGGGCGAAAAAGTCCGAATGGGAAGATTACCGGATCAAAGTCACCGACTGGGAAATTGAACGTTATCTTGAGACCACATAAACCGACGCGTCGCTGATCTGGCTGAATAATGATCGCAAAGGTGGACAGAAGCTCTGTCCACCTTTTTCTTTGGATAACGGTCGATTTTCAATTTCCTGGCCGTACCGGATGGATGGGAGGACAGAAAAAGGAAACTGGCACAAAGGGTGTAACCATCATTTTTATGGCTGAAAACAGATAAATTGCATCGATATTTATTCGAGGCAATCTGTGGCAATCAATCTGTGGCAATCAAGTTGACATGAGAATCTAAAAACGTTAAACTAATACTGTATTCATTCAATGGAGGGATGGCAAAATGACATCAAAATATCGTCTGGTTATGCGTTCTGGTCCGACCGCGGGAAAGAGTTTTGTCCTTGATACCCCGGAGGCTTTCATTGGCCGCGACCTGAATAATGAGATCGTTATCAATGATCCTGAGGTGTCCCGGCGACACACCAGGTTATTCCTGCAGGGTGCCAGCTATGTGGTGGAGGATTTGGGCTCAACAAATGGAACCTCGGTTAATGGCCAGCGTTTGATGGGACCTTATACCCTTCGCCCCGGGGAATTAATCATGCTGGGAGAGAATGTCAGTCTGTTATATGAACTGGTACAGACCGGCCCCAATGAAACGATTGCGTCTTCCTCCCGTGCCCAACCACCCACGATGCAGGCGCCGCCTCAACAAGTTCCAGCCATGGAATCATTCCCGGATTATATGTCCGGCCCTCCGCCGGCGGCTCCTCTCCCCGCGGCTCCGGCATATTCCGGACACATCCCGTCATCGCCTATTGAAGAAGCTCCCAAGAAGAAATTCCCGATCTGGATCATCGTTGTGGGGTTGTTGTTGATCATTGCTTGTTTCTGCATTGGTTTCCTGGTGTACGTCGATGCCAGCAATGCCTGGTGTGATTGGTTTGGCTGGTTGTTCAATATGTTCACCCCCGGGCTTTGCCCGTAACTGGCAGGTGTGTTGGTATAGAACAACTTCCCCCTCCATTTCAATCTGGAAGGGGAAGTTTTAATAAACTGATTTTTATTGAAGAGTCTTATACTTTATAATTATCAAGAATAAATTTTATTGGTCTATAGAATAGTGTAGAAGGTATTGATATCGCTATGCGTCAGGATGCTGCATCTCCTCATTGGGAAAATACAACCAAGCTGGTTGTTGGTTTGACCCTGGTTGCCATTACGGCAGGGCTTCTTATTCGTTTTAAGAATATTCTTGGCCCCCTTTTACTCGCTTTTGTTCTTGCTTACATCTTCCATCCCATTATCGCGCGAATTAAGAAGTGGCTGAAACTACCCTGGCGGCTGACGGTAATACTGGTATACCTGGTGTCGATCGTTGTTTTGTTAGGATTGCTGACGTGGGGCGGTTTTACACTGGTGGATTCTGCGCAAAGCCTGATAAATTTCCTTCAACGGGCAATCCAGACCGTTCCGGAATTCTTTTCTAATCTCAGCAATTTAGAAATCAAGATTGGTCCGTTTGAATATGATCTTGGCACGCTAAACCTTGGGCTTCAGGACTTGGCGAATCAGGTATTGAGTATGGTTCAACCAGTGTTGTCGCAGGTGGGGACATTTCTTGGTTCGCTTGCCTCCAGCGCGGCCACCCTGATCGGGTGGGGATTTTTTGTGATCCTGATTTCCTATTTCATCCTTTCAGAAAGCGACGGACTAAAGAGCAACCTGATCAATTTACGCGTTCCGGGATATCAGAGTGACGTGCAAAGGATGGGTGAGGAATTATCACGAATCTGGAACGCATTTTTGCGCGGACAATTTATTTTGATCCTGCTTACTGTGGCGATTTACATGGTTTTTCTTGGGGTGATGGGAGTGCGCTTTTTCATCGGTCTGGCCTTGCTGGCCGGTCTGGCGCGTTTCATTCCCTATGTTGGGCCAGCGATCACCTGGACGGTGTATTTTCTGGTTTCCTTTTTCCAGGTTTACAAACCATTTGGCCTGTCTCCATTGTTGTATTCCCTGCTGGTGGTGGGGATAGCTCTCCTGATTGATAATTATATTGACAGTTTTGTTACTCCCAAAATGATGGGGGACGCATTAAGGATCCACCCGGCTGCTGTTCTGGTAGCTGCGTTGGTTGGCGCGAATTTGTTGGGGCTGGTTGGGGTCCTTTTGGCTGCGCCTACTCTGGCAACCTGCCAGTTGATGCTGAATTATGTTACCCGGAAATTGTTTGACCTGGATCCCTGGACTGATCTGGACACACTCCACGAAAACGAGCCTGAGGCATGGGAGTTTCCAAAGTTTGCAGAAGTATATAAAAAAATCCATAAACTGATTATTGCGGCATTCAAATCTATTAAACAAAAACTCAAACCCCAGAAAAGGAAATCAAAAGATGAGCAAATCCCCTGAACCACAAACAGCTGTGATGGTTGAAACAGAAAATTATCTTGCCTGGAAGGCCGATGAACCTGATGAAGAGACGACTTATCATCTGGAGTTGAACAATGTAACGCTTCATTTTTTTAAAGAAGAATGGGAAGAGTTCCTTCAACTGGCAGAGGCGCTTGTAAAGAGTGACCAGAACCGTTAACCTGGAATCCAGGCATATCATTCATGAAATGTCTCGGCTGAAAAGCCGAGATCATTTTTCCTGTTCAAAAGTCTGCGCAGCCATTGCCCATTCATAATTTTGTGATTTTTTGTTGGCAGAGTGTATTTATCGCCAATCATCTTTGATTGGATCAAATCGAGTGAAATCAGCACCAACCAGAAAACAATTTCGGGGGGGGGGTAGTGTATCTCAGCGAAGATCTCAGGAGGTGTATCGTTGATTTTAGACAATTTACAGCAAATGAAAAGTATTGACACACAAGACATGTATAGTGATATTCAGGGTTTGCCGGATCAGTTGCTGATATCCTGGAATGCCGGGCAAAAGCTTCCCTTACCCGGAGTGGATCAGGTAAAACAGATCCTGATCGCGGGCATGGGGAGTTCGGCAATTGCAGCCGATCTGGCGGCGGCTTATGTCGCTCCAATCTGTCCTATGCCGATTATTGTAATCAGAGATTATGAACTACCCGCATGGGCTGAGGATGGGCAGACGCTGGTGATTGCCTGTTCCAACTCTGGAAACACGGAGGAAACACTCTCAGCATTCGCGCAGGCGCGGGAGCGGGGATGCAGTCTGGTAGCGATCGGTACCGGTGGAACACTCTCAGAAGCGGCCAAAGCCGCCAACGCGCCATTTTGGGATTTGAACCATGAAGGGCATTCTGGTGTCGCGATTGGGCTTTCTTTTGGTTATCTGCTGGCAATTTTTTACCGGATGGGTTTAATCGAAGACCAGTCCGATAAACTGCAAGAAACGGTCACCGCGATGAAAGCGCAGCAGGCGTCATTTTTGGCCGAAATCCCAGCAGCCCAGAATCCTGCCAAACGTTTGGCGGGACAGCTGCTCGGCAGATGGGTGACTGTATTTGGATCCGGAATGATGGCTCCGGTCGCGCAGCGCTGGAAAGGGCAGATCAGTAAACTGGCAAAGGCCTGGGCCCAATTTGAATTCCTGCCGGAAGCGGATCATAATTCCCTGGCGGGGGTGGTTAATCCTTCTGATCTTCTTCTTAACACGATGATGCTCTTTCTCAGATCACCTTCTGACCATCCCCGAAATTTCATCCGTGAGGAACTGACCAAAAACGCGATGATGATGGAGGGGATAGGAACTGATATGGTTTTCGCGAGAGGTGATATTCCATTGACGCATATCTGGACGGTTTTACACTTTGGGGATTATGTGGCTTACTATCTCGCGATTGCTTATGAGATAGATCCCACCCCCGCGGATGCCATTGAAGGGTTTAAGGCGGAATTAGAAATACAATAATCTGACAAACCTGAGATATAAAATAACCGGTTCCCATTGGGTGTTTGTGGGAACCGGTTTGTAGCGCTTAATCAGAAGATTTTCAGAACAGGATGGAGGCAAGCTCGTTTCGATATCTTCTTGTTTCGGGATCCTCGTTGTTCATCAGTTCGAGGAGGCTTAAAGCGGTCAAGTGCGCGGTATTGTTTTGGAAATGTTTATCCTGTCGCAGGATGTCGAGCAACCCATCCAGAGCCGAGAGAAGATTGCCTCGGGAAGCCAGGCGGATGGCATTGACGTAAGCCGCTTTTAATGGTGTGCTGTCATCCAGTTTATCTTTTTTAAAGTTGACCAGCGATTCTGCGAGCGGTACCAGGATTTGCGCTTGATTGTACTCACGACTGGGGGGGAAGGTCCGCAGGATATCTGCCGCTTCGAAAGCTTTGCCCTGTGGCAAGAGGGCTTTGGCAAGACCCAGGAGAATGGACTTTTGATCGGGATTCTGGTCTATCAGATCGCGATAGATTTCTTCAGCCTCTTGCCACTGATAATTTTTCAGCATGCTTTCCGCCTTTTCAATGGCAAGCCCAAAGGGGCTGGGGGGCGTGATTTTCGCGAAGAAATCCCTCACACGGTTTTCTGGTTGAGCGCCTACAAACTCACTGACAATTTGACCCTGGCTGAAGGCTTTGACGGTGGGAATGGTGCGCACCCCATATTGCATTGCCAGGTTGGGGTTGGCATCTACATCAACCTTTGCCAGACGGAAAGCGCCGCCAGATTCCATGGTGATCTTCTCAAGCAGCGGTCCCAATGTTTTGCAGGGCCGGCACCAGGCAGCCCAGAAATCAACCACTACAGGTGTATTCTGTGAGTAGGTAATCACTTCATATTGAAAATCTGCTTCACTAACGTTAATAATCATTTCAGGAGACATCGTTACACTCCCGTTGTAAGGTTTGAACAAATCGTAACATATTTTCCGATAATTCTTCTAACTATATTTTATGTGGTTAATGTTAGAAAACCATTGGAATTTGAAACAGTTGGACAAGACGCATTTTACAGGTCTTCATCCGGGGAAATACTACCCGGTTGTTCAACCTTGAGCACCACCCCGTGAATATCGATCAGGACGCGAAACCCCATCATTCCCATGTAGGCTCGGCCCTCTTCAGGAATGCCATTTTGCATCAGGTTCTCAAATTGTTGATCGAGTTTTTTGAGCTGGTTCTGAATCATGGCATGGGTGAAAAGGTCTTCTTTACCGAGCATTTTCGCGGTCTGGTCGGCGATCAGGTCTTCATTTCCTTCAACCATTTCTTTCATTTTTACCAGTACCTGGCGGTCGACCTGGTCGGTGGGAATATGCCGGCGAAAACCAGCGTCGTTTACAACGTAAAACGGCTCACTGCCCACATAAGTGAGTTCAACCGGGTTATCGTATTCATCAATGATTAAACCAGCAAATAATGGTTTGTACGTCATTTTTCAATCCTTTGCTCTTCAGGATTATTATAGGTTGGGAAGAAAAATTATGCAATAATGGGTGAGAACGATTCTACCCCCTAAAACTACTTTACCGTCACGACTGTACCGGTTTGTTCGCTCCAATAGATTTCGTTGATGGGGACGTGGGGAGAAGTCCACCTGTATATCCAGCGGGCCGCTTCAGAGGAAACATTGATGCATCCGTGACTGCGCGGATTACCGAAATCATTATGCCAGTAAGTGCCGTGAAACGCTATTCCGCTTTTCGTGAGATAGCTGACCCAGGGCACGCCGGGCAGGTCATAACTGTTGGGTGCGGCCCTGTCTCCGGCAGCCATGTGCCGGGATGGGCGCTTGCGGTTGGTGATATATTGTCCTTTGGGGGTGCGGAAATCGCCATCACTGAATCGGGCACCAGTTGCCGCGCGGGTCATAAAAACCGGTTGATCTCCTTCATACGCCATCACCAGTTGATCTTCCAGATGAATTTCAAGCCGTTTCGCTTCCGGGGGAATCTCAGGTGACAGTGGGGCAATTTCTTCACTGTTGATCAGATGCAGGTGACGGGCGTCTGCATAGTAAGACATTTCCCATTTGTCATCCGGAATGCGGTACCAGATTTTACCAGAATCATCTTCAAATACACCATTGACCCAATAGGTTGTCCCAAAATACAGTCGATAGGCAATCCGGCCAGGAGTTTTTGGGCTCCAAATGGCATCCGTAAATGGCACAGTGATTTCTGCCAGACGGCCAACTGTGGGAATGCGTCTGCGCACCGGGTTCAGTAGGGTATCTACAGGTTGGACGCTGCCAGAATGGATAAAGCCCTGATGGTTTATTTCGTACCAGACGCGGTTGTAGCTGGGTTCTTCTGCGCCCACCGTGATACCAGTGATGGGCACAATCAGATCCTGCCAGTACATTTGGAGCATTTTTCCGGAGAAAGAAGGCTGGTCGTATAGTGTGGCCTGATTGCTGAGAATCCTTCCCTGGCGATGTGGCAGGGGGTTGGAGATAAGGCGTTCTGTTTCTTTCAGTACAGGCAAAAACAAGCATGCCAATAAGCCCGTTCCAGTCCTTTTGAGAAAATCCCGGCGGGAAAGTTTTTTGCAGTCGTCAGGGAATAATGTGGTCATCAATAATGAATGTTGACTAAAGTTCCAACAGAAGCCCAGTTATACAACCATGAGGCGTCCTCGGTACGAAGGTTTACACAGCCATGGCTCATAGGGGTGCCGAAGTTATTGTGCCAGTAAGTACCATGCAGGCCATACCCTTTGTAAAAATACATGATGTAGGGTACTCCTGGTAGATAGTATCCGGGGCCGGACATGGGCGCGGATACATATTTCACATAGATGCGGTACTGTCCGGTGACTGTGGGGTGTTCCCAGGTCCCGGTAGAGACCACAAAAGTGTTGACTAACGAGTCTCCAACATAAGCTGAGGTAATCTGATTGGTCAGATCAACGTCAATCCACCTTTCATCCCCCTCAATGGCCGGCGGTGGGTCAGAATAACTCACATAAACGGGTTCGGTAGGGGCAGGGGTTTTGGTGGGTTTCCGGGTCGGGGTAGCCGTGGGAGTTGGGGTGGCTGTTGGCGTGGGTGTTGGGGTTGGTGTAGATGTGTTGGTAGGAGTGGGTGTAAAAGTGGGGGTAGGGGTGAGGGTCAGCGTTGGCTTAAACAGCGCGCTGACGGGGTGAGGCGCTGAGATTTCTTTTTGGAACATTGTCCAGCCATTCGAAAAGCCTGACCATAGAAAGGCTGTCACGCACAATGCCAGCACTAAAATGGAAAAGGATACTGTGCGCCAATAAACGGGGCGTGACCTGGTTTTGGCAGCGCTGACCGGTTTTTTAAGTTGAATGGGTTGTGTGTCTTCAACTACTGTGGTTGCCGCAGGATAAGATTGAACCGGCTTGGTATGCTCACTTGGGGGTGCGGTAACGGCGGAAATGTTTTGAGAAGTGTTTTGTGGTATATCACGCAGGCGTCTGGCAGCCCATTTCAAACCTGAGCGGGCGCGCTCACTGGCTGGGTTAATCTCCAATGCTTTTTCAAGATACTGGATGCTGGCCCGCGGCTGCGCCAGAGAAGCCAGAATTAACCAGGGCGCTTCTTCGTCTGGGGCGAGCTGCGCCGCTTTTTGAGCCCATCGGCGAGCGGTTACCCTGTCTTTTTGATGAAGGGCCGCGATGGATAGCTGCAAGTATTTTTGATGCTCAAAATTCTCGTCGGTATTCATTCAGTCGATTGGTTCTCTTGAGGAGCGGTAGGCTCATTGCGAATGTAGCATAAAATGCCTCGCACAATTCCATCCGCGATGAGATCAGGTTGTTTGGTGAGAATCTCTCGATCCAGGTTCATGAAACCCACTTCGATAATCGCGGCAGGTGTGTTGCTGTTAATTTCATCAAAAGCGTGATATTGGGTCATATCATCGGTGATGGTGTTGAAGTGGAAATCCAGACCGGTGGTGCGCTGGTAACGGTCTACTATACAGGCTGTCAGACGGTTGGATTTTTCTTTGTTGGGCAGCGAAATTGCTGGCGCGACTTTAAAGCCGGTGGCGCTTTCATTGATGAATTCACACGAATCGGAATGAATGGAAACCAGGGCGAATGCCTCGTACTGGTTTAAGGCTTCGTCGAACTCTTGCAGGAGGTCAACTTCATAACCTTCCTGGATCAGAGCCTGCTTAACCATAGTGGCGATGCGCAAGTTTACATCCCTCTCCGTAAGCCCATCGGGGCAAACGGCACCAGAGTCGTTCCCCCAATGCCCGGCTACAATGCCGATGTGCGGCATGGGCCCAACTGTGACGGTGGGCTGGGAATTGGCGCCAGATGTGTTTGGCTCCATGGTGAGCATCACTTCATTGAAGATCTCATTGGAGAATATTTTGCTGGGTGTCCACATGGTGAACAGGGTCGCCACGATAAACGCAACACCAAAAATACTTTGAAAAGCGCGCCAGGGAGTAAAGTCTTTCATTTCAAACCACTTCCACTAGATGTACAGAATAATTGTTTTGCTTGTATTTTATCCGATAGTAACGAATTTCGGGGATAAAACACAGATCCAGCACCATGTTTGCAGAGTGACAGTTTGCAGAGTGACACTTGACGCAGGTTAACCAACACAGTATAAAGGTAAGTAACCACATCATACTGATGTTGAATTTGACCCGGAGCGTGCAGAGAGATGTCAGAACTTAGCGAGCCACTGAGGTGGGTCATGCGTCAATGGCCTTCAGGTGTAGCCATTGCGACCAGTCAATTTGATTCACAGATACATGGGATGACAGTAAATTCATTTAATTCGATTTCCTTGTATCCACCTTTGGTAACCATCACAATGGCTAATAATACCCGCACGCATGATCTGGTGTTGAAGTCTGGTTTTTTTGGAATTACAATTTTAAATGATCAACAACGAGAAATGTCTGAACGTTTTGCCGGGAAGCTCTCTGAACAAGAAAACCGTTTTGATGGGCTGCAAACTTTCACGCTGTTAACCGGTTCGCCTTTCCTGAAAGATGGAATAGGGTTTTTGGATTGTAAAGTTGTGCACCAGTACCCTATGGCAGCCTCCACACTTTTTGTGGGTGATGTGCTGGCAGCGAAATCTATTGAGGGCAGCCTGCCTTTGATCTATTTTAACCGAGGTTATCATAAATTAAACCATGATTGAGCATCCACTGACTAAAGATGAAAAGCAAATCCTCTTAAACCTTGCTCGCGAATCGATCGTCTCTGTTGTAACCCGGGGGAAGCTCTTGAAGGTGAATACCGTAGACTACTCAAAACCGCTTCAAGAAGAGGGTGCTTCCTTCGTTACCCTGACAGAATCGGGTGACCTCCGGGGCTGCATAGGGGCTCTAGAGCCTTATCAGCCTTTGGTGCAAGATGTGTGCGAGCATGCCTCGGCTGCCGCGGTTGAGGATTACCGCTTTACCCCTGTCCGTCCGGGAGAATTGGACGCATTGATGATCGAAATATCCCGTTTGACCGTTCCAAAACCGCTGACTTACGGTGATCCCTCAGAAATTCCTTCCCTGTTGCGTCCCAAGATAGATGGTGTGGTGCTGCGGGATGGGATGCGTAGAGCCACTTTTCTGCCTCAGGTGTGGGAGAAAATACCTGAACCCGAAGAATTCCTGAACCATCTGTGCTGGAAAATGGGGCTGCCCGGGGATTACTGGCGAACCAGGCACTTGGAAGTGCTCATTTACCGGGTCGAAGAATTCAGCGAAGCAGATTTTGAATGAATGGCGTTTATAGTACCAGACACCTGCTTAACAACCGGGTGTCTGGTGTTTTATACTCGATTATTGACCGGAGAAAGGTAGATAGTGCTCCACGCGTTCCAGCATTGAGGTTGGGCGCGGTTTGCATTGGGCGATCACCGCGAAACCAGCGACCCCTGGACCGATATGGGCCCCCAATACAGGCGTTACACCCACAAAAAGCGGGGGAGAATTGTCTGGAAAAAGATGTAAGGCGCGCTGCCACAGTTTTTCAGCTTTTTCTAACGCAGAGGTGTGAACCAGCGCGAGCTGATTGAGCGGGCCAAGGTCATCAACCAGTTGGATGAGCCTTTGCAGAGCCTTCTCTTCGGTGCGGACACGCTCCGCGGAGGGATTTCCATTGTACATTTTGAGGATTGGTTTTATTTGAAGGAGAGAAACCAGACTGGCAACCACCATGTTCATACGCCCACTGCGACGGAGAAAATCCACAGTATCCAGAGCCGCAAAAACATGTGTGCAGGAGATTTGGTCTTGAATTACCTGAAGGATTTCTTCTTTGTTTTTGCCCTGTTGGGCGGCTCTCGCGGCAGCAAGCACAACAAAACCAGCGCCAAGGCTGAGTTGGTGAGAATCAATTACTGTAACCGGGATTGATGTCGTTTGTTCCGCGCCTAATCTCGCGGAATCAATCGTGCTGCTCAGGCTGATAGATATGTGAATAGAAATGATTTCCGTTGCGCCTTCAGAGCCCAATTTTTCATAAACATTTTGGAACATGCCCGGACCAGGGGCCGCGGTGGTTGGATTGACAGGATAATTTGGTAAGTTTGTGTAAAATTCGTCACGACTGATTTCAACACCATCCAGCAGGCTTTTATCGCCAATGTTGATATACAAAGGCACAACCGTAATATCATACTCTTTCACCAGACTCTGAGGGATATCACAAGCGCTGTCTGTTACAATTTTAATTGGCATTTTGCCTCCTCTTATTAATATTTATTATATGCTGAACCTGTGGTTAATAGATCGAATTGTTTACACTTCTATAAAAATGGCTTTGGTTTGCGACACCGCCGGGAGTGATCAATGGAACAAAAATCAAAAAATTTTTCCGCGCTGATCGTTTTTGTTGTGGTTTTGGGGTTGTTAGGATGTGGCGTGTTTAATCCTGTTCTGAACCTATCCGATGCTGCTTCGGGCCCGGATGACCCACCTCAATCAGAGGCAAGCAGCAACCCCAAAGAGGTCCACGACTCAATTGAACCGTCCAGGCAAATGGAATCGGGGATATGGGGTAGTGTGATTACAACCACCCCAATAAGCGAACCACCCGTGGCAATCTACACACCAACACCAGATTTGCGGATGCTGCCTGAGCAGTGGCGTGACTGGCCGGTGGTTCCAACAGTGACGAATCGGGCTGTCCAGATCTACCAGGAAGGCCTCGCCAGAGGAAATAACGCACGCGCTTTTTCGAAGGTGGGAGACTGTCATTGTGTGAACTCAGTATTTTTTGGAATTTATGATAGAGGATGGTATTCTCTGCCGGAGGAAGATTGGTATCTGAATGAAACGATTGACTACTTTGAAGACTCATTCACTCGGGAGAGCGCGGCAGTGCATGGTGGATTCACCGGGGCTTCGGTGCTGTCTCCATTGTGGGCTGATGCCAGGCGGTGTGAGCGGGGTGAAACACCGCTGACATGTGAACTGCGGCTGCACCAACCCAGCATTGTGCTCATCAGTCTGGAGGTGTGGTGGAGTGGGCGGAACGCCCAATCTTACAGCGATTACATGCGCCAGATTCTGGATGAGGTGATCGCCCATGGTGCGGTGCCCATCCTGGCGACCAAAGCGGACAACGTGGAAGGGGATCACAGTATCAATCTGGCTACTGCACGATTGGCCTATGAATATGATCTTCCGTTGTGGAACTTCTGGCGGTCGGTGCAGGGATTGGAAGGGGATGGGATTGATACCTCGAGAGATAATTTTCATTTAACGGTGGAAGCCTGGGACAGAAGAAGTTTTACCGGTTTGAAAGCGCTCGATTCGGTTTGGCGGGGATTGCTCGAAGCTCAAAACAATTCACAGATCGAGATAAAAGCAAGCCCAACCCTGCAAAGCGAACAGGTAAATACACCGGGTATGGAAAATACAGCTATAGTCGAGACTGCGACCACAATGCCACCCCTGCCATTCTTTTCACCGACTCCAACTCAGATCACAATACCCTGGCCAACCATTACCCCTGGCAGCCCGGTTGCGTCTCCCACTTCTGAGCCTGGTGAAAATCGCAAGGACTAGAATCACAAAAGCACCTCATGCGAGAATGGAAGCATGGGGTGCTTTACTCTTTTGTTTTTGGCGGTCAATCTATTCCGCCAAGTTGCTTGTATTTACACCCTTACCTGATCTACGGTTCCGGGATTTCGAAGGACGCGGCGGGGCGGACAGCACTGCCGCCGGTGGCCTCATTATAGGCCTGGCCCCAGAAATGCCCCATAATTGCCATGGAGTAGGTGTAGGTGAGAAGAACACCAATACCACAGGCGATCACACCCAGCTGCCCAACAAGACCTGCAAGAATGCTGCCAACCAGAACAATCAGATAGGCTGTTGGCGCCTTTTTTACGAGTTTGAATACTTCGCCCACTTTCAGGCCATCCGCGAGGTTCCCGGTATCTGCCACGCGACCGTATGCCGCGGGGAGCATGAATGCCATCAGCAGTGAGTAAATGAAAACGAGAATGCCACCACAAACGGAGAAGATGATCGCAATTACGCCTCCCGCGTCCTCACCCATAACCTCGATCATTAAGGGTGCCAGGAGGTTGGGGATCATCAGGATGAAGATGGGTATGGCGTATACCAATCCGACGACGAAGGCTTTGAAGCCCAGGCCAAGATTTTCACCAAAATCAAGATCTGGCAGCAGGACGGATTCGTTCTTGATTACACGGCGAGTGATCTCCAGTGCCCAACCAATCAGGAATATCTGTCCGATAATCGGGATCAGGCTAACCAGGGCAGCCAACGCTACTTTTTTGAACCAATCACTATCCTCAAAAACATATGAAAACGCACGACCGAATTCCATTTGATTCTCCTTTTCTATCTTTTATGACTAAATGGTTAAAAACAACGATTATTACTGAACTTCAGGGTTATGCTCTCCCACTACCTTATCCTCATTTTATAACATTACCACAATTATAAAATAAAAAATAAATCTCCGTATAAGAATTTCAGTTAAAATTCAATAATCATCAGATATGAAAGAACATCTGCATACGGTACAGCGGGGTGCTAGAATCTGGTTTGCTCGACGATGTTCATCACAAAAATAATGGATTGGCGCGGGTCGGATTCACTGGGTTTGGTGCAATTCTCCCGAATGATCTGCATCGCGTGTTGCACCTGGTGGTCTTCCAGACCGATCAGAAGGGTCTTTTGTCCATGCCGCAGGAATCCGCCAGTGGAGGCAATACAGGTCACTCCAAAGTCTGCAGCAGTTAAAGCCCGGGTAATTGCCTCATTATCGGAATCTCTGATAATAGCCGTAATCAGTTTCATCTCAAACCTCCTCGTAATGTTCAATATCTAACCCAAACACCAACGCGCCGCCAACTGTAACGGGAGTCGGATTGGGAAGTGGAAAGGGTGCATTTTCCAGAGGAACCGCGATATATTCCACCCGCCTGCGGCAGGTTTCTCGCAGGGCTTCCAGGGCAATATGCTGGCAGCTTTTGGGCATCGCAATCAGAAAAGTGGCATTCTGGTTGCCAAGAAATGCCCCCACGCTGGGCAGCCGGTGCACGGAAAGTTTGTGCTCCGTTAACGCGTCGTAAGCATCATCCGCGTCCTGGGCTTGAACCACAGCAATTAACAGATAATCATTCTGGTTGTTTTCCATAGTCTTCTGATGACCTCCTTTCAGATTTCATTATGCCAATAAAATACGATGTAACCCAGGGCCTTTAACTTCAGCCGTTTGCCCCGTTGGAAAGGTAATTACCGCACCTTTTTTGTGAAAGTGAATTTTTATCCCTTGAAACTCAATGGTCACAGGCCAGGGATAAGGGTTAAGTCCTTCCAGGACAATTTCACTCCGCGATAATTTCTTAAGTCCCAGTGTTTTCAGGAACAGTCCAATTGGCGCGAAACCTTCCAGATTGTTGCGCTCGCCAGACGAATTCCTTTGATAAGCATTGTAATACTGGAAGAACGCGTGGTGTACTTTTAAGGACGCGATTACCGCATCCATCACGCGGGTCACAAGGCGGGCAGCCTCTTTATTGTACCCATAGTTTAGCAGCCCTTCACCGATCAGGTTGTTCCAAAGCGGGGAAACTTTTTCTGTGTTTTCG
>Ga0068713_1002326_pt1 | contig 19821 bp, 17 predicted proteins | sample MTBAKSrepl2MetaG_FD_62223 | JGI IMG/M metagenome (GOLD analysis project Ga0068713, IMG submission 62223) | Enrichment culture microbial communities om Arthur Kill intertidal strait, New Jersey, USA, that are MTBE-degrading - MTBE-AKS2 (Arthur... | ecosystem: Environmental > Aquatic > Marine >...
CCATATCTATTTTTCTCAGGCGATTCCCCTGATCGCCTATATTGACGAGTCCTGTCTCTACCTGAAAGAGAAGAAATGCCGTATCTGTGAAGGGGTCTGCCAGAACGACGCCATCGATCTCAATCAAAAGGCGGAGAAGATGGACGTGGCGGTGGGGGCCATCCTTCTCTCTCCGGGGTATGAGCCGTTCGACCCCAAGATTCGAGGAGACTACGGCTATGGGACCTATGCGAATGTGGTCACGAGCCTGGACTTCGAGCGGTTGTTATGTGCCACCGGACCGTACGAAGGGGAGATCCTGCGGGCCTCCGACCGAAGGCATCCCCATAACATCGCCTGGATTCAGTGTGTCGGTTCGCGTCGGGTGACCCCGGGGCACAACAGCTATTGCTCCTCCGTGTGCTGCACCTACACGCAGAAACAGGTGATTCTGACCAAGGATCATGACGCGGATGCCCGATGCACCATATTTCACAACGATATCCGGTCGTACGGGAAGGACTTCGAGCCGTACTTCAAGCGAACGGAGGATCTTCCCGGGGTCCGGTTCATTCGAAGCTATGTATCGGTGGTTCGGGAGATCCCGGAGACCGGGAACGTGGTGGTGCGATACGCCACGACCGATGAGGGGGTGAAGGAGGAAGAGTTCGACATGGTGGTGTTGTCCATCGGGTTGAATCCTCCGGCGGATTCCGGGAAGCTGGCGGAGACCTTTGGCATCGAACTCAGTCCTCACGGATTCTCCCAGGCCGCCCCCACGAATCTCATGGCGACCACCCGGCCCGGTATCTTTGTGAGCGGCGCCTTTCAGGGCCCCATGGATATTCCCGAGTCGGTCTTCACGGCCAGTGGAGCGGGGTCCCAATGCGGGGAGTTTCTGGATCGAAGGCGGGGGAAACTGACCCGGGAACGGCTCTACCCCGAAGAGAGGGACGCCTCCGGAGAAGAGCCGAGAATCGGGGTGTTCGTGTGTCACTGCGGGGCCAATATCGGGCGAGTGGTGGATGTCCCCTCGGTGGTCGACTATGCCCTGACGCTCCCCCATGTGGAGTACGCCCAGGAACAGCTCTTTTCGTGTGCCACGAATTCCGCCCAGGAAATCACGGACATGGTCAAGGAAAAAGGGCTCAATCGGGTGGTGGTGGCGGCCTGCTCGCCGAGGACCCTGGAGCCGTTGTTCCGGGACACCCTTCGGGAGGCGGGGATCAATCAGTACTACTATGACATGGCGAATATTCGCGAGCACTGCTCCTGGGTCCACTCCAAAGAAAAGGAAGAGGCGACTCAGAAGGCAAAGGATATCACGCGCATGTCGGTGGCACGGGCGTGCTTTCTGGAGCCGCTCCAGGAGATCGATCTGCCGGTCAACAAGGCGGCGCTGGTGGTGGGCGGCGGAATCGCCGGCATGACGTGCGCCCTCTCCATCGCCGGTCAGGGACACGCGGTCCATCTGCTGGAAAAGGAATCGGACCTGGGGGGGATGGCCCGGCGAATTCGTTTCAGCCTGGACGGCATGGATGTTCAGGCCCATGTGAACGACCTGGTGCGTCAGGTGTATCACCACCCCTTGATTCATGTCTATACGGATGCCGTCATCACGGAGGCGACCGGTTACGTGGGGAATTTCGTGACCCGCGTGACATCGGAGAGGGGGGCCGGAGAGATCCGGCACGGGGTCGCGGTCATCGCCACCGGTGCGAATGAGTATCGCCCCACGGAGTATCTTTATGGTGAAAACGACCGGGTGTGGACCCAGTTGGACCTGGAGGAGCGGCTTGCCGGTAAAGAAGAAGGGTTGCTCAACGCCCGAAGCCTGGTGATGATCCAATGCGTCGGGTGCCGGAACGAAGACCGGGACTACTGCTCCCGGGTCTGTTGCAGCCAGGCGATCAAGAACGCCCTGAAGCTCAAGGAGATCAACCCGGGCATGGATGTCACCATCCTCTTTCGGGATATGCGGACCTATGGATTGATGGAGGATGCGTACCGGGAGGCCTCCAATCGGGATGTCGCGTTCATCCGGTACGAACCGGATAACCCGCCCGGGGTGGAAGCGATGGAGGTGGAGGGCCGTCCGGTCGTGCGGGTATCGGCAATGGATCCGATTCTGGGCCGGGAACTGGCCATGGATGCCGATGTCCTCGTATTGTCCGCCGCCGTGATCCCTCCCGAGGAAAACCCGGATCTGGCGCAACAGTTCAAGATCTCTCTGGGCCCGGACGGTTTTTTCAAGGAGGCCCATGTCAAACTGCGTCCTGTGGAGTTTGCGACCCAGGGCGTGTACCTCTGTGGAATGGCCCACTTCCCCAAGCATATACCGGAGGCGATCAACCAGGCCTACGGCGCGGCGGGGAGCGCCCTGACTCTGCTCTCCCACGATATCGTCACGGTCTCGGGCGCGGTCTGCGAGGTGAATGAGAAGAGGTGCATGGGGTGCGGGGCCTGCATTTCCGTATGTTCCTACCGGGCCATCGAATTCCGCGAGACGAAGCAGGGGAAGAAGGCCGTGGTGAACCCGGTGATATGCAAGGGGGATGGCATATGCAATGCCGTGTGCCCGACCGGGGCGATTGTGCTGAAGCATTTCACCGATGAAGAGATCATCAGCCAGATCGATGCGGCGATACCGGAGGAGGAGATCGCGCCGCATGCGGATGCGGCGGTGGGAGACGCATAGATGACGAACCCGTAAAAACCGTTTTTCGCGCAGAGGCGCCGAGAGCGCCAAGAAAAAAGCTCTTAATTTCAATAGGTTGTCTTTGCGCTCTTTGCGGCTTTGCGCGAGGATGTGACTTTTTGCGAGGACATCATAGACGGATGCGGTGCAAGGACATGAGACAGAGCCGGACGGTCCGGAACAGGGAGGTGAGAAGGGATGAGTGCAGGACGCGCATTTAAACCCAGGATTCTGGGTTTCGTATGCCACTGGTGAGGATACGGGGCCGCAGACCTAGCTGGAGTTTCCAGACTACAATACTCGACTGAAATCAGGCTGATTCGCGTCATGTGTTCCGGCAGGATCGATCTGGACTTCGTACTCAGAGCCTTCTCGAACGGAATGGACGGGGTATTTATCGGCGGATGCCGCCTGAATGAATGCAACTATATCACCCATGGGAATTACCACGCCCTCACAACGGCACTTCTGTGCAAACGAATTCTGGAATACATCGGGCTGGATCCGGATCGATTGAGAATCGAATTCATGTCCGCCGGTGAGGGGAATGTCTTTACCGAGGTGGTGAATCAGTTCAGCAAAAAAATCAAAGAACTGGGTCCGATTGGAATACGTGAAGGCCTGGATCGGGAGGAATGGAGATCCAGGCTGGAGGATGTCAGGAAACTGGTTCCGTACATCAAGATGGCCACACGGGAGAAACTGGAGTCGCGCCTCACAAAAAAAGAAGAATACGACGCGCTGTTCACCCGGGAGGAGATCGACCGGCTGTTCAGTGAGGTGGTCTCCTACTACATCGATCCCGAACTGTGCAAGGCGTGCATGATCTGCCAGAGGAAGTGCCCGGTGGAGGCGATCGATGGCCGCAAGAACCAGATCCATGTCATCGATCAGGACACGTGCATCAAGTGCGGGACGTGCTTCGAGGCCTGCCCCCCGCGCTTCGGTGCGGTGAAGAAGATGACCGGAGGGCCGGTCCCGGCGCCGCTTCCTCAAGAGCAGAGGGCCATCGTCCGATAGATCATGGCGCCCCTCAGCACCTTGAAGACGCGAACGATAACCCTTTTCGAGTGCAACGAAGGAATGCCCCTTTGCCGCGTGACAGGAGAGAAGCTGGTTGAACCATGGGAAGAGATGATTACGTAGCGAATTGGAATCGAGGGGCTGTCGAGGCCCCGGTCAAGACCATCGGCCCCTACACCTGTGAGGAGTACCTCGAACAGGTGAGGCGTTTTCACGGTCACATAGCCCCCGGCATGGTGGTCGGAGGGTTTATGGTGGACCTGGCGCAGAGGAACCTGCCCGAGGGGGAGTTGTTTGACGCCCTATGCGAGACTCCGGCCTGCCTGCCCGATGCGGTCCAACTGCTGACCCCGTGCACCATCGGAAACGGATGGCTCAAGGTGATCAACATGGGCCGTTACGCGGTGACGCTCTATGAGAAGACCGGCGGCAGGGGAGTGCGTGTCCATGTGGATGCCCGCAAAATCGAGGCATGGCCCGAATTGAAGGACTGGTACTTCAAGCTCAAGCCAAAGCAGGAGCAGGATTTCGGCCGACTCATGGCCGAGATCCTGGATGCCGGGACCCGGGTATGCGGCATCGGAACCGTGCAGCTCGATCCGGATTTCATTCGGGTGCAGCGCCGCAAGGGCTTCAGGATCTGCGTGATGTGCGGAGAGGCCTATCCCGTGACCGACGGGGCCATCTGCAGGGGCTGCCAGGGGGACGCGCCTTACGTGACCGTGGACGCCTCTCTGGACGGAACCCCATGGAGGCAGCCGGACTTTGTCCATGCCATGCCGGTCGAGGACGCCGTGGGCAAGCATGCCTTGAGTGACATGACCCGTATCGTGCCGGGTCGGGAAAAGGGACCCGCGTTCCGCCGAGGGCAGGAACTGACCGCAGGAGACGTCTGCCGTCTTCAGCAGATGGGGCGGGGCATCGTCTATACGGTGGAAGGGACGGAACCGAATCGGGACTGGATTCACGAAGACGAGGCCGCCCTGGCCTTTGCCCCGGCCATGGCCGGTGAGGGCGTGGGGTACACGGAGCACCCGAGTGAAGGAAAGGTCGAGTTCACGGCCCTCTGGGACGGCGTTCTGAACGTGGACAGGTACCGGCTCGAGCTGTTCAACCTGGTGCCCGGGGTCATGTGTTCTTCCCGGCAGGCCTTTTCATTAGTCAGCCTGGAACGCCGGTTTGCAGGCACACGGGCGATTCCCCTCTTTCTGCCCCGTCCGCATTTTGAAAAGGCGATGAGGGTACTGGAGGAGGGTCCGCTGTTCAGCGTTCATCCACTGCGAACGGCCCATGTGGGTGTCCTGGTGACAGGGACCGAGGTCTTTCGGGGACTGATCGAGGACAAGTTCATTCCCATTGTCCGGAACAAGGTTGAAAAACTGGGAAGCATGATCAAGGAGGCCGTGATCGTGCCGGATGACCGACAGGTGATCCGGCACGAGATACGCCGTATGCTGGACAGGGGCGTCGATTTTCTCATCACCACGGCCGGTCTCTCCGTGGATCCGGAAGACGTGACCCGCCAGGCCTTGATCGATGCCGGCGTGAGCGACATGCTCTACGGCGCGCCGATTCTCCCCGGCGCCATGACGCTCGTCGCCCGGATCGGTTCGGTGACCTGCCTCGGGGTGCCCGCCTGCGCCCTCTATTTCAAGACCACCAGCCTGGATATCCTGCTCCCGCGTCTTCTGGCCGGTATCGCCGTGACCCGCCGTGACCTGGCTCGAATGGCGGATGGAGGTTACTGTCTGAACTGCAAGAAATGCACGTTCCCCAAGTGCCCTTTCGGCAAGTAGGTGACTATCATGCGGGACGGCCCCGAACGGACGCGGCTTCGAAGAGGACCGGTCTCAACGGCGAAGGAACCGGAACTGTCCGGAGACCGATCGGTTGCTCCCGTCATACCCATGGGTCGCCGCCCGGCGGCAAACGATGGGTATTTTGCCAGGCCATTGACAGGAACGGCCTTCATCAACGAAAAGAGGAAGCCAGCGCCCATGCCACCCGTGGTCGGAATGACCACTCAGGTGATCCGCAAGGCCAAATGGTACAAGACCGTCCATGAACTCGGATTTCAGGCCGTTGAAATCAATCGTCAGAACTCCAAACTCCATTTCAATACGTATTTCCTGGAGAAAGTGAAACGATACATGGATGGCTTCGACCTGAGCCTCCATTCCGGAACGGCCGGAGTGTTCGATCCGAACGGGTCGTTTACGAGAGCCAACCTCGCCATACTGTCCGCGGAGGTCAATGTCTGCCGAATTCTTGGAGCGCGACAATTCGTATTTCATCTCACGGATGGAATTCTGACCCCGGAAGACAAGAAGAAATTGAAGGATGTGGTTCTTTTCGCGGCGGATTTAGGCGTGGAGATGATGTACGAATCCAACAGCATGCTGGTTGCCGAGTATGCATACGATGTCCTGGACAGTTTCCCGGACCTGGGATACGTACTCGACCTGGGACACCTCAACAACGGTTACGGAAGGGGCCGGCTCGGATGCGATATCGATGAGTTTGTCCAATGCGTGAGGAACCGGGTGGTGTACGTTCACGCAAGCAACAACTCGGGCAGGCGCGACGAGCACATTGGATTGGAAGACGGGACCCTCGACTGGCGTCATGTGCTGGATATGCTCGATATGTGGAGGATTCAGAAGATCATTGTCGAGGTCAGAACCGTTGAAATGATGCAGGAATCGAGGGACGCGTTGACCCGATATCTCGAAGGCCTTTTTCAGGTACGGTCCGTTCCGTCCCTTTCAGTATAGCCCCCTGGTTTCCACCCATGACGTCAGGGGACTCCCCGTTTTCAGTGGCGACTATCTTTACTCCCAACCGCAGTGACGGCGTTTTGCTTTTCGATGCGTCCCTTCAACGCGCCCTTTCTTCAGGGCGGAAAGGCCGAACATCCGGACATCTGATCAACGAACCCAATTCCCGGAACCACTTCCAGTCAACGCGAAGGAGTCTCGACTCCAACAGGGCTTTGTCCTTTGGGCTGGCGTTGTTGAGCCAGTTATCCAGCCCCAACCGGTCCTCAAGTCCCATAGAGCAGAGATGAGCGCTCAGATCCGCGATCCGGACCGCCCGCTCCCGCACGGAATCCAGATAGACCTTGGAGATACAATCACCCTTCTCCAGTCTTTCGTACGAATGGGGAATCAGAGGCTTTTTCTTTATATCGAGGATCGTCTCCTCTTTGAGCCAGTGTATAACCCCTAAGGGTGTCTCCGCTTTCCCTGAGAACTGTTGGGTCAGGGCCATATGACGCTCTTTAATAGCCGTTTCATTGCATTCTTTGATGTGGATCAGGATGAGCCTGGGATTGAACATGAGATCTCCCACGGCACCGTACTCGCAGTTGTTTGCATAGTTGGCGGCACAAATCAAAAGGAGTTCGTGAAGTCGTGCTCGAGTGTATTCATAGGCATTCATGAAGATCGGAAGGTGCCCGTCAAGTTCCGCCATTTTTTTGCTGAGATACTCCTCGTTCAGTCGGCTGAGCTGTGCGTTTTTTTCGAGATCGCGGTTGAAATCATTCAGGAACACCACGTCAGATCTTTTGCGTGCGTCTTCCCGAGGTTGCCGTACCCCCTCGGGGGGGAAAGCTGCTATCCTTTTTTGTTGATCAAATGCTACGTTAGTAGGGATTGACATCGACTTTATGAAGCTCACTGTGAATTTATCTTTCAATTAAGATGTATATTTCCAAATACAACCGAGGCCGAGCCATTCGAATGGATCGAACCATGTCCAAGTGTATCGTCTTGACCTGACCGGGCAGCTCGCATATCAATGTTGTTATATATCACAAGTGATATAAGGATAGATATTCCTTGGGCAGGGATGTTGTCAACCTTTTGCATGAGGGAGAGGCAGTCGCCCGATCACGGATTTCGATTCATGAATCACTCCCAAATCCCACTGCGAAAAGGCGGTTGACCATGGTCAGAAGGAGTTTTGCCTCCGGGCAAAGGAGCCCATTCACCAACGATATGTATGGCCTGTTGTTGGCCTCGGTAAACGCGGAGACCCAAAGCGGAAAAACCACGGTCCATACAATGACGATGGAAAGAAATCCTCGAGAAAAATCCAGGACGTGAAGGGGAATACCATGTCAATCAAACCGATCACCCTGGGCATTCAAGAGGCCCTGGAACGGACCCTGGGCTGCCTGGTTCCTCTGGGCGTGGAGACCGTTGCCCTGGAGGACTGCGTGGACCGGGTGGCGTCCGATGCCCTGGAAGCGTTAGTGGACTCTCCTTCGGTCAACGCCTCCCTCAAGGACGGATATGCCGTGATCTCGTCGGATATTCGGCATGCCTCCCCCCATCGGCCTGTCCCCTTGCGCATGATGGGCCTGGCCGCAGCCGGCGGAGAGGACCCACTCGGAATCGCCCCGGGGACGACCGTCCGGGTCCTCACCGGCGCGCGGATTCCGGACCACGCCGACGCGGTCCTGTCCGAGGAATTCACCGCGCGCCGTCAGGATACGGTCGAGGCCCTCAATGTGGCCGAACCCGGCAGAAACATACTGAAAAAAGGGTCAGATGTCGCCATCGGGGAGACCATCGTATCGCCGGGACAGGTCATCACCCCCGGCCTGGCAGGCCTGCTGGCGGCCGCGGGACAGCAGGCAGCAATCGTGTATCGAACCCCGTCTGTGGCGATCATGGCCACCGGAGACGAGGTCGTGATCCCCGGCCAACCCCTGCCGGAAGGGAAGCTCTACGCGAGCAATCTCACCACGCTGAACGCCTGGTGCAGGCGCTACGGTTTCACCACGCGACGATGGGTGGTTCAGGACGACGCGGACCAGATCGCTGCTGCGCTGGAACTCGCCTTGGCTGAAGCCGACGCCGTTATCACCAGCGGCGGGGCGTGGACCGGCGACCGGGACCGGGTGATCGGCGTTCTTCAAAGCATGGGATGGAAACCGGTGTTCCACCGCATTCGAATCGGTCCGGGAAAGGGCGTGGGCTTCGGCCTGTTCCGAAAGACGCCGGTTTTCATCCTTCCCGGCGGACCGCCGTCGAACCTGATGGGATTCTTGCAGATCGCACTCCCGGGTCTGCTCCGGCTCTCGGGGAGGGTAAGGGTCGGCCTGCCGATCATGTCCGTCCGGATGGCGGAAGCCGTCCACGGCAGAAGCGAGGACTGGACCCAGTACCTGTGGGGCCGCCTTGAACTGCAACCGGAGGGACTCCTGTTTCACCCCCTTCGGGGACCCAGCCGGCTGCGGGATATGGCGGAGGCCCAGGCCGTCGTGGCGATTCCCGAAGGAGAAACCACCATTCCGGCGGGCAAGCGGGTACCGGCCCAATGGCTCATGTGATCACCGGCCCCGCACATGGCTTTTTCCGTGCGTTCATGGTAAACAGCCATCCATGGTCTGTCGTTTCCTCACATGTCTCGTCCTTCTCGTCCTCGTCTTCTTCCCTCTTCCGGCGGAGGCCGGGAAGAGAGAGGCCCCCTTCAGCCCTGGAGAAAAGCTCACCTTTCACGTCCGATGGGCCTTCATCCATGCGGGAGAGGGGACCCTCGAGGTCCATCCCATGACCCGCGTGAACGGTTCCCCATCCTATCATTTCTCCTTCACCGCAACGACCTCCGAACTGGCTGATATCTTCTACAAGGTCCGGGATCGACTGGAGGGGTACGCCGACACTGCCATGACCCGCTCTCTGCTGTATACCAAGCGACAGGACGGCAAGCGGCATCGGCGGGTGGTCGTCCCCTTTGACTGGGAGGCTTGTACGGCCCAATACACGGATCGGGACGATGTGCGCGAGCCCATCGCCATCCTTCCCGGCTCGTTCGATCTCCTCTCCGTATTCTATGCCTTCCGTCTCTTTGACCTCCGTGAGGGCCTCGTCCTGAAACTGCCGGTGACGGACGGGAAAAAATGCGTCATGGGCAAGGCCACGGTGGTTCGAAGAGAGACCATTCGTGTGAAAGGCGCATCCTACGACACCTTCCTGGTGGAGCCGGACTTGGCGCACATGGGCGGCGTGTTCGAGCAAAAGAGGGATTCCCGGCTCAAGGTGTGGGTCACGGCGGACGGCCTGTCCATCCCGGTGCGCATCGAGAGCGAGGTCATGGTGGGGAGCTTCGTGGCCGAACTCGTCTCCATGGAAAAAGGCCGCTGATGGACAGCGTTATCCACACAGACCCCAAGGGCGCCGAGACGCGGCAGACGGGGGAGAACCATCGTTCCGGGTGAATCCGCCGGGAGCGGATTCGGACCATCGGCCGGCGGGTCTGGCGCCTTGATCACCTACGCAAAGCGAAGGATGCTCTCGACGGATTCGCGCTCGCTTCGGAAGAGACTTGCCGGAGCCGATGGGTGCGGGTATCCGATCGCGATTCCGATGACGATTTTCTTTGGTTCAGGGATATCCAGGGTCTTTTTGATGATATCCGGAAAGTGCACAGACGCCGCCAGGTATATGGTTCCGAGCCCTTCCTGATGAGCGGCATAGCACATGGTCGTGCCGATGGAGCCGATATCCAGGCAGGCGTAAGGCTCATTCAATTCGCCATCAATCGTGAAATAGACACAGGCCGGGGCCCCGAAATACCGGTACATGTTGATGGAGTGCTGAGATCGAGCCTCTTTATCCCCCCGCTCAATCCCCAGGCTGGAAAACAGGGCCTTCCCCAGTCCGACATACCGGTCCTTGTGCGGAGAAGGGAAGCCTCCCGGCATCATGATGTCCGGCCGAGGTGCCGCTCCCTTTTTCGCCTCCGCCTCAAATGCATCCGCCAGGAACCGTGCCTTTTCTCCGTCCGCCACGACAATCTCCCACGGTTGCGTATTGCCCCACGAAGGCGACCACCGGGCCAGATCCACCAGCCTGGTGATCCGTTCCCTGGGCACGGGATCCGGTAGAAACGCCCGAATGCTTCTCCTTTGCTGCACGGCTTCGTTCAGATTCATGTGGTCTCCTTTCATCGATGTATGGTCACGGACACGTCTCAACCTTCCATTCACATCCATATCAGCAGGGCCTTCAGGATTCCACCAAAATGGACGGCCCCGCAACACCCCGATCGACCGCCGCCGGCTAGGCCGTGACCCATGGAAAACTCAGGGCGGATCTCCCGGTTCCGGGCCTTTCACGACGCTGTCATTTTTCCGGTGCGAACTCCGGAGAGGGAAGCCTCAGATAGGCGGCAAGCACCATGCCGCAGAGGATCAGCGTGCCGAACAGGCCGATCCCCATGGAAAAGGACCATGCATCCCCCATGGCCCCGATGGTGATGGGGACCAGGCCCCCGCCCAGCAGAAAGGCCGCCGGCACCGTGAAGGAGACCGAAACGTTCCGGGTGGCAGCCGGACCCACACGGGCCAGCGCCGCAAAGGCCGGAGGGAAGATACACGCGGTCGCCATGGGTTGCAGGAACAGCGGGACCGCCAGAATCCGGTCCGGGGCGATGGCCAGGAAGATGGTGCAGAGCCCGGTCAATCCCATGGCCCCGATGAGCGTGGTTTTGGAACCCAGCCGGTCGTTCACCCAGCCGGCGATGAAGCCGATGAAAAGACCCGACAGCCTGGAGAGCGCGATCAGGGTGTTGGCCCAGTTGCGTTCGATCCCCCGTTCGGCCACCAGGTACAATGGAAGCATGCTGAAGATGCCGAGGTTTCCGGTGATTCCGAGGCTGAACAGGGCCACCATGATCCAGAAGGAGGGGACGGAAAACAGGGTGCGGGCCGCGTCGATGCTCGGTGCCTGGCCGGGGAATCTCCCGCCCCGGCCCAGGAACGCGAAGGCCATTCCCGCCCCTATGGACAGGACGCCGAGCAGCCCCATGACGCCGCGCCACGGCAGTCGCAGCAGAAGGAGTTCGCAGACGATCGGTACGGTGACGAAACTCAGGTTCGGGGCCAGTTCATGGACCGCGATGGCCTTTCCCCAGTCCCTGGGGTTGATCAGGGAAGTGAGGGTCGCGATTCCGGATGGAAGGTAGAAGCCTGCGGATGCACCCATCAGCAACACGCCCGCCCGAAGGGCCGGAAGGGACTCGGACAGGGCGATACCGATCAGGCTCAACCCAAGGGCCACAGCGGAAAAGATGATGGCCCCCCGGTGGTCGATGCGGGAAGAGACGCAGCCGGAGAAGATGATGGCCAGGAAGTAGCCGCAGGAAATCAGCAGGAACAACGCTCCGGACTGGCCGTGGGTGAAGCCGAGATCCCGTTCGATGGACGGCAGCAGCGGGGCCAGGCTGATCCGCGACATGAAATTGATGTAGAACAGCCCGGTCATCAAGAGGAGCGCGGGAAACGCCGCTCCAAAGGACAAGGAGTCGCTCGTAAGGGCCTGCTGCGGGTCTGTCTGGTTGTGCATGTCCCGGTTCTTTCTCCCGGCCACCGGTGGCCCGCGCCGATTGGCATCGGGCTTCAGACGATGGAGCCATGGATCGTCTTTGACGGCGTGCGAAATGCCTGTCGCCCCCCACGAAAACCCCTGTTCACGGCAGCGCGATTCGAGGTCTGGGTCCGGAGCGGCCGCGATGGGGTGTCTTTCCCTTTGTCCAGAGGGGGAGAAGGCAGAGCAGGATCACGAAGCCGTTGATGGCGAGCGCAATGACGAACACATCGTGAAACGCCATGGCCACGGCCTGTCGAGCGGCATGGGCCGCCTCGATTCCCTGTCCCAGAAGCGCCTCCTGGTGTCCTTCTCTCCATGCCGAAAACAGGGTCCCGCTCACGGCCATTCCCACGGCCATTCCCACCTGCCGCATGGTGGCGATGAGGGCGGAGGCCGTGCCCAGGTTTCCCCGGCCCACCGCTCCCATGATGATGCTGTTGTTGGCGGGCTGAAACGTGCCGGCGCCCATGCCCACCACGACAAAGACCGCGGCAATGGATGTCACCGGGGTGGCGAGATCGAACCCGAGCATGAGGACAAAGGCCGCGGTGAGCAGGCCGGCCCCCGTGGCGGCGAATCCCACCCGCCCGAACCGGTCCGTGAGCCACCCGCTGACCGGACCGAAGACCATGGTGGCCACCGATGTAGCGGCCATGAGCATGCCGGCCTCGGAGGCCCGCATCTCGAGCCCTCGCATCAGGTAAAACGGGACAAGCAGACTGTAGGGCGACGCGGCCACAAAGATGAGGAACAATCCCCCGATGGCGCTGCTGAAGATCGTGTCCTTGAAGAGTCTCGTGTCCACAATGGGGTTCGGGGCCCGGCGTTCCAGAAAAATAAAGGCCACGATCAGGGCCAGACCGAGACCGGCGACCGGAAGGGCCGGTACCGTGGGCGGCCCGGACTGTCTCATCTGGGTCAGGCCGTAGACGAACAGGAAGATGCCGGCAGAGGAGGTGACGGCCCCCGTGATGTCCAGGCGGATCTTCCGGGGCATTGCCGGATCCTTTTGAAGGAAGGCGAGGGCCATCAGGAAGGCGGCGACACCCAGGGGGATTCGAAGATAGAAGATGGAGCGCCAGTCCAGAAGATCCAGCAGGAGTCCGCCGATGATGGGGCCGGCAATGAAACCGAGGGATACGGAAATCCCGAGCAACCCGAGTCCTTTGCCGAGATCCCTTGCGGGAAACGCCTCGGTGACGATGGCCGTGCCGCACGATATGGTCATGGCGGCGCCCACGGCCTGAAAGGCGCGGAAGAGAATCAACTGACCGATGGTCCCGGCCAGGGAACAGGCCACCAGCCCGAGAGTGAACACCACGATGCCGGCCAGGAAGATCCGTTTGCGGCCCAGCATGTCGCCGATCTTTCCGATAATCAGCATGGAACTCGTGCTCACCAGGATGAAGGCGACGGTTACCCACATGACGACCGGAAGCTCGGTCCCGAAGACACGGGTCAGCTCCGGAAAGGCGATATTGGTGATGCTCGCGTCCATGGTCGCCATCAGGGTGGTCGCGGCGACCGTGATCAGGATGTTCCATTGATGTCGAATCATGTTGAATCATCGCTCCGGAAATAAACCGGGAATCCAGAGGCCGTGCTTCGAGCGGCTCCGCATCATGGTGGTCGCATGGTCAGGGACATGGGCACCTCCTGCTGCAGGTGAGCTGAAGATGCGGCTTATCCCGCTTCCCCTGGATGCCTCCCGAGGAGAGCACACGCACTGAAACGGAGAACGTACCCTTTTTTGAACCAGGATGGCAAGCGGATGAAGCTGGACGATTTTCCAAAGGCCCTCCGGCCCCAGTACCCGTCGTTGGAGGGCCTCGGTTTCGAGGATGTCCGGAACGGTCTTCCGGGCACGTCGCGCGACGAGGTGCCCATCGTCAGCGTGACGGGCAAGGCGCGGAACATTTACGGCGGACCGGCCTGTTGTGGACAGGGGCTCAATCTGCCCTTTTTTCAAAGAAGGTTTGACCCGGACTGATTGTCGTCCCATAATCAAACGCAAACCGGGGAACCAACGAAAGGGTCAGGCATGGCCATTGGAGTATGCGGTATTCAGTGTGATGTGTGCGGCCTTCATGTACAAGGGCTCTGTTCCACCTGTGGCCCCGGCACGAGCGTCGAAGCGGCCAACAAGCGGGATGTACAGAAGCAAATTCTGGGTGCACCCTGCCCCATTCTGGCGTGCGCCGTGGCCCGGCGAGTGGACCACTGCTCCAGAGACTGCGCAGACTACCCGTGCCGGCTTTTCCGGGCGGGCCCGTACCCCTTCAGCGAGGGCTACCTTGACATGCAGAAGCGAAGGCGGGCGGAACGGCCTCCCGACCGCGCGCCGTCCGGGGGCGCGGTAGAGGTCCCTTCAGAGTACTGGGACGCCCTCGAGAAGCGGGACCCGGATGTTCTTTGCCGAAACGCAGGCGCTCGCCCGAAATCCCCTGCCGGGTTTCTCATTCCCTTTCTAAAGGAATTCGTGCTCGTGGACACCACGGAACGGAGGATTATGGGCCGGGACCCTTCCGGATGGAGGCCCTTGAGCGACCCGCTCCTGGAACTCCTGTGCCTCGTGTACCTCCTGAACGCGTCCCCGGCCGCCGTTCAGGGCCGGGTGGTGGGCGTACGGGAGCTTCGAAGCGCCCACTTTTTTTCCGGTCCCCACGATCTGAATGTCCAGCCGCTCCTGTCCCGGTTCGGAAGGGATCCTGAAGGCTTTCGAAAGGCATCGGAACGCATGCAGGGGGAGCCGGTGGACCTGGCGGACGTGGCATATCGGTTTCAGGTGTTTCCCAAGATCCCGCTCTACTGCCTCCTGTGGGAAGGAGACGACGAGTTCCCCCCGCGACTCACTGTGCTCTTTGACCGCAGCATCGATGAGCACCTGGCTCCGGATGCAGTCTGGGGCGTGTTCAATCTGGTCAGGGATCGGCTCCTGTACGGACCCCGCTCCGGTTGACCTGTCCCACCGAAAAAGGGCACGGCCGAACCCGATCACTGAACCAAAGCGGCGAAACCGCCCACAGAGGTAATTAAGGCCCGGCTTTGCCGGAGGCCTTCATGACTACATACAGTCGTATCGAATCATGCAGATTAGGAGAGGCCGGGAATCGCCGGTATTCCAGAGAAATACCACACTACATCTGAACCGGGAAGACGAGCTCAGCCATGATCCGGGGTTCCCCGTCGATTGGTCGGCGTAACCCGGAAGTCCTTCTTACCCGGGCACTGGCGAGGTATGCGTCAACAAGAGACCTTGCCATCCCTGCTCCTCGAAATGCCCCATCAAACCGCTTCCACTTCCACGTATCCATCACCCCGACCCAAAGAGCTTTTTCTGGCCACAACGTTTTGTTATGCGTTTCTTGTTGACGCCCAAAGATGTCTTCCGGTATCCTGCCACTCAAAAAGCAACGTCCTATCACGTTCTCTTATCTTTTCTGATAACACTTTAAGCGAGAAAGGTCTCTGGATAAAGCCCTGGGCCCCGGCTTCACTTATGTCCTGTGCCTGACCGTCTGAGGAATATCCGTTCTATATGATAACGCGTATCTCCGGCCTTAGTTTAATCAGGTTTGAATAGACGGCCTTTCCGTCCTTGTCAGGCAATTGAATATCCAGTATCACGTTTTCGATCCGGAGATACGCCGAACTCAACGCCCGCCTCAAGCCGGACATCGCCGTGCTCGAAGGAGGATACGCCGTGGAGCGCGCCCTTTCCTACGTGAACGGGGGCATCATTATGACCATGGCGGGCTGGATACGGCCACCGTCAGGGAACTCAACCACGACCGGGACTACCGGCCCCAGAGCCCTGCCGTGACCCGGACGACCGCCTCGTGGCCCGGCTCCAGCACGTGTTCCTGGAGGGCAAGTCCCAGGCTCCCACCCGCGAGCCCGGAGAGGTCCTGGAACGAAAACGCGAGGTCTTCTACGACACGGACGGGATCTTCGAACGTCAGCGGGAGTTCATCCGGGGATGCAGGGACTGCGCGGGCACTCTGGGCGTGGAGTCCGCGGCGAGCACCGGAAACCACATTTTCGGGATGCACATCCACGCAGGCGTGTGCGAGGCCTGCCGGCAGGCGGCCCTCTCCATGGTTCGACCAGGCCGCCGGGGGATCGTTCAGTCACGTGTTTCTTCAGGACCGGGACAGGCGCACGTTCGAACGGATCTCCCCGTGAACACGCACCTACCCCGTTCATCGAGAGCATGCCGCGAGTCCACATTCGAAACCATGCCAGCGCAGGCAGACGCCTACGGATCGGAGTCCTTCCCCTTGTCGCCTGCAATTTGGTAATGTTCCATGTTGCATCATGTAGAATGGATAAGTCACGTTTGATCGGAAACTCGAAGCAATCCCAGGACGAATGATCATCGTATCGGAATGCGACATTCACAGGAGGGATGACATGCTCGTGAAAAAAATCCTGCCGGTCTTTCTTTTTTTGCTGGGAAGCACCTTTCTGTTTCCGTTCCCATACAGCGATCCATGTTTTGGCGAGTCAAGCGATGGGAAATCTCAGCTTCAGCTCACGAATGAAGAAAAGAATCTGATTTCATTGGGAAAGCGATTAAAAGAAGCTGAGAAAAAAGTGGAGACATGGGACCAGAAAGTAGAAAAAGCAAAGAAATCGAAGTGACCCGGCAAAAGAAAATGGGCCAGGTCTGGCGAACCAAGAGAGTATAAGGCGCAATTAAAGGAAGCTGTCAACAAAAATATCCGTGAAATCAATAAGTACGGCGGAATGTCTGCCCTCAACAAAGCCTTAAAAAAATCTGATAAAATCAAGGAAGAAAAAGATAAGGAAAGACAAGAAAAAAAGAAAAAGCAACAAAAAGAAAAAAATAAAAAGCCTAAAAAGAAGTAACTTTGGGTTGGAAAGCGTCTAGTCAAGGGAGGCGCAACATCGGGTGAAGTGCAGGCACCTGTAAAGACCGCCGGGAGTTCCTGTGAGCTGAACATGCCGTTATACTTCGTTGAGGATAAGGCCCATCATATTCTGTACACCAAGATGGAGGAACACCGGCACGCCGGCCGACTTCCTCCTGTCACCTCAGCGGACAAAAAACCGGTAGACCATGCGGTGTATCCATTTCCCGTGTGGGGGATTGGTAAAGGTTGCGTTGTTGAACCTGGGTCGCATCATGACGCCTTTTGCATGGCTGAGCGCAAGTCGGGTCCGGGTCGGACCTGGCTATGATCTTGATATTCAATCTCTATATTCCTAAAAATAATGGTTTTGAAACCTTAGAGAGGCCTTTTCGTGTCAGAAAATGCCATTGCAAGATGATGGCGATTCTCTAAGAAGAATTCCTTAAGCAGCTGCAGACTCAAGGAACACACGACGGTCAGCCACCAACTCCAAACAGGAGAAACTGAAAACCCAAAACGCCCAAAATTTGGGCCCCGGGGTGGTACACTTTTCTTTGGGCGGAGGTATAGTACTTTCTTCTTTGCATTGACCCTGTCGTTCATGCATTCATTTGACTGCTATAGCACAATGAACAAGGGCCGAATTCATTTCCTTTGACTTGATTTCAACCTCCGAAAAGCCTACATCCGATAGAAGCTGTGCCACATCATTCTCATCATATATGCTAAACACATTCGTGTTTAGCTGCCTTTTTGCCAATCGAGCTTTGTCCTCAAAACCCAAAACCAGCTTTCCCCCAGATCTCAAAACCCTCTGTGTTTTCCTAACGGTATATTCCGCGTCTGACCAGAAATATATCGTATTTGCCGAACATACTTTGTCAAATTCGTTATCTCGATATTCTACTTGGTTAAAATCACCCAAAACGATTTTCACTTTTCCCTTGGCTATATATTGCTTATTCCTCTTTTTTGCCATATCAACCATCGTGCTGGATAAATCAATACCCTCGATCAAACCTTGATGAGCTTGTCTTGCCATTTGGTTTATGAGCTTTCCAGTCCCAGAACCTATTTCCAAAACATGATCGTCTTCCTGCAACGTCAATAATTCCCTCATCAGATCGTTAAGAACTACGTTACCTAGGTCAAATATCCTGGACATAATCAGATGACCGAAAAGTCCAGTTGGCTTTCCTGCTTGCTTCGAGAAAAATGTTCGAAAATTCATGCTGACCCTCTTTCAGTTTGTCCGCCCAACGGGCTCTTCAGCGGGCACGGCTTTTTGCGCTCCTCTGCAAGAGAGAGGTTAGGGCTATAAAGGCCACCATATTCTTACCAAACTGACTCCGGTTGCCATTATCAAAAGAAAGTATTTAATCAAATCCAGAGTTTTTCCAGCTTTTCCACCAGAATTTTTCAAAGAATCGGCTTTATCCATAATGAATCCAGGTAAAACGTGATCCCACTGGTATTCACCAATACCTCGAGGGTCTGTTTTATAACTATCTTCAACAGGGTATCCGCTTGGTTTTTGAATGTTTTCTGTTTCTATCAATGCACAAGCAGAAAGGATTTCAGACGAGCGTTTTCTCAAATCCAATTGTTTCATAATGAATATCCAAACTGCCACCAAAAATATGATAACCGAAAATGTACAGAAAATTTTCAATCCTTTTATAAGAAGCATCTCTTTGCTAATGACTGTCGGGAGTTGAAGTGAAATAATAGTAAAAACCACAACAGCAGCCCAAGCACTTGTCTCCTTGTGGTTGTGGTATGAGCCATAATATGACCACAAATGCCGCAAATATTCTCGCATTTCTTCCCAAGTCATAGGAACTCCAATTGTAATATTCATAAACCACTAACATTGTGAATAGATGGAGAATTTTGCATCTATATTTTCCCTATAGATGGCCAAATTTTCCACCCTATCTGATATTAGCAGTAAAAACTGGAAAAATCGGCCTTGGTTTTTCCACTTATTGATAAATCTGGGTATGACCTCGGAAAACCCTGTATTCTTGCTGAATTGCGTCAGAATGCTTGAAACAAACCCAAATCCACATAGACCCTACAATCCTTGAAGGTGGATCCATCCCATATTATGTCTAATCATTTGCCGTTGGTCATCCCCTGGAATCTGTGGAGTCCTAAAATACAAAACCCCACCTCTCCTTTCGAGAAATGGGGTTTCAGACGGCTCGGGACATGGCGCCCTCGCTTGGTAAGTTTGTGGACTGACCGCTTCTCCAGCCGGGGATGCTCCCCCGCTTCTTCAATCGTAAGGATGTCCTTCTTTTTAGACATAATACTCCCCTCTTCGGTTCAGATAACCAAGGGCTGGTCGTGTCCCTTCTCGGATGACAGCGGGTTAATGCAGCGTTTTCAAGAAACAGCCGACGTCCCCCTCGCCCATTTCCTCGGTCACACACCTGAAATACATGGCCCGCTCTTCATCCTTTTCAAGATCTACCGCGCCCTGAATCTTCACCCACAGCCCTTTCTCCGCCATGTTTAAGACAACTCTGAACTCGCTGATGCCCAGACGATCATTGGGGTCACCCCAGTCATAGGTGTATCCGAGGCGGGTCCACGGAGACCCCCATCGAGAAACATCGGGATCGCTCCTATCATAATAGGTTTGTGCCGCGTTGATAAACCAATCCTTGTATTTAACAGGGCTGATCCATGCTTTCTCCAGGTAAAGGACCTCGTCGATGAGTGTCACAAACGCGTTGGAATCGGAGGGGAAGGTCCAGTCGTCTTGAGCGATCTTGACCGATAGTTCTCCCTCGTGGTCCGTGATCTCGGGATCGGGCGCAGGCCTGAACAGGTCTTTGGGATAGACCCACATCTC
>Ga0068713_1002340_pt1 | contig 19740 bp, 21 predicted proteins | sample MTBAKSrepl2MetaG_FD_62223 | JGI IMG/M metagenome (GOLD analysis project Ga0068713, IMG submission 62223) | Enrichment culture microbial communities om Arthur Kill intertidal strait, New Jersey, USA, that are MTBE-degrading - MTBE-AKS2 (Arthur... | ecosystem: Environmental > Aquatic > Marine >...
AAAAGCATCATGGACCGTATGGACAGCATCACGACGGAGAGACCGCCGGACGATGAAATAGGCGGAGACCGGAGAAGCCCCGGCGCAGATCATATGAACCGGGATCTTCTTCTCTGCCAGAGCATTGAAGGCTTTGGCCGCGATTCCCGTGGCGGAGCTGATCCCGTTTCCCACCAGAGAGACCAGGCTGAACATATCACTGTAAGTGACGGATCTTCCGGAGGAGCTCTCTCCTCCTAATATCCGGTGCGCTTCATCCAGATCACCGGCTTCGATAAGGATATTGATGGATGTCTGGGATGTCAAAACAGACTTGATATTGATCCCGCCGCCGGTAAGCTGACTCGTCAGCCGGGCCAGGATTCCGGGTTCATTACCCACATCACTTCCTCCCACCTTTATGATACCGATATTGTCTGTGGATGCAATACCTGTGATGGACTCCTTCCTGTCATCACCGACTTCGTCGATGAGGGTATGCCGGCTGTCAGGGGAAGAGGAGGCGTTGAAGGAGAAGAGGCGCAGCGGGATCGTTTTTGCTCTGAGAGGAGGAATCGTCTCGGGATGGAGAATATGAGCTCCGTAATAGGAGAGTTCCGCGGCTTCTTCATAGTTCAGATGGTTTTTCAGAACGGCGCTGGTAAGCTCCCTGGGGTCTCCGCTGAAAAATCCTGCGACATCTTTCCAGAGGTCCACAGAGGCGGCATCAAGAAGATATCCCAGAGCCGATGCGGTGTAGTCGCTTCCCCCGCGTCCGAGAAGCTGCAAGCTTCCCGATGGGTGGAGAGCGTAGAAACCGGGGACTATGGCCACAGAGGTTTCTTTCCAGGAAACGGGAAGGTTGACTCCTGAACGGGAGAGGTCGATCTTTGGATAAGCGCTTCTTTGCCGGGTAACAAGCGGGATCTCTTCAGGGAGCAGGATAGAGGCATCGGTCCCCTGATCCCGCAAGACACTTTGCAGAAGAAGGCAGGAGAGTCGTTCTCCCAGCAAAGAGGCGAACGCTGTCTCATCAGGGGCAAAGGGAGGGGACATGAGGAGTAGCCTGGTAAGAACCTCTTCCACTAGCCTGGTGATCTCACCTTCTGTGCGTTGTCTTCGGGAAGAGGGTGCGAGTGTGTTCAGAAGAGCCAAATGTTTCTCTTTTTCCCTGATAAGGGTATCTCTGATCCGTATGGTATCCCATTCTGTTGAAGAAACGGCCTGGCACAGGTCAGTTGTCACGCCCTTGAGGGCAGAGCAGACCACCACACGATGTCCCGGGTAGGACAGGATGATGGCTGCGGCTTTATGCAGGGAGTCTGCATCTGTGAGGACAGACCCCCCGAATTTGATGATCCGGGTCATTATAACTCCTTTGTTTAAACGGCCTTTAGGAGAGCCTTAAGGAAAAATTAAAAGGCAGCTCTCAAAAGAGGCCGAATTTCTGGTTATGATGTTAAACAGGGGTAACGGGTAAAAAAATCAGGCGATGCTGCACATCACCATGTTGAGAATAAACATTTTGAAAATAAGAAGGTAGTGGCGTGTGAGAATAACAGGTTCTTTTTGACAGTGTTCAGAACAGAGACAGTCCAGATGAATCAAGTTCATCACCTCCTTAAATCGGTGAAGGGTATTATAATCATATCATGACAGGAATCAAGCTTTTTTTCATAAAGAAAAAGCCGCGGCTTCTTTCCTGTGACAGGAGGGGTCGAAGAGGCCGCTTTCCATATAGCGGAAACTGTTGTCCGCTATGATCATTACGCCCTGTTTCCCATGGAATCTTCTCTGATTCCGGAGAAAGGCTGCATAGACAGCTCCTCCGCTGATTCCCGCAAAGATCCCTTCTTCCCGGATGAGTCTCCGGGCCGCCCGCAGAGCATCATCCCGTGTCACTTCCCGGATCTCATGGACTCTTTTCTCTTTGTAGAGAGCGGGCGTCAGGCTGGTTTCAAACGTCTTGATACCGTCGATTATCTCGCGGACAGCCGGGCGGACCCCCACGATGTGAACGTTTTTCACCCTGGACGAGAAGAATTCTCCGAACCCCATGAGAGTCCCGGTGCTTCCCATGCCCGCGATGATAAAATCGACCTTCCCCTCCAGTTCATCCCAGATCTCACGGGCTGTTGTTTCCCGGTGGACGCCCGGATTGGCCGGATTGGAAAACTGGTCAGGCCGGTAATAACGGTCCGGGGCCTGTCTGAAGATCTGTTCAGCCAGAACAATCGCTCCGTCTGTCTGCTGCTCTGCAGGGGAGAAGGTGATCTCTGCGTCCAGGGCCCGGAGGATCCTGATCCGCTCCGGGGAGACGCCTTCGCTCATGACAATATGGACTTTGATCCCCAATACTGCTCCGGTCAACGCCAGCCCGATCCCGGTATTACCTGATGTGGCTTCAAGGATGGTCATCCCGGGCCTCAGTTCTCCGGATTCCAGCGCCTTTTGGATCATTTGAGCTGCAACGCGATCCTTGATGCTTCCCCCGGGGTTGAATCCTTCCAATTTTGCATAAAGTTCTCCCTGGAAACCGGAACGGTTGATCCGGACAAGGGGAGTCTTTCCGATTGCTTCAAGAATTGAGTGATAGCGCATGATTTCCTCCTTTTTTTTAATCAATGCGAAAATGTCACATGAAAAAAAAGGAGGCGGGACATCGATAGGCCCCGGTAGAGAAAATGAGCCTGGTCAAAGAGAGAAGGGATAGATAAGAAGTAAAAAGAGGGGCTCGTTTCTTCATGGAGAAACAATAGCAGGAGAAAGGGCTTTGTCAACGGGTTTTTTATCTCGGTATCTTATGAAGTTAATATCGGAAGGGAAACTTTGACAAGAGTGAAAAAAAGACTATAATAAAAAATCGGACAGAGGAAAGGAGCCCGTATGAGAAAAGGGATGCGTATTCTTGTTGTTCTTCTTTTATTGGGAGTAGTCTGGAGCTGTGCGTCCACAAGCAGAAACCTGATAGCGATCAAAGCGACTTGGCCTTCCACAACGATGACAAAAGATGAGATGATGGATTATTTCAAGAATAATGTGGAAACTCTGGATCCCATCGAAGGAGTCTGGGTTATGAGCGAGACAGTGCGATGGGTCAATGTCGTGTCGGGCCTCCGGGGGAGTAATGAATACCCGAGGACCTATGTGTTCGCCGTGATCCGTGATCCCGATGAGGAATACATCTATAAGGGTTATATCCTGGAATCGGTGAATGAGCGATGGAACGAGACCGGCCTCCTGAAAGTCTTTTTCAGAAAGATGGCTGTGGAGAATATTTATGAAATGCACTGGTATATGGGGGATTTTACAGAACAGATCAAGAATATCAATTTGCATCCCAGTAAGGGAGTTTTTTCTGAAGGGCGAAAATGGGCAGAGCACCCCTATAATTATGAGAGCGAATCAGTCTATCTGAAACAGTATCCCACGGTGAAGACCACAAACCTGCCGCCGAAACAGCTTCATGAGGGTGAAGCACCCGTTTCAACAGACCAGCAATAGGGATTCCCGGCTCAGTACGGATCAATCGGGGCCTCTGAGAGGCCCCTTTTTTTAAGAAAGGATTGATGATCAGTGAAATACGACTATGCCTACCGGCATGACGGCCCCAAACGAAGAGCATTCAGCGAACTGTCCCGCCTGGTCTTCGGCCTTGATTTCGAACCCTTTTATGCCAGCGGGTGGTGGGATGATTCCTATATCTGCCACACACTGTTCGATGGAGACAACGCTGTCTCCAATGTCTCGGTGACGAAGATGCGGTTTTTGATCCGGGGCCGGGAGGTGGATGCCCTTCAGTTGGGAACGGTGATGACCCATCCCGACTACAGGGAGAGGGGACTGGCCCGGGAGCTCATGGCAAACATCACAAAGGAATATGAGGGACAATTTTCATTCCGGTTTCTTTTTGCCAATGACAGTGTTACGGCATTTTATCCCCGATACGGATTTGTTGAGCGGGAACGCTTCTGTTATAGTGCTCCACTCGTGCAGCAGGCAAACGAGTCAGCCGGATTCAGGTATCTGGATCTGGAAAAGGCCGAGGATCGCAGGATCCTGGAGAGATGTCTCTACTCCCGCCTTCCTTTATCAAGTGCATTCAGCCTGATAACCGGGCAATCTATCGCCCTTTTTCATGCCCTTTATCTCTTCAGTGATGCCCTTCTTTTCCATGAAAAGGAAGAGGGGGTTCTCATGGTGCGGCAGGAAGGGGAGACGCTGCATCTCTATGATGCGGCTTATCCCCGGAAGATAGAATGGGCCTCATTTTTACAAACCCTTCCTTTCAGCGGGATCAGAGAGGCCGTCTTTCATTTCACACCTGAGACCGATGAACTTCCCCGGGGAGAGTGGATCATGGAGAAGGAAGAGGATGACCACTTTTTTGTGGATGCTCCTCAGGCCCTTTTTCCGGAAAAATTCAGCTTTCCGGCCACCGGGCGGACATAGTTTCGTTTTTCGTGCCATGGGAGAGCGGGCCTTTCATCGGGAATGGATTTTTCCTGTTCCTGTGGCATACTTCAGAAGGGGAAGAGAGAAGGAGATACTATGGAAAAAAGTATTGTGAGAAAACTGGCCAGGATCCAAAAGGATGAAATCGAGGGATACTATATCTATAAAGCTCTGGCAGCCAGGGAAAAGGACCCTGCCAACAAGGCTATCCTCACTGATATTTCCAAAACGGAAAAGGACCATTATGAAGTGTTGAAACGCTATACAAAGCGGAAAGTGGCCCCGTCGCTTCTCAGGGTAGCCTGGTATTATATCCTGGCGAGGACTGCAGGTCTCACCTTTACCCTGAAGCTCATGGAACGGGGAGAGATTGAGGCTGCTGCGCTTTATGACGATATCGAAAAAAGCATGCCGGAGGCCGCCCGGATGGGCCGTGAAGAGGATGTCCATGAAAAACAGCTCCTGGATATGCTGAACGAAGAGAAGCTCAATTATATGGGATCAGTGGTCCTGGGCCTGAACGACGCCCTGGTGGAACTCAGCGGGGCACTGGCGGGCTTTACATTTGCTATCCAGAACAGCCGCACCATAGCTCTTTTGGGGCTCATCACAGGGATCGCCGCCTCTCTTTCCATGGCCGCGAGTGAGTTTTTGTCTCAGCGTCAAGAGGGCAATCATGCCCGGGCTTTGACATCAAGCCTTTATACCGGTTTGGCCTATGTGGGGACAGTCATCTTTCTGACTCTTCCGTTCTTTCTTTTTGCGAACCCCTTCGTCAACCTGATCCTCATGCTGGCTGCAGCCATCCTGATCATTCTGGCGTTTAACTTTTACATCGCCGTGGCCAAAGACCTTCCCTTCAGAAGGCGGTTTATGGAAATGACTCTTATCAGCCTGGGAGTGGCCCTGCTCTCTTTCGGGATAGGCTGGGCTGTGCGCACCTTCTGGGGGATGGAGATATGAGTCTGGCACCTGCTTCTCTTCTGGCTCTGCAGGGCAGCCCCCGGAAGAATGGGAACACGTCTCTTTTACTGGATACTTTTTTGAACGGAGTAAAGGACGCCTATCCGGGACTCCATGCAGAATGTCTTCATACAGCTGAGTTGAACATTGCCCCGTGCCGGGGATGTTCGTCCTGTAAGGGGAAAGAGAACCTATGCGTTATCCGGGATGATATGGACCATGTCACCGCCCTCCTCAGGGAAGCCTCATTCATCATCCTGGCATCACCTATCTACTGGTGGCACATGACAGCTCAGATAAAAGCCTGTATCGACCGGATCTATGCCATGGATTTTTCCAGCTTCCGGGGGAAGAGAGTGGGATTTCTATCCACATTCGGAGGCAGTGAGGCTGATTCAGGTTACCTCATCGCCCGGGATTCCATTCTATCCATGGCCCGGTTTCTGAAGATGGAGTTCAGTTTTTCTTTCGGGGTGAGCACAGGAGAGCTGGAGCTTAGGAAGAACACCGCTGCATTGGGCCAAGTCCGGGAACTTGGCCGTTCTCTTCTCTTTCCCCGCTAATAAAGGATAGGGAGGGTCTTGTGGCACATCGTCCCGTCTCTCCGGTGATCCTTTCTGCAAGCCGGGTTACAGACATTCCTGCCTTTTTCATGCCCTGGTTTCTGAACCGTCTTCAACAGGGATATTCTGTCCGTGTGAATCCTTATAACAAAAAGAGGAACCGCATCTCCTATGAAAATGTCCGGGCTATTGTCTTCTGGAGTAAAAACCCCGGTCCGCTCCTCTCATCAGCCAAGGCCCTGGAAGAGACCGGTTTGGGTTTTTATCTTCACTTTACCCTCAACGATTATGAACAGGAGGGCTGGGAGCCTGGGCTTCCTTCTCTAAAAGACAGAGTCGAACTGTTCAAGCAGCTTTCTTCTCTTCTGGGAAAGAAGAGAGTCATCTGGCGGTTCGACCCTCTTGCCGTCTCATCCTCTCTTTCCGCTGAAACTCTCGGAACAAGGATCATCTCTCTGGGAGACCGGCTGGCAACCTTTACAGACAGGATGGTTGTGAGTTTTCTTGATGTGACCCCTTACTCCGGTGTCCGCAGAAGGCTTGAAAAGAATCCATCTTTTCCCAGAGAGGTTTGCGGAGATGAAGAGATCTATCTGAAAGAGACCCTGAGTAAGGCGCAGCAGCGCTGGAGGTCTGTTAATCCGGATTTTACTGTGACAGTCTGTGCTGAAGGAGACTGGGAAAAGTGGGGGATCGCCCCGGCGGCATGCATAGACGGAACCCTTCTCAGCAATCTCTATCCCGGAGATGAACAGCTTGCAGGGTTTCTTAAAAAGGTGAAAAAGGATCCGTCCCAACGGCCGCTGTGCCGGTGTATCGAGAGCCGTGATATAGGGGCATACGGGACATGCCGGTATGGCTGTCTTTACTGCTATGCGCGTTATAACCGGCATCCCATATCCCGGGACTTCACAGCAGCTGAGAGTCTTTCCGATGTGTATACAGATGAGAAAAGGAGTCTTCATGACAGTTCAAGGATGTGAGTTTATTCTCTACTGTTCTGACCAGGAAAAGAGCCGTCGTTTTTACCAAAAGGTCCTGGGCCGGCCGCCTCTCTTCCATGAGCCGGGGATGACGCAGTTTGAGCTGGTCCCCGGCGTGAATCTGGGGCTCATGCCGGAAAAGGGGATCAAAGCCCTTTTAGGAGAAGAAAAATGCAATCCTTCTCCCGGCGCAGGAATTCCCCGCTGTGAACTGTACCTTCTGCTGGAAAACCCTGAAGAGGTGGTGGAGAGAGCGCAGAGTTACGGGGGTCGTCTCCTGTCGCCACTGAAAGAGCGGGACTGGGGTGATAGCGCTGCCTATCTTATGGATCCCGACGGACATATTATCGCTTTTGCCAGACGCTATGAAAAGTCGGGAGGAGAGAGATGAACCCCCGCATGAGGATAGCTGAAGTTCTGCTCCCAGAGACAAAAGAAGAGATCTCCAGGCGGATCCTTTCTGACCTTCCCGAATGGTTCGGGATACCGGAAGCCACAGAACATTACATCAAAAATTCGCGGGACAAGTATATGGTTGCTGTCCGGGAAGGGGATGAATATGTGGGATTTATCTCTCTCCATGAGCATAACCGGTATACAGCTGAGATCTTTGTCATGGGGGTGTTGAAAAGCTGTCAAAGGCGGGGGTATGGCAAGGCGCTCATTGAAAAATGTGTAGAAGTCCTCGTGGAGCAGAAAATGATCTTTTTGACAGTCAAGACCTTGAGCAGCGCTCATCCAGATCCCAATTATACCCGGACCAGGCATTTTTACTCATCATTGGGTTTTCTTCCCCTGGAAGAGTTTCCAGAGCTCTGGGGAAAGCAGAATCCGTGTCTCATGCTGGTAAAAATCATGCAGATGCCGGACACTCTGTTTGACCGCAGTTGAGATAAGACGATAATGGGGATTGCAGAAGTCTTTCTTTTGTAATAGGATTGAAGAATCAACAAGGAGGGCCTTATGGCTGAAGAGTATGCTTTTATCATAGGAAAAGGGGTGGGACATGTGGAGCTTCTGGCCCGTATGAGCAATCGTCACGGCCTCATCGCCGGAGCCACGGGAACCGGAAAGACAGTGACCCTGAAAGTCCTGGCGGAACATTTCAGTGAGATCGGAGTACCAGTCTTCCTGGCAGATGTCAAAGGCGATCTGGCCAGTCTGGCAGAAGCCGGGGCCATGAACCCAAAACTGCAGGAGCGAATCGATTATATCGGATTGTCTCCCTTTTCGTTTCAATCATATCCCGTCCGTCTCTGGGACGTCTTCGGCCGCCTGGGTCATCCTGTGCGTACGGACATCTCAGAAATGGGGCCCATTCTTCTGAGCCGGCTTATGGACCTTAATGATGTCCAGGCCGGAGTCCTGGAGATCACTTTCCGGATCGCCGATGAAAACGGCTGGCTTCTGCTTGATCTGAAAGACCTCCGGTCCATGCTTCACTATGTGGGAGATCATTCAGGGGAATATACTCTGAAATACGGAAATATATCGTCGGCTTCCATCGGGGCCATCCAGAGGGCTCTTCTGCAACTGGAAACAGCCGGGGGGGATCTCTTTTTCGGCGAGCCATCTCTGGAGATCGCTGACCTGTTGGGACAGGATATTAACGGGAAAGGGATCATCAATATTCTCACAGCGGAAGACCTCTTCAACTCTCCGCGGATCTATTCCACATTCCTTTTATGGCTCTTATCGGAACTGTTCGAGGAACTACCTGAAGTGGGCGACATGGAGAAGCCGAAGCTGGTCTTTTTCTTTGATGAAGCTCACCTCCTTTTTAATGATACCCCTAAAGCTCTCCTGGAAAAGATAGAACTTGTCGTCCGTCTGATCCGGTCTAAAGGGGTGGGTGTCTTTTTCGTGACCCAAAATCCGGTGGATATCCCCGACAGCGTTTCCGCTCAACTGGGGAACAGGGTTCAGCATGCCTTAAGAGCGTTCACCCCCAAAGAGCAGAAAGCCGTAAACGGAGCAGCGGAGACATTCAGGCAAAATCCGGACTTTGATGTCAAGGATGTGATCACTGAACTGAAGACAGGGGAAGCGTTGGTCTCATTTCTGGATAAAGAGGGAAAACCGTCTGTGGTTGAACGGGCTTTGATCGCTCCGCCAAAAAGCGCTTTCGGAACGATCACTGAAGAAAAAAGGGAGGCTCTCATCAAAAATTCTCCCATGTTTTATAAATATACTCAGACTCTTGACCCGGAATCGGCCTACGAGATCATTCAGAAGAAATATGAGGAAAAAGCGGCTTTGGAAGAAAAAGAGGCCATACAGAAATTACGGGAGAAGGAGGAGAAGGCCCTTGAAAAGCAGCGTCTGGCAGAAGAGAAGGCCAAAGCCCGAGCGAGGAAGAACAGCCCCTTCTCAACTGAGCGGATCACAAAATCGTTTGTCAGTACAGTGACAGGAACCATCGGAAGGGAGATCGCCCGGGGGCTTCTGGGATCCATCAAACGGGGGCTTCGCTGACCGTCAGATGAGACGGGGAGAGGGGAAACCCCCTCCCTGTGCTGATTACATTCTGAGCTTTTTTATGTTTTCTTTGAGAAGATCGATGTCATTGATCCAGTCTTCGATGTCCTGTTCATGCTCAAGTTCATCCTGAAGGATGGTCAGTGCCATCTGATATGTCGTGGGATCTTTACCCAGCGTAAAATCACAGATCTCCTTGTACCGCTGGATGGCGCATCTTTCACCGTTGAGGTTCTGCTGCAGGATCACTTCCACATAGGGATCCTCAGGACTTTCATATTCACACCTGGCCAGTTTCATCCATTGGGCCGGGGAGAGGACAGGAGTCCCGCCCAGCTGAATGATCCTGTCCGCCACCATGACAGCATGGTTCAGCTCTTCGTCAGCATGGACCTGGAGTTCGGGTTCTACTTCGGTTCGCATGGGCCCCTCGATAACACGGGATCCTACCCAGTACTGATAATAGGCCAACCACTCCTCTGAAAGGGCTTCGTTGAGCATTCTGATCAAAGCGTTCACATCGATATTCAATATTTCGATTCCTCGTTTACCCATAACACCTCCTTGGAAAAATAAACAGTGTGATCACCCTCCAGTATACAAAAAAAGGGAGTGAATGTCAAACAGAACCCCAAAGGACAAGATTAATTGACAAAAAAGGGCAGGGCATTATAATATACTATCAAAAAAACAGAGGAGGGTCTTATGCCTGATGTCATGCGTATTCTCTTGGGATTGAAAGTCCTCAGCAGACAGTTTTTCCCGTTGGCTGTGATCTGGCACATACTTTTTTTGATCGGGATCATCGCGTTGCTGGCCGGTTGGCGGCCAACAAGAAGACAGGCCGGTGTGGTTCTCACCTTGCCTATCCTGTCTGTCTCTGTCCTGGCTCTGGCAACTGCGAATATTTTTAACGGACTCATGTTTGCAGCGCTCTTTTTGATTCTGCTGATCCTCAGTTCCCGGATGCCGGAAGAGAAAGTCACCACAGGGTGGAACATCTTTGCTTTGTCCGGGGTTATTATGATCGCTTTGGGCTGGTTTTATCCTCATTTTTTATCGGTCAAATCTTTGCTTCCTTATCTTTACGGAGCCCCCACAGGGATCGTCCCCTGCCCCACACTCTCAATGGTCATCGGCTTTACACTTCTCTTTAATGCTTTGAAATCAAGAGCATGGTCACTGGTGTTGGGATTTTTCGGCCTTTTCTACGGGGTTTTCGGCGCCGTGGGCCTGGGTGTCTCCCTGGATTTCGGTCTTATCGCGGGATCCCTGATCCTCATCCTTGTCAAACTCATAAGAAAAGTCGAAAGGGAATGACTATTTTTCGTTGAGGATGCCTGAATTAATAGAAACCTGTGGCAGGGAGAAGAGATGATCTACCGTCCGGCGAAGCTTTCCGATCATGAGGCTTTAAGCAATCTCATTTGTGCCTTTCGGGCTGAGATTTCCCGAATGCGGGGATATGAGGCCTCCTCTTCTCAGGAGGAGGCTAAAAGAGAAGTGAAAGAAGAGCTGTCTCAGGAGCGGTTTATCATCTATGTGGCAGAAGAAGAGTCCTTGTGCGGTTATGCTGTTTTCAAGGATGAAGACAGGACTGTGTGGGTGGAGCAGCTCTATGTGGCTCCGGATTTCCGGAGACAGGGGATCGCCAGACAGTTTCTTGCCGTGGGAGAGGCTTTGGCTGAATCCAGGGGACAGGAGACTCTCTATTTCTGGGTTCACCCCGACAACAGAGGCATGCTTTCTTTTCTCAGATCAACCGGATATGATGTCCTGAACCTTATTGAAGTCAGACGTAAGCGAAACAGGGAAACATGTCCCGATGAGGTGAGGATATTTGATGCGACGCTCTTTTATGGAAAAGGGCCCATAGCAAAGGAGGCCGAGTTATGAAAAGCATGCGTGATATTGTCAAGTTTTACACCACACAGGGGATCATAACGGACCCCGGCCCCTTTGAAAAACTCTTCGAAGCTGTCCCGGGAGACCTTCCCGGGATGGTCTCCCTGATCCAGCATCTCTTTCTTCACATCCATTGGGCGAGCCGATACGGAGTCACACCCACAGAAGAGCAGAAAGAGCATGTTCAGGACCGGTTTGTCGAAAAGATCCTTGAGAGAGTCACAAGTCTTGACAGTCGCCCCCTCACGGAAGAGCGTCCTTACGATAAACGTTTTTTCGGGAATTGCCGTGATTTCAGCACCTTCCTGGTCGCTCTTCTCCGGAACAAGGGGGTTCCGGCTGTGGCCCGCTGCGGCTTCGGAACATATTTCAATCCGGGGCGCTATGAAGACCATTGGGTCGTGGAGTACTGGGATAAGGAGAAGAGCCGCTGGATCATGGCGGACCCTCAGATCGATGATCTCATGAAGAAGCGTCTCGGCCTTGAGTTTGATACTCTGGACATGCCTGCCGGGAAGTTTCTGAATGCTGCAGAAGCCTGGAAGCTGTGCAGAGATGGCGGTGCAGACCCGGAAAACTTCGGGATCTTTGATATGCGGGGACTCTGGTTTATACGCGGGAATCTCCTCAGGGACCTTGCATCATTGAACAAGGTGGAACTTCTTCCCTGGGACGGATGGGGGTTGGCGGCCCAATCGGAAAGCGAGATGAGTAAATCGGACTACGCTCTTCTGGATCAGGTTGCCGAAGCCATAACCAATGAGAGTGATGAGGTCTTTAGCCTTTATGACCATGAACTCCTTCAGGTCCCTCCTGTGATCGTCTCTTTCACGCCGGGGGGAGTCTTGAGGGAGAGGATTTACTGATCTTTTTTCGAAACATTCTTATAAATAGCGTGTCTCATTTCCAGGAGTTTTTTTTCAGGGGAGGTTGAAATGAGATATCGCGAGCATCAGGGAGAGCGTTTTTCAGAGATCGGAATGGGGTGTTACGGCCTCTCGGGAGCTTACGGGACTGTTGATATCAACGAGTATAAAAAGACACTGGACTGTGCCATCGAAAATGGGGTGACCTATTTCGATACGGCCCAGGGATACGGATCTGCCGAAGAGGTCCTTGGGGAAGTCGCCGGCAAAAGACGGCCCTCTCTTTTTCTTTCCACGAAAATCAGTCCGGATGCTTCAGGAAAAGCCGATCTGCGTCCCGAAACTGTGCTTCGGGCATGCGAACGCAGTCTCAAGCATCTGAAAACAGATTATATCGACCTCTACAATATCCATTTCGACGATCCTGAAACGCCTGTGGAAGAGACCCTTTCAGCTCTTGAAAGGCTGGCCCGTGAAGGAAAGATCAGACACTATGGAGTAGGCCATCTGCCTCCCATGCGGGTAAGGCGTTATCTGCAAAACGGAACACTCTTCTCTGTCATGGGAGAGTACAGTGTGGTCGCCCGGCATGGAGAACGGGAGCTTTTTCCCCTCTGCCGGAAGTATGGCACTGGTATCGTAGCGTTCAGTATCACCGGCCGGGGTGTCCTGACAAAAAATAGGGGGGAACCGGTTCATTTTGAAAAAGGGGATATCAGAGCCATCGACCCTCTGTTCCAGAGAGACAATCTTTCATCTGCTCTTCGTATCTCAGAATATCTCAGAAGATGTACCGGAGATTACGGCATGAGCCCTGTCCAGGCTGCCATCGCCTGGGTCCTCAGGCGAGAGGGGGTTATCTGTGCGCTGACCGGGCCGTCCCGCCGGGAGCATCTTCTGGAAAATATCGGAGCATCTTCCAGAGAGCTGCCTCGTCATGTATGGGACAGAATCGACAGTTTTCTTGAACAGGAAGAGAGCCGGTTGAAGGAAGAGGGATATAAGGCTCTTTTTGCTCTCTTGTCCCATCCTCCGGATCCCGATGGGGACAAGGCCTTCAGGGACCTCCTCTATGCCGCCGAGACAGCGGTCACAAGGGGATTTGCCGAAGAGTCCTCTCTTTTGCCTTTTCTCTACGCCCTTTTCGAAACCCGGAGCATCTCCGCTCCGGAACTTCGAAGCGAAGCGTTAAACGAGGTCAGAGTGAATATGAAAGGGCTCCTTTTCCCGGAAGCTTGATTGTCAAGACTTGTCTTTTCTGAAGAGCCGTGATAGCATTAGGGTTACCGAGGAGGTCATTTATGAGAAGAGTATTCTTGTTTATTCTGCTGGGGGCTGTCCTTATGGCCGGATGCGGCAAAGACGATGAAGTGAGTTTTTCAGGCCCCACGTTTAACCCCCCCGAAGGCTTATATAATAACCTGACGTCTCTCTCCCAGGCCCTTTATACCCAGGCGGATGACGATGAACCAGGGTTTACAGCTCAATGGCTGGAGCCTGTCTTTGAGACAGCACTCTCCGAGATCCATCGCTTTCTTTTGATCTGCCAGGAAAAAACCTGGGATGATGAAGAGCAGCAGTGGGAATTTGAGTTTTCTGACGGGGAGGACCATATCAGCGGTATCATCGCTCCCATGTCGGATTACTACCTGGCAGAATGGGTTACCAATACAGGAACGCCGGGGGAATACCAGACCCGGATTGAATACAATGCCCAATCTTATCAGGGACGGTTGACCGACACGAATATGCCCCATGTCCGATTTGAATTTGCTGCGGCGCTTAACGGAGACGGGATGTATATCCTCTCGATCTTTGAAAACAATACAGACCCCTTTTTCCGATTTGCCAAAATGTATTATCTTTTCAGCGGCCAGGATATCCGTTTGCATGTCTCTCCGGATTATCCCGACCCCTATACGAGTGTTTCAGACTTCATGGTTAACTCGCCCGGCCTTTTCGGGAATGTGCCTCTCTCATGGGAAGAGTGGAAGAGCCTTGATGTCCTGCCCTATTATGCCGTCTCCCTGCTGGCCGGCGACCTGACGGTCACTCTCTATCCTGCAGAAACAGAATAGCAGGAAGGAAGCGATGAGGTGACCATGCGGCTCCGGGAATGGCTGTTCCTGTCTTCTTATGTTCTTTTTCTATTGGTCCCTGCCCTGGGGCAGGCAACAGTTATCCCATCCCGATACCCGGACGAACCTAGTCCGTCTGCCCGGTATACCATGGGTCCTTCCGCTTCGGCTCTTGAGAAAGAAGGCATAAGCGCTCTCAAGGAATGGGTTTCCCGTTATCTTCAGGGGACCGGGGATGAGTTTCTCAGGATCAAAATGCTGCATGACTGGGTGGCTCTTCATATCAGCTACGATACTGAAGCTCTCTTCTCAGAGCGGATCCCGCCCCAGGATATTATTTCTGTCCTGCGGACAAAAAAAGCGGTCTGTGAAGGGTATGCCCGTTTATTCCAGGCTCTCTCCCAAGCATCCGGAACAGAGTGTGCTATCATCCGCGGAGAGGCCCGTCTCCCTCTTATGAAGGAGAAGAGCAATACACTCAGCCATGCCTGGAATGCCGTAAAGATCCGGGGAACATGGTACCCGGTGGATACCACCTGGGATGCGGGCTTTCTGTCAGGGGAGGAGTATCAGACCCGCTATTCTGCAGTCTATCTCTTTATCCCGCCGGAAGAGCTCATCTCCACCCATTTTCCCGAAGAACCCCGCTGGCAGCTGTTGGCGGAGCAGGTGACCCGCGAGGAGTTTTTCAGCAGGCCGCTGCTCACCGGGATTTATTTTGAGTATTTTAAAACATCCACACTTGAGGATTTGCGGGAAGGGACGACTGTTTCCAACCCCCTTGGCCTTCGGTTCATTTCTATGAAAAAGGGGCGTCTTTCCGCACGGGTCTTCAAGAGCGGGACTCCTCTTTCGGAAAGGCTCACCTGGGTAGACGAAGATGAAGAGACTCTTTTCCTGTCTCTTCTGTTTCCGGAACCGGGAACCTATGATGTCCTGATCTTTGCCGGAGAAACCGGAGAAGCCCGGATGGAGCTTGCCGGAGAGATCAAGCTCTCTGTCGCAGAAGGGGTATCGTACAATTACCCTGTGGTCTATAAGGCTTTTGAAGAGCGGAAGGGGCGTCTTCTGCTTTCTCCTCAGGGTGTACTGAAACAGGGGGAGAGGGCGACATTCCGATTTCTCCTGCCCGGCTATGCAAAAGCGGCCTTTGTCGCTGATGAAAAGATGATACCTCTGGAGAAAGAAGGGGACGGTCTCTTTTATCTCTCCCTCACTCTTCCCTCCTGCGAGGAGCTCACACTGTACGGGGCTGATGCTGAACAATCCACAGCCTGGGACGGGCTGCTCAGGTTTACTCTGGAAAAGTGACGGGAAAGCTGTCTTGCATGCCCGGAAATAAATGATAGAATGGGACGTTAAGAGAAAGGAGAGAAGATGAATCCCGGGGCTTTTGCAGCCATCATCATCGTATTGATCATAACAGCCCAGAATAACAGGCGGAGACGTCTTCTGGCAGCTCTCATTATAAATAAAGAGAAAGGGGTATCCATGGACATGAACATGATTCACAGCCTTCAGGGGCGTAAGATCAAAGTCCGCTGCATCGATTCCACGCTTTCACCGGAGATAGGAATCGTGGAACAGGTGGAAGGGAGCTGGATCCGTCTCAAAGACCTCAAAGGGCGCGAAAAAATCCTCAAGGCAGAATATATCGCAAAAATTGATATTCTCTCATAATAATCCTTTAGGAGAAACCATGAAGACGAAGATCGTTATTGTAGGCGCCGGCCCTGCGGGGATTTTTACGGCTTTGGAGCTTCTGGAGAAGATGCCTGATTCCCAGATCACTCTTTTCGAAAAGGGACGCTCCATCACCCGGAGAGTATGTCCCAAAAGGACTACGGGAGAATGTGTCCATTGCCGGCCGTGCAATATTACCACAGGATTCAGCGGTGCCGGGGCCTTTTCAGACGGGAAGCTCTCATTAAGCCCCTATGTAGGCGGATTGGACCAATATGTAGAAGAGAAGCACCTTCAGGAGCTTATCGATTATACTTACAGCCGCTATTACGAGGCTTTCGGAGCGGATTCAAAGACTTATGGCACGGACAATGAAGACATGATCAGCGAGTTGAAGCTGAAAGCGATTCAGGCCAACCTGAGGCTCATCGACTATCCTTTGAAACACCTGGGGACAGAACAGGCTTACGAAGTCTATTCACGGATACAGAGTTATCTTGAGAAGAGGGGGGTTACACTTGTCTTTGAGACAAAAGTGGAGGATATCATCGTCGAGGAGGGACGTATCAGGGGGGTGGTCGTGACCGGGAACGAAAAGGTCCCCGCTGACGATGTCATTATAACCGTGGGGCGTGAGGGATCCCAGTGGTTCCAGGACCTCTGCCGGAGACAGGGGATCCGCACAGCTGTCAATCCCGTTGATGTAGGCGTGCGTGTTGAAGTGAAAAATGAGATCATGGCAAAGATCAATGAGTTTCTCTACGAGGGGAAACTTGTCTATTATACCGATACCTATGATGACAAAGTGCGCACCTTCTGTCAGAACCCTTCCGGATTTGTGGCTGTTGAACATTATGAACATGGTTTGGCCACGGTGAACGGACACTCTTACAAGAATACGAAATCAGATAATACAAATTTTGCCCTGCTGGTGAGCAACCAGTTTGACACTCCCTTCCATGAGCCCATCGAATACGGGAAAAAAGTGGCGGCTCTGGGAAATATGCTGGCTGACGGGAAGATCCTTGTCCAGAGGTTCGGAGATTTTATCCGCGGCAGGAGAACCACTCATGAACGTCTCAAACGGGGGAACATTACACCCACGATGCCCGATGCTGAACCGGGAGACCTGGGCCATGCCATCCCCTACCGTACCATGCTGAACATCAAAGAGACGATTCTGGCCCTGGATAAACTGATTCCGGGGCTGGCCAGTGACGAGACTCTCATGTATGGTGTGGAAGTGAAATTCTACAGTAATAAGGTGGATGTGACAGGTGATTTTGAAACGAGTATCTCAAGGCTCTATGCCGGAGGTGACGGAGCAGGGCTCACCCGCGGGCTGATGCATGCCAGCGTCAACGGGATCATGATCGCCAGAGCAATTGCACAAAGAGAAAAGAAGAATAAATAGTATTGACAAACTTGAAAAAGAGTGTATTGTTACCGAGTGGAACGGTGTTCTCATTAAAAAGACCGGGTCCGAAGGGATTCCGGTTGTGAAAGGTTACTACATGAAAGGTACTGTTAAATGGTTTAATGCGACTAAAGGCTTTGGGTTTATTCAAAAAGAGGACGGAAACGACCTGTTCGTCCATAAAAACGATGTCAGCGGCTTCATCGATGAAGGCGACACCGTTGAGTTCGAAGTAGGGGAAGGCCGCAAGGGCCCCTGCGCTGTTAACGTTAAAAAAATCTGATTTTGCTGCATAGCACAAAATAGATCGTCTCGTTATTTAAGTTTGTCACCGGGGATGCTGTTCCACTCCCTTTTTTCCCGTGACATACGGTGATGGAGTTCACCTGAAACCGCTTAATGAAGCTGATGACTCCTTATGCATCAAGCGGAGGTATTTGTGAAATCTATTCTTTTTATTTCCCTTGGAGGGGCCATGGGGGCGGCAGCCCGTTACGGCGCCACAAGGCTTTTCAGTCTTTCAGTTAATCTTGGGTTTCCCTTGTCAACGATCATCATCAATACACTGGGGTGTTTTATCCTGGGAGTCTTCGAAGGGATGATCAAACCCCAGGGTGGGTTTACTGCCTTGAATCTTCTCCTTGTCACCGGGTTTTTAAGCTCTTTTACTACTTTTTCCCTCTATACAAAAGAGATCTTTTCCTTTTTTTCAACAGGACGGACAGGTTTTGCACTGGCTTATATCACAGCCAATCATGTGCTGGCCCTGCTCTCTCTTCTCCTGGGTTATCTTTCAGGAAAAGGGGCTGTGTCATTTTTCGGTTTTATTCGTTTGTAAAAAGTGATTTGACCTTTAAGGGCTTTTCTTTATAATAACGGCAGGCAAAGGAGGAGTGCCATGGGGCATCATCACCATCATCATGAGAGTCACAAGAATATATCCGTGGCTTTTTTCCTTAATCTTGCTTTCACCGTCTTTGAGATCATCGGAGGCTTGTTGACAAACAGTATGGCCATTCTATCTGATGCGGTTCATGATCTGGGTGACTCTGTGACGCTGGCCCTTTCCTGGTACCTGGAAAGGGTTTCTCTCAGGCCCCGGACTGAGCGGCTGACATATGGATACAGACGCTTTTCTCTCCTCGGGGCTGTTATCAGCGCCGTGATCCTTCTCACAGGGTCGGTCTTCATCCTGAGTGAAGCGATCCCCCGTCTCTTTCATCCTGAAGATGTCAGGGTGGAGGGGATGATACTCATGGCCCTTATCGGTGTGGCTGTGAACGGAGCCGCTGTCCTTAGGCTCAAAGGCGGACTGAAGATCAACGAGCGGGTCGTGATGTTTCATCTTCTGGAGGATGCCATAGGATGGGTGGCTGTCCTCATGGTAAGCCTGGTGATGAAAGTGGTTTATCTTCCCATCCTCGATCCCATCCTTTCTGTGGGGTTATCGATCTTTATCATTGCTAAAATCATCCCCAATATCAAAGAGGCTGTTCAGATCTTTTTACAATATACTCCCAGAGACAGCGATATCACACTGATCAAAAAGAAGATCGAATCTCTGAAGAACGTGCGGGAGGCTCATGACATCCATCTCTGGTCAGTAGACGGGCTTCACCATATCTTTTCCTGCCATCTTGTCCTGGACGATAATATTTCCGTTGAGGAGACACGGGGAATCAAAGAGGATGTCCGGAAGATTCTTCAGGAGGAGGGCATCTCCCATCCTACATTGGAGTTCGAACTGGCTGATGAGGAGTGCCGTTCCTGCGACTCCTGACTTTTACAGTCCTGTAGACCCTCTCCCGGAAAGAGTCTTTGACTCACTGAGAGAAATCCTCTAAAATAGGAAGAAGATCAAAGGAGTGATGATGGCTCCCATATATCGTTTTATACAGGAATGGACGGGGATCAGTCCTGATGCCCAGACCAAGATTTTCTCCACTCTTCTTGTGGCTGTCCTGTTCTGGCTCATCCGTCTGGTGGTCCTCCATATCGTCAACAGGCTTACGACGGATATCAAAGCGCGTTATACATGGCGTAAAAGCCTGACTTATGTCACCGGTGTCATGGCTCTTCTCATCATGGGCAGTATCTGGCTCAAAGGAATACAGACACTGGCGACCTATCTCGGCCTTCTTTCAGCCGGGTTGGCCATCGCCCTGAAAGACCCCCTTACAAACATCGCCGGGTGGCTTTTTATCATCTCACGCCGTCCCTTTTCCATGGGCGACCGGATCCAGATCGGAGAGTATGCCGGGGATGTCATCGATATCCGCGTCTTTCAGTTTACCCTTATTGAGATCGGGAACTGGGTGGATGCTGATCAGAGCACAGGACGGATCATCGATATCAACAACAGCAAGGTCT
>Ga0068713_1002357_pt1 | contig 19617 bp, 15 predicted proteins | sample MTBAKSrepl2MetaG_FD_62223 | JGI IMG/M metagenome (GOLD analysis project Ga0068713, IMG submission 62223) | Enrichment culture microbial communities om Arthur Kill intertidal strait, New Jersey, USA, that are MTBE-degrading - MTBE-AKS2 (Arthur... | ecosystem: Environmental > Aquatic > Marine >...
CCCCATATTATGTTTTATACAGCCAAATACCGTTTCTACATCCGTAGCCCGTTTCGTCCGCAATTCTCGTCCCAGTTCACTGGTCAGGTTTTCTCGCGCTTGCCTGCGGTATTCCATGAGATGAAGACAGTCAGCGCACCCAGAAACAAAGGCGAGAACCAGGTTTCCTGACCTTTCGCTTTACGCCGGATCCAGCGTCGCATGGCAGGTGGAGGTTCAATGTTGAAAAATCGGAAAATGGGGTGCACATTCAACAAGCGCATGGCATTTCCCAGCATAAAGATCGCAATCGCAAACTGCAAACCACCCCGCATCTGAGGTGTCAGGTCGAATACAGAACCCAATGCCCCCAGCAGTACGCCAAATAACGTATAAACCACCAACTTGGCGATCAAAAACAAAACGATGGACTGCGCCAGCGGAAGATTAATTTTCGCGTTCTTTTTTTTCTTCCTGGTAACCTGAACCTGCGTCTCAATTTGACTGGCCAATGAACTGGTCAATAATCCGCCTTGAATGGCCATTCAACTCAATCCGCCTGCGGTCAATCCCGTAAAAAATACAATCCAAAGGGATGTATCCATCTTTTTCTCCCGGTATACCATGACTAATATGTTAAAGCTTTTAATCGAAATTTGGGAATTTGGATTATTTTGTTTCTCTTCTAATAAAAATTACCTTTTTCCAATTTCTCCATATAATCAACTCAAAGGAGATCTATGCTTAGCATTTACCGTCATACCTGAAGCAACTTAAAAGGTGCCTTGCGCGCCGCTGTGCAGTTTGCACATACAGGTCTGATGGATTGATCTCCTCTGAGATTGTTCCTTCTGAAGAACCACCTGTATGTGCGGGTGGTTTTTTCTATTATTAATTTTCAAACACAACAGGAGGAATTAATGGAATTATCAGCTTCAAACACCGTAGTCCTGGTTACCCGCAATGGCATGGGGGATGCACACACAGCTTTACAACATACACTCATCGTCAAATATTTCTCATTATTGAATGAAAACAATATTCTACCATCGGTAATCTGCTTTTATGCAGATGGAGTCAAATTGGCGGTTACCGGTTCACCCGTGCTGGAACAACTCAAAGAATTGGAACGCAAAGGTGTGCACATCATCCTGTGTGGTACCTGTCTGGCGTATTATGAACTCACCGATCAGGTGCAGGTTGGGATTGTGGGAGGCATGACTGATATCATCGAAGCTCAATTCCGCGCCAGCAAGGTGATATCGATCTAAGTGTCCGGTATTCAACTAAATCAACCGGACATCTCAGGCTGTTTTCCTTAACGATCTATCTGAAATGCGGTATATTTTGCGTGCTCATTCAGCACGCCGCGGTAGCTCAATTGGACAGAGTACCTGCTTGCGGAGCAGATGGTTGCAGATTCGAGTTCTGCCCGGGGCACACAGGTCAACTAAACTGGTTGACCTTTTTTGTAAATTAAGTGCGTTTCACATAAAGAATTAACCATATCCCTATTTCAATGGTTATTTTTAGTTTTACACAAAACAGCTCTCTCGTCCGTCTTCCCAACAACTCGGTATAATAGCAAACAAATTCAAAAATTTTTACCGCTCATTCTTTTTGTTGTTTGTTCAAAATTTCATAAGACAGCTTCATTCTGATCGATTGAAGGTTGTGCCCAATAAATTCCTAATATCACCAAACCCGCAATTGGAATTAGTAGATACAGTAGCTCCCATGCACTTTTTCCAACATCTCGTAGCCTGCGTGACCCAACTGCTAAAAATGGGAGCAGGGTTAAAATCAGAAAAATTTCACCTAATATTTCGTTAATGAGTACCAGAACCGAAGTAACTAATAATATGAACAGGAAAAACCACCAAAATTCTGATCGAGACGCTCTTCCTTGAAACTCAGCATAATTTTTAAAGCATGTCCGGATCGAATCAAAAAATGTAGCCGTATTTTTTTCATCACTGAAATCTTTTCTATTAGTATTTTCCATTTTTTTCTCAAAGTACCTTTCAATAGATTTAAGAGCTAATGACATCCAATTCCAAAATTTGAAACTGTCATTATTTTCCGAGAAATCTGCATCCTTCGCAACTGTGGATTTCCCCAGTTTTAAAATTAATTCGGTCCTTGAGCTTACTTGAAACTTGGAGAAAATGTTCTTAAGATGAAATTCAACTGTACTGGATGTAATATGGAGGGCTGATGCAATCATCTTATTGCTCTTCCCTTCAAGAAGGAGATTAATTACTTCCCATTCACGTTTGGTTAATTCCTCAGTTTGGTTCAATACCCATTTTCTCTTTAATTTCACTCGATTTTATTTATAATGAACGAACAACCCTTTTTTTAATTTTCCTAACCAGGTAAAAAATTACAGTCTAATAATTCACAGTAGTATATCCCAGTTCCGCAATAGCCTTTCGAATTTCCTCTTCACTCATCTTGCTATCATCATACTCCACCAGCATGCTCTGCTTCTGATAACTTGCTTCCACCCTTTTCACACCGGGCAGATCGTCCTCCAGCCCTTCCAATTTCATTACACAGGCGGAACAATGCATATCTGGAATGTGGAAAGTCTTCTTTATTATGCTCATTGGAATTTAATCACTCCTGTATACATGCCCATTGAACAGGAATACGCCAGAGTCGTGCCTGCTTTCTGGGGTGGAATTTCGATCAGTTTCTCGCCGGTGGCATCCAGCAATGCCTTGATATTTAAGGAAGGAATAATGAATGAGCGCGAACAGGATATGGTGTTATTGGTTTTCAAACGCAACGTGACCGGTACACCGGCAGTCGCTAAGCTTTCATACGGGTAATATCCATCATTATTGGCATAGACCACCACATCGCTGCTGGCTGCAGGGGTGGCATTGACTGAAACGGAAGGGAAGTTCGCACGGTCATCGATGCGCGGGATGGTATTGGCATTCACCCGGTTGGCATTCGTCAGACGGCTGATGGTATACGGAAATCCCAAGATATTCAGCCCGGAATCCAGTGAGAGGAAAGCAAAGATCACCAACGCGAAAGCGACAAAGCGTACAAAGTATTTCTCCATCAAAGCACCCAGTTTGGTCGCCAGGTAGGTGAGCAGGAAAAACAATGGACTGGCACCCAGAGTGAAGGCAAACATGATCAAACCACCCTGCAGGGGGCTACCTGTGCTGACCGCTAAAGCCATCATGGTCTGGGTCACACCACATGGGATGAAGACAGTCAACGTGCCCAGAAACAACGGCGAGAACCAGGTTTCCTGACCTTTCGCTTTACGCCGGATCCAGCGTCGCATGGCAGGTGGTGGTTCAAAATTGAAATACCGGAAGATGGGGTGCACATTCAGCAAGCGCATGGCATTTCCCAGCATAAAGATCGCAATGGCAATCTGCAAACCAGCTCGCATCTGAGGTGTCAGGTCAAATACAGAACCCAATGCCCCCAGCAGTACGCCAAACAGGGTATAAACCACCAGCTTGGCGATCAAAAACAAAACGATTGGTTGCGCCAGCGGAAGATTGATTTTCGTGTTCCTTTTTTTCTTCCCGGCAACCTGAACCTGCGTCTCAATTTGACTGGCTAATGAGCTGGTCAATAATCCGCCCTGAATGGCCATACAACTCAATCCGCCTGCGGTCAATCCCGTAAAAAATACAATCCAAAGGGATGTATCCATCTTTTTCTCCCGGTATACCATGACTGAATGGATAAATTATGTCGTATTATACCAAAAATATAATTTTATCGTTTAATGTTTATTTAAAGAGATTTGTCCATATTTTTGTAAATTATTACCCCACAAACCTTGATAAAATAAACGCCACCAACCCGATGGTAGCGCTGATGTACAATCCCCGCATGGCGCGATGCCCTTCAGCATGAGTGGCAGACTTGAGTAAGCGTACGCCAAAAAAGACGATTGCCACATCCATCAGGCCAATCGGCAGAATGTAGGCCAGACTGGTCTCACCCAACACGATCGGCAGCAGGGATAACAAGATCATCACCATAAATAACGCACCACTGATCCGCAGTGCATTCCGCTTTCCATGCAGGATTGCAAGCGAGCGCGAACCACGCTTCCTGTCCCCTTCCATATCCATAGCATCACTGGCTATTTCCTCCGCCAGATCAAAAACAAACGCAATCGCACCAAAAATCCACACCAACGGATTGCTCTCATCTCCAACACTGATCCCGCCCAGAATGAAGGTCATGGCTACATTGGTGGCGACGATCAAGTTCCCCATCAGACCACTGGCTTTCAGCCTCCAATTGTATAGAAAGCCTAGTGTCCAAAGCACCAGGCTTAATACCAGCACCAACGGAGCCATCCACCCTGCTATCAACAAGGCAATCAACGCAGTAACCACCCCGAATACAATCGCTTCCGTGGGTGTGACCTTGCCGGATGGGATAGGCTTATAGGGTGTGTTGATACGGTCAACTTCCTGATCGAACAGGTCATTGAAAATCATGGCTGAGCTGGACAAAAACAGGCCCAGCCCAAATCCCAAAATCAGATCGGTTACCACCGGGAATCTTCCCATAGCGATGGTTTGTCCCACCACCACACAGATACCAGCTGATATGGGCAACTCCAGGCGGATTAATTGCAGCAAGGCTTTGGCTTTCTCGATAAAGGTCATTCTGATCTCCTGTTTCCTTTGATGGATATAGAAATTATAGAGATTATTTCCTGACGCAAATCAATTTAGCGAAAAAGCTGGCCTGGCCTGGTTGACCTACCCTATGCATACGCGTATAATCTCCATAATCCTGCTGTAAAGAAAACAACAAGTCGAAAAATCAGAATAAATATCAGATGGAGCCGTCCTTGGAGAGCTTATGAGCACATTGGTGATGAAATTTGGTGGAACCTCAGTCGGTAGTCCTGCAGCCATCCAGCAAACTGCCCGAATTATCCAGAATCACAAATCTGACTGGGACAATCTGGTGGTGGTAGTTTCTGCCATGAGTGGTATTACCGATAAATTAATCCAGAGTGCCCGACTGGCAGCGGAAAACGACGGAGCAGGTGCTCGCGAGATCATCACCCTGATCCAGAATCAACACCTGGAGATCATCAACACACTGGTTTCGGACCCAACCGAGAAACAAAACCTGCTGGCCGTCCTGCAGCAACGTCTGGACGAATTGAGCAGTTATTGTCAGAGCATTCAGGTGCTGGGAGAAGTCACGCCCCGCGGTATGGATGTAATCTCCTCGCTTGGAGAACGCATCAACGCCATGATGGTGGCCAGTGTATTACGTTGCATTGGGACACCTGCTCAGGCTGTTGAGGCTTCTGAATGCATCATTACCGATCGTACATTTCAGAACGCTGCTCCGGATATGCAGCACAGCCGCGAGAAAATACAGTCGATCCTACCTCCACTTTTTCAGCAGAATTTAGTACCGGTGGTAACTGGTTTTATGGCAGCTACACCCGAAGGTGTGATTACTACCCTTGGACGGGGGGGCAGTGATTATACAGCCGCCATCCTGGCCGACTGTCTGGATGCGGATGAAGTCTGGATCTGGACAGATGTGGATGGTGTCCTCTCTGCTGATCCACGTGTGGTATCGGATGCCCGTCCCATCACGGAAATCTCCTTCGCAGAGGTGGGTGAACTGGCTTACTTTGGTGCCAAAGTGCTGCATCCCAAGACTATCCGCCCGGTGGTCAACCGCAATATGCCATTGTGGGTGAAGAACACCTTCAACCCGGATTTCCCCGGTACGCGTATCACCCAGAATCCACCGAGAACTCGTGGCGAAATCACTGCCATATCCACCATCAAAGATCTCAGCATCATCACGGTGGAAGGGCGTGGCATGTTGGGTGTGCCCGGTATTGCAGCCCGTACCTTTGGGGCTGTTGCTCGTACCGGCGCGAGTGTCTTGATGATCTCACAATCCTCTTCGGAACAGTCGATCTGCTTCACCATTCCGTCTGTGCACAATGGCGAGGTGATCAGGTCGATTGAGTCGGAAATGGCATTGGAGTTGATGCGGGGGGATATCGACCGGGTCTGGTCACGCGATCATGTCGTCATTGTCAGTATCATTGGTTCCGGGATGCGTGAAACCCCGGGGGTTTCCGCACGCATTTTTGGGGCGCTCGGAAAAAACCTGATCAATGTCATCGCCATCGCGCAGGGATCATCCGAATATAGCATTTCACTGGTATTGGATCAGGAAGATGCGGTGCGAGCTGTGCGTGCCATCCATGCTGAAACAGCTCCCTCACCGAATGGAGGTTCATTTGGACTATAACTGCTGGTATGAATGTATTCGTGGCTGTGGAAAACGCTATTCGATTTTTGATGTGGTTTATCGCTGTGAAGAATGCGGTGGTTTGCTGGAAGTAAAGCACGATATGGAGGCCCTACGGCAACGTTCTGCCGTAGAATGGAAGTCTATTTTTGAGCAACGTGTCTTTTCCACTGCCTGGCCCTACGGCAGTGGTGTCTGGGGCAAGAAGGAATGGGTTTGCCCGCTTGTGGATGATGAGCAGATTGTTTCCACTTATGAAGGTAACAGTAACCTGTTTTGGGCACAACGCTTCGGGCGGCAACTGGGCATGGATGACCTGTGGGTCAAATTGTGTGGAAATAGCCATACCGGCTCGTTTAAAGATCTGGGCATGACCGTGCTGGTATCCGTGGTCAAACAGATGATCGCCAACGGCAAACCGATTCGCGCCATCGCCTGTGCCTCCACCGGGGATACCTCTGCTGCCCTGGCCGCCTACGGAGCAGCGGCTGGAATTCCAACTGTGATCTTGCTTCCCCGCGATAAAGTCTCCACTGCCCAATTGATCCAACCGATTGCCAATGGCGCTACTGTCCTCTCGCTGGACACCGATTTCGATGGTTGCATGGAAATTGTCAAACAACTGACCGAAGACCCCACCATCTATCTCGCCAATTCCCTTAATTCATTGCGCATTGAAGGTCAGAAAACAGTTGGTATAGAAATCGTGCAGCAATTCGATTGGCAGGTGCCGGACTGGATCATCCTTCCTGCCGGTAACCTGGGCAATGTGCGCGCCCTCGGAAATGGTCTGTTGATGATGCGTGATCTGGGATTGATCAATCATCTTCCGCGTATCGCCTGTGCGCAGGCAGAGAACGCCAACCCTCTCTACAAGGCTTATCTGACTGATTTTCAGGTATTCGAACCAGTAACGGCCAAAAAGACAATCGCCTCAGCCATCCAGATCGGAAACCCGGTCAGCTATGAGCGTGCACGTCAGACCCTGATCGATTTTAACGGTGTGGTAGAACAGGCCAGCGAAGAGGAGATCGCCAATACATGCGCTCAAGCCGATCAAACAGGACTGTATTGTTGCCCGCACACCGGTGTGGCTTTATCAGCATTAAAAAAGCTCTTGCAAAAAGGCATCATCGATCCGCGTGCTCGGGTGGTGGTCATCTCCACAGCGCATGGTCTTAAGTTTTCACAGTTCAAGATCGACTACCACCACCAACAGATGGATGGAGTGCAGAAACAATATGCTAACCCCCCTGTTGAGATCCCTGCCAATTACAAAGCCGTTCAATCAGCACTGGCTAAACTTGTTTAATAAACTTTACCAGTTCCCGGTTAAGATGCGCCCCATGCAGACTCCATTCATACTGGCTTGCATTAAACCGCGTGTCAAACCAGCTCCATCTCCGAGCACATGCAGATTCTTCACATTGGTCTCAAACTGGGGATTGATCACGATTTTATTCGAATAAAATTTAACCTCGACCCCATAGAGCAACGTGCTATCACTGGCGATACCCGGCATGATGGTTTCCAATGCTTCCAGAGTTTCGATCACATCAATCATGATGCGATACGGCAACACCAGGCTTAAATCTCCAGCAACAGCATCCTTAAGGGTCGGTTGAATGATGTTCTTGGCAATACGAGAGGAAGTTGAACGCCGTCCGCGTTTTAGATCCCCATAGCGCTGCACCAAAACCTTGCCACCGGAGAGCATATTGCCCAATTCGGCGATATAACGCCCATACTCAATCGGGGTTTTAAACGGCTCAGTAAAGGATTTCGAGACCAGCAAGGCAAAATTGGTGTTACTGGTTTTGAGCGCCTGATCTTTGTAGCTATGTCCATTCACCACTGCCAGATTTCCATAGCGTTCCTCTGAGACCTCACCACGCGGGTTCCAGCAGAAAGTACGCACGCGATCTTCAAAAGTCTTTGTGTAATAAATTAATTTTGCTTCATAAAGAGTCGAATCGATATCATAAGTTACCCCGGCATCCGTTTCCACCCGCACACCGATATCCACCTGCCCATTACGCGAAACCACCCCATATTTCTTGCACATGCTATTCAGCCACTCGCTGCCTTCACGACCAATGGCCACAATCACCTTGTCCCCACGCACCTGATGACCATCCTCTGTGATTACACCTACAATCTTCTTCTGTCCATCCTGGTCGGTTTCGATCAGAAAATCGCTCACCACCGTGCAGAAGCACATTTCGATCTCTAAATCTTCCAATGCTTTCTGAATACGGGCGTAGATATCATAGGCTTTTTCCGTGCCCATGTGACGCACACCCGATTCGATCAATTTCAGATGCGATTGGGCGGCTCGTCGTCGAATGAGGTCCACGCGACCATTGGTATCAATACCATGAACCTCCGGATCAGCACCAAAACTGAGATATAGATTATCGGTATATTCCAATAATCTGCGAAACGGTTCTGCACCGATATACTTGATCAGATCTCCCCCGACCTCGCCATCATAACTGATCGAAAGTTTGCCATCACTGAAACTGCCGCTGCCTGAAAAACCGGTGGTAATGGCGCATGGATCACAGTTGGCACATACTCCTGTTTTGCGTTTGGGGCACTTACGTTTCTCAATCGAATTCCCTTTTTCAATCATCAAAATACGCGCTTCCGGTTGATATTGCTTGGCTTCATAAGCGGTAAAAATACCGGCAGGACCGGCACCAACGATCAAAATATCATAAGACTCAAAAACTGGTTTCATTGATTACTCACTAACATACGGGGTATAGAAAAATTTTATCATAATGAAAGGGTAGAGAACGGAAGTATCACCTTTCAAAGCCCCTGCTTTTTCTGATTACCTGTATGCACATCCATAGAATGTTAAACTTTATTAACATTCATCTAAATCTTCGACGTTTCCTTTTTATACAAAGTGGTTGTGGCTATAATAATTTGATTATTAAAAAAGGATTCATTATGGACAAGAAACAGATTCTCATTCTTTGCACAGGCAATTCTGCCCGATCCCAAATGGGGGAAGGTCTTTTAAAACATCTGGCCGGTGATCGTTTCGAAGTGTTTAGCGCTGGGGTTACCCCTTCTACTCTTAACCCGTATGCCGTGCTGGCCATGGCTGAGATAGGTATCGATATCCGTGATCAGTACTCTAAAAATCTGTCCATTTATCTTGAACACGAATTTGACTACGTCATCACCGTGTGTGACCATGCTGCAGAAGTCTGCCCCATTTTCCCTGGACCTGCCCAGCGAATTCATTGGAGTATTCCTGATCCGGCTGCTGTCGAGGGTGATCACCAGGAAAAATTGGCAACGTTTGTGCAGGTAAGAGATGCCATAAAGTTCCATTTTGAAAACTGGCTGGTTGAGTTGGAAAATCCCAAATCAACCTGATTCGATTTAGAAGATTGATCCTCCCCAAACAAATTTTTCAAAGCCTGGTGTGGGGTAACGGCCAACAATCCAGCAATGATTGAATTTGTATTTATTCGCAATTTTTTGTAATTTATTTTCATCTGTTTCTATAGGATGATACTTTACTTCTAAAGCAGTTGCTTCAGAATTCCCAGCATTCAAGATAAAATCAATTTCGGATTCTTTTCCCTTTGAAAGATAAGCTAATTCTCCATAATCCCGCAATTGATTAAAGATAGCGTTTTCAAACAAAGCGCCTTCACCAGGGTGGGCAAGAATACTGGCAATACCATTATCCCGAAAATATAATTTTTTACCCAAAGCCACTGATTTATCAACACTGGAATAAGCAGGTAATTGGTAAATAATGTATGTCTGTTCGAGAAATTCGATATATTCATTTAATGTTGGGCGTGATATGCCTACGATCAAAGATAGTTTAGAATAGTCAATTCGATTACCCATTCGAATGGCTAATATTTGCAACAAGCGTTGTAATTCCCCAATTTTTCTAAAATCAGCCAGAGTCTGCACATCAATGTTTATATATGAAGAGAAAATATCATTTAAAATCTCTCGTTTTACTTCTGGGTTCGGTTCCAGAACAACATTCGGCAAGCCTCCGTAAGTGATAAATTCGTCGTAATCAGCCTTCAATCGTTCATATTCATGTTTGTCAAATAGCATTTCTGAAAAGGAAAATGGCCTTATTTTGTAAAATAAAGATGATTTCTAAACCAAAATGCGCTAAACCTAAAAGCAATTGTTTTTTATAGGAAACCTGCCAGCTAGTCAACAATTTTGAAAGCACACCCAATCGTTGTGGTTTTTGTAATAATTTCCAGTATAATTTTGAAGTACCTTCCCCGTGTTTGGTATTGGTCTTCTAAAAAAATTATTATTTGAGGTTTGCGAGACGAAACGGCTTATTGAGGGTTTAATCTAAATAACTCATCTGAGAAGCATCGTTCGCAAGAAATAGGGCGCCGCCAAATGGAATTACAATACGCCGTTGCATTAATATTTGCAGCCATCATCTCCACCATTGTGGCGATGATTGCCTGGCAACGTCGCAGTTCTGTTGGTGCTAAGAGTCTTTTCATCTTAATGTCCGCTGCCATGGTTTGGTCTCTGACTTATGCAATACGCTGGATAGCGCATAACGAGGCTGCCCAATTAATCTGGTTGGATGCCACTTATTTCGGTGTTGTGGTCGCCCCAACAGCCTTTCTGATTCTGGCGTTGGAAATTACTGACCAGATGCACATCCTCACCTCCCGGGTACGCATCGGCCTTGCCATTATTCCCACCTTAACCATTTTCATTCTTTGGACGGATCCCTGGCATGGATTGTTTTACAATGGTATGCGAACCGGCGATGCCATTTTAAATGGTGGCATCTGGTTCTGGATTTTCATCGCTTACTCTTACATCATTCTGCTATTAGCAAGTATTCTGATTTTTCGCAAAACCATGCGGGATAAGCAATTTTTTCAGGTTCAAGTCGGATTCTTGCTAACCGGTATGATACTACCCTGGTTGGGTAATATCATCAGCCTGCTGGGGTTCAGTCTTTTTCCCGGGTTGGATATGACACCCTTCCTGTTTACTGCCAGCGGGATTCTTTTTATGTTTGCACTTTTCCGTTTTGGATTTTTGGATATTGCCCCAATTGCTCATTTCCGTTTGATGGAAGGTCTTCTGGATGGCGTGATCGTGTTGGACAAAGCCAACAGAATTGTGGATTACAACCCAGCTGCCCAAAGGATTTTAAACCTCTCAACCGCGGTGATTGGACAAACACTTCATCAGGCTGGCTTTCAAAATCCAGACCTGATTGTATTGGATCAAAACATCCATGCAGAAAAATCAGAAATTCAAATCAGACATGACGATCTGCGCGAATTTGAGGTGCGTACACTTGCTTTATTGGATAAAAATAACCAGCCAACAGGAAAGCTGGTAACTTTACATGATATATCCGAATACCGTCAGGCACAGGAAAAAATTATCCGGTCCGAGGAACAGTATCGTCTTCTGTTTGACAATGCCGTTGAAAGCATCCTGGTGATTCAAGATCGGAAGATCGTTTTTTGTAATCCAATTACCAGCAACCTGACTGGATACCCGCTGGAAGAAATTATTAACGAGTCCTTTGTAAAATTTATTTATCCAGAAGATATCCCGATGGTGGTGGAAAATTATCGTAAACGTGTGGAAGGGGAAAGTTTACCAGGTCGCTATCAGTTTCGCCTGGTTCGAAAAGACTTTTCCTTCCGCTGGGTAGAGATCAGTGGTATTCGCATTGATTGGAAAGGTGAATTAGCCACGCTGCACTTCCTGATGGATGTAACAGAACGCAAGAAAGCTGAGGTAGCCCTGGAATTTCGCAGCACCCATGATATTCTCACCGGCCTCTACAACCGCCAATATTTTGAACAGGAGATTGACCGGTTACAAAACAGCAGGAGACAACCTGTCAGTATTCTGGTAATGGATATGAATGGTCTGAAAGGTATCAACGATACCCAGGGACATGCTGCTGGAGACGAACAATTGAGAGTCGCAGCCAGAGAAATCCGCAAAGCTTTTCGACCAGATGATATTGTTGCCCGCATTGGTGGGGATGAGTTTGTTATTATATTGCCAGAAACAGATACGACGACGACAATTAAAGTCGTTGAACGGGTTAAAGAAGTCATTCATGATTTCAATCATCGGAATCCAGAACACAATCCCATTAGTTTCGCTATTGGCTTTGCCACCAGTGAATCAACGTCCAATCTGAGTGAAGTTTTACGCAATGCTGATCGGGATATGTACCTTCAAAAAGCCAAGCATTATGCTTTTAAATGAGTAATTAATTTTTATAAGTTTTAACGATATGTCTTTTGTTTAAATTAACACTTTTTCTCGTTAACGCAGACGAATTTTTTCAGGTTCTATTCTTCACTTGTGAAGTCTATTGAAAAAACCTACAATATGAACGAAAAGCCATTGATTATTTGGCTGGATATTGGAGATTAACCATGAAAAAAGATCGTTTCTTGAATGGACTGCTAGCGGGGATTGGTGTATTAATTCTGATTGCACTGGTCCTGTTTTTTATTCGCCAGCAGCAAGCGGAATATCGGGAAGATGACTCTCCCCAAGGAGTGGTTCATAATTATATTCTGGGTTTAATCCAACACGATTATGAACGAGCCTTCTCTTATCTGGCAGACAAACTGGAAAAACCAGATCTGGCGCAATTTCAGATGGAATTATCAAGAAGTGAAAACGAAATCAATAGGGTCAGTGTAACCATTGGAGAGGTATTTTTCTCCGGTGATACAGCGACAGTATCTTTGAATATGAGTCAATCCTATGGTGGTCCCATCACCAGATCATCCTGGTATGCTGAAACCGCTCAATTGATTCGTGAGAATGGAGCCTGGAAAATCGTCAGTATGCCTTATCCACTTTGGTCGTGGAATTGGTATGATGAAAATTTCAAGCCCATTCCCTAGAGCAGGAGAAAAACCATGAAAACAATTCGAAGGTTTTATTTTTACGTGCTCAGTCTGATCAGCATACAGGTTGTCATCTGGGCAGTGGTCAATCTGCTGCGGACAATTTTCGATAGAGCAACCGTGACATCTGCGGTAGATTGGCTGGCAGGGGGGATCGCTTTTGTTGCTGTCGGTGTTCCCATCTTCTGGTTGCATTGGACAACCGTCCAGCGTGACGCCCACCGCGATGAAGAGGAAGGCAGTAGCCGTATCCGGGCTCTTTATCTTTATGCAACCCCACTCGCCACTGGAATACCGATCACCTATGCTGTCCTGGCAATTCTCAACCGTTTGATTGTCAGATGGTTGGGATTACCGGTAACGTCTGCCACGCTGGGTGGGGCACAAACCAACATTGATAATCTGATTGCCATCGCTGCCAACCTGATCGTGCTGATTTATTTCTGGCGCGTGCTCCAACAGGATTGGAAAATTATTCCGAATCAAGAAAATCTGATGGATTTCAGTCGTCTACATCGTTATATCTGGATGGTGTATGGGTTAGGATTGATAATTTTTGGTGTGCAGCAAATTCTAAGATACATTTTTTCCATCCCCCAGAATTTTGGACATGTACCAGAGATGGTTCTGGCCACCGGTTTGGCGTTGATTCCAGTGGGTCTGCCAATCTTCGGAAAAGCCTGGTCTGTTATTCAAAAAAGCCTGACAGAAAAAAACGAACGCCACTCTTCCTTACGGCTGGTTGTGCTCTTCATATTAACTCTGCTGGGAATAGGCTTTAGCCTTTCAGCACTGGGAATTTTGCTGGCAAACGCATTTCGTTGGTTATTCCAGGTTGAAAACTGGCGTTTAATTTCCTTCATGGATCGATTTGCCACTCAATTCGCTGTTCTGATTTCCATGGGGTTGGTCTGGGGTTACTTCAGGCGAGAATTGAGTTTTGCAATTGCAGACCTGGATGATGACTTCCAACAGGCTGGAATTCAACGGATCTACCATTCAATCCTTTCATTTGCCGGTCTGATCGTCAGTTTTCTGGGACTCCTAATCCTTCTGGGAACGATCATTGAAAGCATTTTCAACCTGTCGATTGGGAATAACGCTGCCTCACTCAGTGATGCACTGGCACTTCTTTTGATTGGTTTGCCACTCTGGTTGATTTATTGGCAGCAGGTTCAGATGGAAACTGCCCGTACTGATAAAAGAGGATCAGTTGCCCGTACATCCTTATTACGCAAAACATATTTATACCTGGCATTATTTGCCACCGTGGTGGGTACCATGCTGAGTACTGGCTGGTGGATTTATGGAATTCTAAAAGCAATACTTGACCAGATGCCATCCGATTTCTGGTTAAATTTCCTTTTGCAATTGCGTATTGCCATCCTGTTTGCTATCTTCCTGGTATATCATCTGAGAGTGTTGCGGAAAGATGGTCATGAAACCCAGCAGTTAAAAGGTGCTGAACGCTCTGAATTCTCTGTAATGGTATTGCAAGCAGATGATTTTTCGATCAGCGATGAGCTGGTGAAAGCAATTCAACTCAAATCCCCCGATCTGTCAGTTTCCAGCTTCCAGGTAGAAACAACCAAAAGCGTAAATGTGATTCCCCAGGCTAACTTGCTGCTGATCCCATCCAACCTTGTAATAAATCCGCCTGAAGCATTGCAGATGGTTCTGCAGGATTTTATTGGAAAAATTCTGGTAATCCCACAGGAACAGGAAAACTGGCATTGGCTGGGTATGGTAAAGCGCGAGCAAAAACGACTCGTGCAGGAAGTAGCAACCGCCGTTCAACAGCTATCTGAAAATAAATTCCCTCGTACGGTAGTTTCCAGCAATCCCTGGATGATTGTTGTTTACATACTGGCAGGCTTATTCCTGTTGCTGATTGTTCTTTTGATGATTTCAGCATTGGTAAACCTGTTCTTGGTTTAAATAATAAACACCCCGCAAGGCGCTGGTTCCTGCAGGGTGTTTTCCAAATTGCAATTTCTAATTAACGGTTGATCACCGGCATGTACACGAAGCTGGGAGTGCCTTTGTCGTACCAGACAGTGTATTTGACGTCATTGCCTGCCAGTTTTGGATCAATCGGTGTGATCTTCAGGTAGTACGTGTCATTGGTCTCAACGTCGAAGGTAACCACCTGTGATTGTCCAAAGACAGTAGCCGGGTATGTTTTTACCAGGGTTGTACCATTGTTCTTGTATACTTCCACATTCATGCTGGCACCACCACCGCGAGAGCTGACAAACACCATGTAGGGATTGCCACCCTCCACCGCCATTTTGACCCAATCCACATCCCCCGTTTCACAGAAATTGTGGGTTTGTGAGGTATTGATGGGTAATGTGGTGGCACTGGTTGAGCCATTATTGGCTTCATTGCCATCCAGTGAGCAGGTGTTGATCAGCACCACTGATTTGGTTCCATCCGGATAGGGTTCCACATTGCCACTCAGATCGACAGCACGCACCCTGAAATCGTAGCTCATTCCCATTTCACCCAGGAAATTGTAGGTAGTCTGAGAACCTGGAATGCCCAATTTTAAGTCCTGCCAATCACTACCATTTACCTGGAATTGCAGGTCATAGTAGTTGATTGAACTACTGGGTACATTGGTTGTCCACCGCAGTGGAATCCAGGTGGTAGCACGCGGAGAAGTGACTGGTTCCAGGGTAGTAGAAGGCACCGACAGGTCATATCCTTTGATGATTCGTAAAACACCATGCTGGTTGCCTGCACCATCGAATGCCTGAGCATACAACCAGCCATCCAGAACCGGCTCGTATTTGGCCACATCGAACAATGCCGACCAACCATCGCTCCCATTGGTGTCCGAACCAAGCAACACCCAGTTGCTGTTGATGTTGGCATTGCGCCAGTAGAAATCCACCTTTTGCACACCGGTTTGCGTGCCCACACCGATATCACTGGCATCCACTTTCATGTAAAATGGTTTTTGCGGAATCAGGTCCGTCGCAGGCCAGCTAAAACTTGCCTGTGGGGGTGTAAAATCACCCGAACGTTTGACACGCAAGGTATAGAAGTAGCTATCACCACCCGCCCGTGGATAATCCCAGGCTTTTACCAGAATATAATAATTTCCGCTGTAAGGGATTGTGGTTTGGATGTAAGAATCTCGCTCGGATGAATAAACAACATCATCATTTTCGGCCATGAGATTTCCAGCGTTATCAAATAACATCAGGTAGGGATCCAATTCTGAACCGAATGCCATGGCATCAATATCCAACTCTACTTCCTCGCCGGCAAAACCGGTGAAGCGGAAGTAATCCAGATCTCCTTGTGGACAAATCTTGGAGAATATTTCACCACCATCCGGGAAAGTCATAGCCTGGGCAAAACTATCATTTGGTTCACTATTGTTCACACAGGTGACCGGAGCGGTTGAGGTTACACGCACATTATCCACCATCCAACCATACCCTTCGTTGTAAAATGGATCAACAATATCCATGTGGAAACGGATGCGGACAGTTTTACCGGCATAAGCTGATAAATTTATCGCCGGGCTGGTGAGCCATGGATAAACACTTTCATAGGAGTATGCATCGTAATATAGTTGCATTAAGTTCTCGAATGGGCCATTATTTACCGAGATTTGGACCCAGCGTTGATCATAAAAGTTAAAAAAGTTTTCCGTTTCGTAGTTGTAATCAAACCGCAAGTAATAGGTCCCGGAGGAGGGGACGATGATGGGGGGTGAGGTTAAATCACCGCCTCCAATGGATGAATCACCTAAATTATTATTTACACTCTCTGCATCTGGGTAACTGTCGTTAAACAACCAGACTTTGGATTGATTAGACCCCAGGGTAGAGGTTGTGTAATGCCACATCAAGAACCCGTCCCAATTCTGTGTACTGCTTTCAAAATCAAATGTGACCGGTGCTGTTACCGATGATACCGCAGGTAAACTGGCAGCGTTTACAGTAAAGTTCTTTGTGGAAGTAGCACCTTCTCCAGCGGAGTTTCGTCCAGTAACTTTCAATACATAGCTACCAGCCGGTAATGAACCAATCGACCAACCAATCTGTTTACTCCAATCCAGAGTTTTGTTAACCGGACCTGTCAGGATGGCTTTGAGTTCTGTAGCTCCACGCACATTGAAATCAACCACATAGGATTCATTGGAAGCCAACCCTGTCACGTCCGTGTTCCGGTCAGAATCATTGAAGATGGTGGAAATCACCGGTGTGTATGGTTTGGTAGTACGAGTCTGTACCTGCATGGAAGAAACCATATTCAGATTGATACGGTTATCAAACAGATTGGGATCATTGCCTTCAAAGGACTCATTCCGGGTAGGAAATGTTGTCGAATCCCATCCCGAGGAAGAGCGATCATACAGAATGGCGCGCACATTGCTACCAACCAGAATCGATTCCACATTATTGTCAGCAATGATGCCGAGGGTATCCGCTGTACCATAATCACCCACTTCGAACAGTTTACAGGTGCCCTGATAATCTTTCCCGGTGAACAATGCCACCTGGTTATCATACGGGTTACAGTTGGGAGGAGGTAATTGCGAGCAGGGGGCGTTGTTAATGATGGTGCGTAACCCGGAAATTGTGCGGGTTTGATTACCCTCCAGATCCCAGATGCGCACAGCCAGATCAATCGGGCCATTCGGCAATCTGGCATCACATAAACTGATCTCGGTCATATAGGTGGTGCCGGTCATCGCCGGGCCAACCTCCACCCAGTCCCCTCCTTTGGGTCGGGCAATAATCTGCACTTTGGCAATGCCCAGGTCGTCCTGTGCCCAGCCACCTACCATCAGAGTGGTATCTTCGATCACATCGCCATGTGATGGCATGATCAGATCACCAGTGGGAGGAAATGCGCCATAATTTCCGGATGTGTATTGGTTTACTTCACGCACACCCTCAATTGCCCGATGACATTGGGTGCCGTATGCAGGGAAGAGATCAACCTCTTCACAGGTGCGTGGGGTGCCATCATTGGTATCCACGTCTTCAAAGCGGATGTCGACAGAATTACCCCAATAGGATGCGTAATTCGTGTGAACATGGAAATGCAAATGGTGACCGGTGCTATAGCCGGTATCGTCTACATTGCCAATGAATTGACCCTGCAATACCTGTGCACCCACCACCTTCAGATTCGCCGGAATGGTGTATTGCGCCATGTGTAAATACAACTGATAGGTCGTCGGTACGGTGGATTCATCTTTGATCACAATATAATTCGAACCAGTTTCACTGTTATTGGGGACATCGTCACGCCATTTGTAGACAGTGCCGCCTTTAGAAGCCAGCAAGGGAAACATGGTGGCAGGAGTGGTAGCGGTGCGACTGGAAAAGTCATACGCATAGCGGCAGGATGCTTCTGAACAGGAGTAATACAGCAAAAAATGCCCGATACTGCCGGTGATACGGTGAGCCACACCACCCGCCCAGGGGAGTTTATAACCGCGATAGACGGTCCCACCTTTGGTGTCTGCTACCGGTTCTGAATAAAAACGGTCGCGCAGGTCATCAGAGACCAGGTCTCCTGGAAGGGCATCAAACTGAGTTTGCCAGTCCATATCAGCCTGTAAGGTCATATCCCAGTTATTAACACCATCTACAGACTTTTGCAAACTATCCACTTTAGCGATTGCCAGACCGGGTTCGGTATCAACCACTTCGCCTGTTTGCGGATCACGTAATCCCAGCCAGAGCAAAGCGGTAACACCGTCTTCAGAGTAAATTACATGGTCAATATAAGGTTGAAACAAAACAAAAGCCAATACCTCGGTCTTTGACATCGCAATCTGTTGCAACCTGTCTTCCAGTGCCTGTACCAGAGCCGTGTCTATTACTTTCGGTTCCGGGGTACTTTCATCCAGAGTTTGTTCCTCAGGGGGAGGAGGGGCAGCCACCGTGTCGATCGGTTGAATCCCCGCAATCAAGCTAAACAATATCAGAGTCGTTAAAATCCAGCGCCATTTTTGCATAACATCCGTCCTTTTTTGCTTGTGAAACAGGTTCCAGCGTGTAATTCTGCCTTCAGAACCACGACCCTGTTTCAAAAAATAAGGGTTTTGATCTTAATAACGTTGCAAGATTAGTGCCTGATCAAACGGTCGACATTTCACTCACGAACATTTCCATGGCAATTTTTGGATCCATCTGTCCGGTTTTCATGTATTCATCGGTGGTCAATAAGCGATGATAAATTTCTTTTAGTTGATTCATGTCAAATAAAGTGGTTTGTTTTTCCAGTTTTTCTGCCACAAACGGGTGTACTTTGAGTGCTTTTTCGATTTGTGGCTTGCGTCCACCCTGATCAAGCACTTCACGAGCCAGAATCAAAAGGCGGAATTGGCGGATGATCATCCCAAATAAAGGAATGGGCATCTCCGTTTCCAATAAACGAT